>Ga0256838_1000241_pt1 | contig 37703 bp, 45 predicted proteins | sample 4571419metaG_FD_185978 | JGI IMG/M metagenome (GOLD analysis project Ga0256838, IMG submission 185978) | Hydrothermal vent microbial communities from Guaymas Basin, Mexico - 4571-419 | ecosystem: Environmental > Aquatic > Marine > Hydrothermal vents | place: Mexico: Guaymas Basin | collected... | reverse complement strand
GGGGGGGGGGCGATGGATTGAGGAACTCTACTATACTTCGTAGAGCCCCTCAGAATCTACGTATCTTCTTCCTTCATTATCTTCTTTTATTTCACTTGGATCGATAACGAAAACATCCACCACCCCCCTGGCGAGAAGTATAAGTTCTTTCTTTAGCTCCCTCGCCAGTGGGATTAGATCTTTATTTATCAATATAATGTCCCCCGCCTTGAGTTCCCCTTCCTCTAACTGGAAGGGGAACTCAAAATCCCATTCGTAGCGTGCGGAGCACATTGGATGTCCCGCACGTAAAATTAGATTATATTTGATTTTGAAAGGTTCAATTTCGTATACTGGGAAGGATGCCCCTTCCCAGTATACATAATTCAAGTGTATTCCTGAAGCATTCCAAATTTTCATCGCGCACCTCCCTTTAAATTTTTTTTTGTGAGATTATTTATACGTATATTTGCAATTAAAAATGAAACGGAAGAGTATAACCTAGCAATTGTACACATGCATTAAAACTCTTTTTAGTATGTCAGCTAATTCATCAACCACAGAGGTACAATACTCATCTTTGTCAACTTCTATAGTAATGAAACTATCTGTAATTTCAAATTTTAATTCACTTATTGGGGTATACCAAATTACTTTATCTTCTTCTTTTTCAAAATCAAATCCAATGTCTGCAAGAATTTCACAAACTTTTTTGATTTTGCATGGCTTGATTTCGTTTGCTTTGGGAAGAGCTCCCATTACATCTTCTACAAACGCCATTGATAAAATATCGTATATTCTGTCAATTAACGCTGGGTGAAAGTTCTGATAATTGATCTTGATAATTACTTTATCTCCTCTTTCAATTTGAATACCATATGGAATTTTACACTTACATTCATATTTGATGTCGTCAAGCTCATATAAGAACTCAATAAAGCAGTCGTGGAGATAACTAGTTTGTACTCTTTCTCTATTTAACTCCTCATCAGAGCAGTTTAAATCATAATCAACTTCTGCCCCTAATTCTTGCAATATCTTGACTACTTTTCTGAATTCTGTAATATCTAATTCAGTATCTTCCTTTGGTAAATAAATACTACCATACTTAAATGAGATTTCGTCTTTTGAAAAATTGTAGTTGTTGTATAATGCAGCTACAATTGTTGCAATTTTTCCGTATTCCTCAGGAGTGAAATCTCTAATGATTGCTTCAGTGTTTTCTTCGTCAATTTGCAAGAATTTTACTCTCATAATGCACCTCCTTTGTTTTTTTTTTGGAAATTTTTTGGAGAATTATTTATGTAGTTATTTGGGATAAAAAAAAATAAAAAAGCGAAAAAAAAGACCCTGGAGGTTACCCCTCCAGGGTCTTGAATGGTTTTATGATATCTAGAATTTTATTCTTTATTTTTTGCTTTATTTTTTCTGCTCTTTCCGCGCGTTCGTCTGGAAATTCATTCCAGACGAACGCGTCAAAATTATACCGATAAGAGACAGTATCTACTGTCTCTAATATACGTAGGACGATCTCGTCAATGAGATCGTCCACTTTTCTTGTTGTTAGTTGATGAAGGAGATCTACAAGATCTCCTTCATCTTTTAGATTGTAAGTGATGACTTCGGAAACATTTCCGAAGTCATCACTTATGAAATAGTAACTTTGAAGGTTTTGGGGATCAAATTTATCGACAATCCCCAAAACCTTCAATAATAATCCCAATTTTCTTAAATCTTTTCTCATAATCCACCTCCCTTTAAAATTTTTTGTGAGATTATTTATACGAATATACATTGCTTAAAAATAACAACATATAAAAACAAAAACCTAAAATCACAGCCGCACATCTTTAAACGGTTTTACAATACTTAAAACTCTCCTTTTAATTCTTTCTTTTATTGCTCTTGCTTTTCTTTGAGTTGCATCTTCAAAATAAATCCAAATGAATTCATCAGGATTATGGACGCTGGATTTAAGATCGATTGCATCAATTATATCTAAAACTAAATCATTGAGAAATTGGTTTATTTTACTTTCGGTAAGATCGTAAAGTAGCCAGTCTAAATCTTTTTTGTCTTTTAAATCAAATTCCACGACGTCATTTCCTTCAATGTCAATAAAGCGATATGCCTTTAGATTTTCGGAGTCGAATTTATGTATGATTCCAAGAATTTTTAATAGTAGGCCCAATTTTCTTAAAGCGTCTTTATTCATTTTTTTTACCTCTTTTAAATCTATGAGAAAAATAATCAAAGGATTCTATATATGTCACTTGCATTTGCATACATATGTCCACTATCATCTTCTTTTGCATCTGTAACATACCAGAAATCAATAGTTCCTTTAACCATTGGATAGATTTCTTCCCATATTTGCTTTACATATGGTAGTTGATCGTCATCGACAAGGATAACGTCGCCAGGTTTAGGTGTAAACATTGGGATTTCAAGTTCTAGTGTAATACCAGATTTGATGAGAGAACAATTTGAGCTTTTTTGTTTATACTCAATTTTTATAGGTAAAACAGGAATTACTTTTATGCATTTGTTTTCAAATTTAATGTACTCAATTCCGTATTTGCTGCAGTCCCATACTGTCATTTTTCTACCTCCTTTAAGTTTTTAGTATGCATAAAAAAAAGAGAGAGGGGCAATGAAAATCCCCTCTCTGTATTTTTTAAGGCACTCTATGTATTTGATCTTCTGATACATATCTATTACTATTTCCATCAAGATCTACTCCCATTACAACCCAGAGCTCTACAGGTCCTAATTTCTCCCATATTTGCTTTGCATATGGGAGAATAGATTTGTCAATTAGAATTACAGTACCTGGCTCTGGGTTAATGTTTGGAATTCTAAGTTCAGGAATGACATAAGTTTTGATAAGTGGATGATTAGATTCTTTTGTTTTGTATACAACTTCAATTGGAGAACCCTGTTCCACCTCAAGGCAAAGTTCATCTACAGATCCAGGTCTTCCAAATTGAATGTAGTCAATTTTCCATCCTGTGCAATCTAGAATTTTTGCCATAGCAAATACCTCCTGTGAAAAAATTTTGGAAAATTATTTATACAGTAACTTGAATTAAAAAAAAAATAAAACAGAAACGAAAAAATAAATAGGAGGAGAGGAGGAGCACCGCTCCTCCTCTTAGCCAATTGCATTTTTTTACGCCAATAATGATAAAATGATCTCAATCATGATACACCTCCTTTTAATTTTTTAGGGGATTACCCAAAAATTAACCGGGTAATCCCCTGGGTTATTATTTATACATGTTGATAATGAAATACAAAATATTTGGAGGTTTTAAATGGCAGCAATTACTGAAACTTATCTTGCAAATCCTATTTTTATGGAGCAACTTGATAAAGGACTCATTGAGATAAAAAAATTGCTAGACTCTCAAAAAAATCAAATCAAAGTAAAACAAGAAAAATACAGTCAATATACTACAATTTTCAAAGACGTATTTGAACATCTGGTTTACTCAAATTTTGCAGCAATGCGTATTCCTAATTATAAAGAGGATAAACTTATTCTACATTGGGCATGCTATAAAATAATTTGTTACTGCGATAGGAAAAATATATGGCACATGAAAATTGTTGCGTTAGATCCAGATTTAGAGTTATACGATGATATTATTTCTGATAACCTACTTGTTGCAAAACTAAATGAAGCAAAAAGAAAACTAGAGACTTTTCGCAGCTATGTAAAGCAATATGAAGCGCTTGTTAAAGAAAATATGATTCTCGATGATAAATTATGGGAATTAGAAACTTTGATTACAACAATTGAATATCACAGTACAAGTTTCAAGGAAGTGATAAAGGAGGCGCGTGAAATTCTTGAAGATAAAGTCGATGAGAATGATGCAGATGAAGGTGAAGAGGGAGAAGAAGCATAATTACTAAAGCAAAAAAAAAAATATGAGGGCGGGTTTTAATCGACCCGCCCTTTTAATTTATCAATATATTGAATAATCTGTATTTGCTCGTCGAAGTCAAGCCAGTCCCATGCGTAGAGCTTGCAAGCAAGCTCCACTTCAGTTAATTTTTCTTTAGGAATTACAATTTCAAAATGTCTGTCCCATATGTATCTTACGCGGCCGATTTTTATTCCAGCCGCAAGTACTTCTTTTAATTCTACTTCGTTTAAAATTAATTTAATCATAACCCACCTCCCTTTTAAAATTTTTTTGTGAGATTATTTATATAGTTTAATAAAACGAAAAAAAAAATATGGGCTAGGGAACCCTAGCCCAATATATCTCTAATCAATTCTTTTATATTCAACTCCTCAATTGATTTTGCAATTACCGCTATAAATCCCGCTTGGTGAATAAACTTAATTGAATATTTCTCCCTTAATTTGTTGAAATCGATATTCTTTGTTTTCTCCTTACTTGTTTCTTTGATGATTGATGTATCGCTTTTGTCAAATACATTTCTTTGTATAACTAAATCCACATCTAGATTGTTTACAATTGTTGTAAATCTAATTCCGATTTTATCAATTGCGATTTTATATCCATTGTAATTGATGATTTCAATTTGTTGTAAGTTTTTGTATTCTTGCAACATTTCATTTAATTTGTCATAAAATGCTTTCCCTATAATTTGCATATTTTCTGGATTTTCGGCCATCTTAAGTAAAATGGCCTCTTCGATAAATAAATTGGATACCCCTAATTTTTGGGCTTCTTTTAATCCAAACCTGTCTTTAATATCAATGTATTTCATTTCCTTTGATAATATTTCATGTTTCTTGATGAATTCATAAAGTTCAGGAAATTCATGTTTTAATATAAGTACTAGAGAACACTCTACGTTCTTATCTTGATGATGGTCATAATTTTTAAACTTGGGATTGTATTTCCCTCCTATATCTACGCATATAATTGATGAATCATTGAGGTATTTTTCTATTTTCTCTTTGTCATTTTGTGGATGTATATATTCAATTTGCGCTTCAGGGTATTTGTATGCCAAAAGCGCTACCGCTAAAGTATCGTCGAGATGTCTTGGATTTACATGAGTTACAATTTTCTTAACCATTTTTCCACCTCCCTTTGTTTTTTTTTTGGAGAATTATTTATATGGGAATTCACTAGCTTAAAAATAACCCAAGGATTCCTGCAATAATTGCAATATAAAGCACAACGTGTACAAGAGGTGCTTCGTGAAAGTCTTTATAAAAAGCTTGAAAAAATTCCATAATATCTTTCATTTTTTCCCTCCTGTATTTTGACATTTTTAGCTGATAAACATTCCCATAATTCCTGCAATTATCCCAATGATTCCGGCAAGTATTCCAATTCCTGCAATAATGAAGACATGCGGTTCTTCGCGAGAATCTTCAATGTATAATTCTCGCAAAACAATTACTCCAACAATTGCTGCAAGTAATCCTACGCATACGATGACAAATGCTCCTACTGTTTCGTAGACATTTGTAGGTTGTACTTTTAGCAATTCAGTAGCATCCATATATTTACCTCCTTTTTTAGTACTTAGGTACGTATATATGCTTAAGATTTGCTAAAATGTCTTCCTTGCGAAACCGGTACTCATATCTTGCACGCACTTTAGAAAATTCATAAAAGTCCATATTTAATGGATATGTCTTAGCTACCTCCTTTCATTTTTTTATTTTTGCTCTTTTGAATCATTATTACTTTTTAGGTACTCCTCGAGTTTTCCTTTGCAAAATAGCTGTAAAAACAGTTTTCGTATTAAATCGACTTTTCGTGCTTGTTTTTCATTGCTTGCTTTTACATTTGTAAATGCGGGGAATACTTTTATATTCCCCGCATCGTCTTTATGTACCACAATGCAAATACCAAAGACTCTTAAAATTGTATTGATAAGCCATAAAAGTCCAGATTTTTGAAATTCGAGCCAATCCCACTCCACATAAATCTGATCGCCTTGTCTGTGAATTCTTCTTTTTTCTGCCATAGCTTTTACCTCCTTTTTTTTATTTTGTAATATTGCTAAGACGACGCATAAAATGCTTCCAAGTCATTAAACTAACTTTAGTCTCCATATATAGATACAAATTAAGGAATTTGAGAAAGAGTAAATGCTCATCTACATACACAAACCTATATCCATCAAATTCTAATTCATAGTCGTCGTAAACAATAATTTTTGCATCTCCAATATATCTTGCAAGATCCTGTAAAAAGTAGTCAATCCTAATGTTGTGATAGTAATTGAATTCAAATTTAACTGAAGCTTCTTCTAATGTCATTTTGACAATAAGTGGTAATTTACTTTCATCAAACTCTTTGTCACAGTTGTAATTTAGGTATAATGCACAGAAATGCATGTAATGTGAATAAGTTTCTAAAGGTAAAGTGAATTTGTTGTTTAAAACAAATGTACGCCCTGAATCTTTGATTTCTAAAGAAATTTTAGCTGTACGTCCAGTGCGAAGCAATTTGTAGACTTCATATGCATCCTCCAATTTGTCCACATCAAAAACTTTCCCTTTAATAGTGTACATTTTCATCTCTCCTACCTCCTTTTTAATTTTTTTTACTGAGCGTTTCCTGTGAAAAAATTTGGAAAATTATTTATACAGAATTTTACACAATAAAAATATACCCGCTAATCCCAAATATTCTAGATTAGATATGTACTAACATATTGAACGTTAAAAATCCAAAATAAAAGGAGGAAACGTGAAAAATCCGAGTTTTGAAGAGATTCTAAATCAAGCAATTGTAGATATGGAAAAGCATGTTACCTCAACATATAAATATTATGAGGATTATAAAAGATTGCAAAACGACATTGGAAGAATTCGTATGGAGATGCTTGCAAAAGAGTGGGAGAAGAAAAATGGAAGGTAGCGAGTCAAAAAGGATCCGGGGATTTTTAAATCCCCGGATCCTAATTTTGCTCCTAGAATTAGTTAATATTTAACAATGCAATTCCTTCTGGCCTAATTAACTTGGTTGCGTATCTGGATTTAAATGTTAAAGATGGAATATTTCCTAATGGATATGGCATGATGTAAAGTGGTACGTATGGTGCATAGAGATATACTGCTTCTTTTGGATTGTTGGATTTAAGAATTAATATCATTTTACCTTTTGGTACGTTAGAAGATACTAATACTTTCCATTTTCCATTTAATTGCCCGATTTCGTAAGCTCCGTTTTGTAATTCTCCGTTATCTACAACTCCACCAATTTTTGTATAAGTTCCTAAAGCTTGTAATACAGATGCATCAAGTGGGTTTGCAAGGATTACATTTGCTGGCCCAATTTGTGTTTTATCATATACTAATGCGGAAAGTTCAGTTAACTTGGTAACAATGTTTTCATACCATTGTTTTGGACCGAAAGCGAAGTTGGATGGTGGAGTTTTGCTAAATGTATCTTGTGCAGCTGGATTAAGTCTTGTTACTGCAGTTATAAGTTCATTAATTATTTTTCTGTCAATTTCAGTTGCAATTTGCGCACCAAGTATTGCTACCATTTCAGCTTTAGCATCTAGGTTGAGTAAAGCTTTTAAGTCTTGCTCGAATTCTACGGACCATCTGGTTTTGAGTCCTTGATCTCTTGCATTAATTTCAAGTTTTACAGTTTTGAGTTCAACTTCGTTTAATGCGTCATTTGCTTCAAGAGATACTGTTGCTTGAATATATACGCTTGCAGTTTGTCCTGTGCTAGATTGTAAGAAGATTTCTCCAGTTGCATAGTTTACATAACCTGTAATAACGTCTTTAGTTGTTGGATCTGCAGGATCGTATTGTACTTCTATTACGATTCTTCCTTCAATGTCAGGTGTCCATTCGCCTTCAACTTCTTGTTTATTAGTAGATACAAGTTTTACGATTTTAAGATCTCTATTGATTGTAGATTCAGAGTCTTTAACTCCAGCAAGAGCTTTGATATTTCCAGATGCAGTTTTAGATGTTGCATCAAATGTTAATGCTACATCTACTGGTACTTCTGGTCCAGTAGATACAAATGGAGCACCTTCACCATATAATGGTAAGTTGTATTCTTTTCCAGCAAGTGTTTTAACTACTGCTTTAATAAAGTATTTAACAACAGTTGGTTTGTCAATTGGTTCAACGGTTACTGCTTCTTTAGCAACTAATCTTGGGAAGAATACTCTTAATATTGGTAAAACGAGTTGTTGCCATGGAGAAATTTGTCCAGCAAAGTTTTCAAGTAATAATGCTTGTCTAGTATTTTCAGCAAGTTTTTCAAAAATTGCTCTGTCTTGTTCAGACAATCCTTCTGCTAATCCTCTTACATACAATTCAAAAGTTTCTTGTTCACTTAATATTGCAGGCCAATCTCTTTGTACAACATATCCTTTTGCAGCTCTTATATCTTCGTAAGTTTCTCTAAGTAAGTACTTTACGTCATCAATAGAATTTAAGATTGCGGACATGTAAAACTCCTCCTTTGAATTTCTAGAGTTTTTCGATTGCAGATTCGAAAAGTTGTTTTAAATATTCGTGTTTAAACAAGTTGTTAATATTTTCATTAATTACACAAATGTTATCTAAACATATAACTTTACTTTGTCCTCTGGAAGAAGTTAAAGTTCTGGTTTCCTTAAGTATTGCGGTTTCAGATAAGTTTTTATTTTGCGTATAATCAAATATAGTTGCAGGATTACTTGGGTTAACAACCATATCGTATGTTACAAAGATAAACGGTTTTTGTATAACGTATACTTTTCTACCATTGAGAACTTGAGGTACAGGTTTACCGACTGCTCTTAAAGAAAAACCTAATGTTCCCTTATCAATAGTTAGAATTCTTGTAGCAATTTGTCCATATGGTGTAGATAAAGTTTTAACAGTTCCCCTAATGTATTGCCCGTCAAGTTTCATATCCAAAATCATATGTGACATGTAAGGTGGATGAATAGTAATTTGTCTTGCTAATGCATCTTCTGGATTTGAGTATCCTTCAATTGGATGTCCTAACTCTCCATATAAATGACGCTTTTTAAGTTTTGGAACAATTTGACTATCCCAGATTTCCTTAAATAGACGAGTTGTATATACACGATTATTTTGATTTGGAACATCTAGTTTTTGCAAAATAGTTTCAAATGTAACAGTCCACGTATCATCATACTTTGACTTTTCTTCTTTTAAAATCCGAATGTCTTCTGGAAAATAAGCGCTTTCGGATATTATCAGTAAATTATTGTCATTTTGCATTGATTAACTCCGATTGATATTTATTATGAAGTAGCACATTTAAAGGAGCCTTTACATTTTAATTTATCATCGATAAATTCCATGGTAGAGATAATGAAGTTACCTAGGGTTTGAAAGATTTTGCTATTACTTTTAACTAGTCTATTTGCAAGGGCACAAAGAGGTTTCTTTAAGAGAGCTAAAACAGCCATCAAGATAAACGATGCAAAAACAACTGCGATACCTGAAATAATCATTTTATATGCAGCATCTTTGATATCTTTTAAAACATTGATGAGTGCATATAATGCATCTGGTAATTTTCCGAGTAATTTAAAGCGTTTCTTTTCGGAACCTAAATCTGTTTCACGTAATAGTAAAATTTTTGGTTCTATACTTTCTTTTGTAGCAACTACCTTTTTAACGCGCTTTATTAACTGACCAACAATTCCACCAAGTATAAATGCAAACGCAGAACCTACTGCTACTTCTTTCCAGGTAAACTCAATTCCACCTATTACAAAAGAGGCTTTTTCATTTTCATTCTTTTTAAGCCAGGAAGCAATCTTTTCTACAACTGTTTTAACGCCTGGTAAATCCTTAAACCAATCCCAGAATTTCTTGATAAGTTTTTTAATGTTGCCCCAAATAGTAACCTTTAACCACTTAGCAATAACTTTGAGGAAAAAGACAATTTTTACAAATACGTTTTTCTTGTTTACTGCTTGTTTTAATTCAGCAAGTGTTGTAGTATCTACATTAACACTCTTTGCTAAACTTTCAAATTCCTCAGGTGCTTCTTTTTTTAACTTGTTTAAAAGTTTATCCAAGAAGGTTTCTTGTTCGCTTTTTGAATCGTCTTCTGTAAGGAGCATCAACGAATATACATTTTGATTCTCATCAATAATTAAAAGATCATGGTATAATTTCATCTTCACCCTCAATTTTTTATAGTGCTTCAAGTAGTTTGATTAATTCATTGATAATGTTAATTAATACATATCTAAAGGCTTTATATATCCGTTTACGTTCGGTTTCCTCATATGAATCAATGTATAAAATGAAATCTCGTAGGTAATTTTTCACTTTTAAAACTTTAAGGTAAAACTGATTGAATTCATCACCATAAAGCGTACGTAAAAAATCGACTACCAATATAAGATAGTCGATTGTATTTTTCAGATAGCGAATTGCAAGAAATTCTGTGAGAGTAACTTTTGTATCAATATTTTCCTCGTCAGTGTCTTCTAAATCTAAATCTAAACCTTCCTCATTCTTCTTTTCATCAGTTTTATTTTCATCTTCAGTGGCTTCAAGTAATCGACGCGTTGTTCGTAGAACTTCATATTTTATTTCAAGTAAGGTATCTAGTGGATTAGAAAAGACCGCCTGTTTCTTCTTCATTGGATTGTCCTTCTTTTTGTGCTTTCTCGAGTTGTTTAATTTTCTCCTCTAGTTCATATTCTCTGATTTCATTCCAGTCAATGAATGGTGCAAATTTCTTAACAAGATATTCTTTTGGAACGCTTGGAATATTATCAAAGGTAGATATGATACGAGAAACAGAATCGAAAATATCACCCATACGTTCAAGCATTAATTCTTGAGGCGGATACAGTTGAATGTTAAACTGAGAAAGTACTGGAGTATATCCAAAAGCTAAACTATAAACTTTATCTATCAAATCCTTTAAACCATTTGAGATATATCGTTGCAATCTGAAGATTTTAATTGCAAACCTTGCGTTTTCCTGAGCTAGAGTATAACGAGATTCTTCAGATGCTTCTGGCGATAAATATGAAGGAGGCATATTTAGTCCAGAAATTATATCGTTTTTGATGTTGTTTAAGTCGTCAATTTTTGATTGTAGATCGCCTCCTGGAATAATATCAACTTGTACAAACTCTTGTCCTTGTCTCATAGGAATCCATAAATCTTCAAATAAAGTAACTGTAGACACTAAAGAGTCAATGTCACCGTCAAAGTCCAAAGCATATTTACGTTGAGTTATTGTTTGCTTGATTTTCTCAATATATTTTGCAGCATCTCTGTCTACGCCAATGTCAACTTTGAATACTCTTTTTTCTGAAGCTCTAGTAAGACGGTATATCATGAGAGCTTTCATTGCAACAATTAAATACTTTGCATACTTTCTAATAGGTTCTAAGATAGATGCCCCGTAAGGCCAAAAACGTTGATCCTTATTACAAAAATGTACCATTCGATTAATTGGTACAAATTTTGCCTTTATCTTATCATTTCCTGCTTTTTTAAGATGTGAATTTAAATAGCTTACGATTTGATTTACAACTTCAGGATTTTCATCAATATATTTTCGAATTTTTTCCATATTGTTTGCTTTAAATAATGCATCGAGGAGTTGATATGCAAGTTGAACGCCGTACTCAACTTGTTGTTCTCCTAATGCATATATCACAAGGTATCCTAAAACTTGATCAAAGGTTCTTACGATTATTACATTTTTAGGCGAATGACGAGTGAGTTTTATTCTATCTAACGCGACGGTATCAAATTCCTTGTTTGTTTCAAGTAGGTTTTTATCCTTTATTAAACGTGATGCTTCTCGAATACACTTTAACTCATTGTTTTCAAATTTAAACTCGAAATAAGTATTATGCGATTGCAATAATTCAATTTGTTGTGCAGTATCAATTAGTTTGTATTGTTGAATCAGAGTTTCAAACTCTTCAATTTCAATAAATGCATCACCGTAAAATAGGAAATCGTCAACTACTTCATCAAGTAACTCTTCAATTTTTAGCGTACGAATTATTTTTTGGATATTGGTTAAGACAGTTTGGATTTCAAGTTGTTCATCTAAAACGGGTCCTGTTATCTTAATTAAGCTTTGGAAGTTTAAGTCTGGACGTAAAATGTTGTCTTTGTAAATTGAGAGTGCAGCTGAAGCAAGAGGTAAGTCTTTTACAATGTCTTCATAATCTTTATATCTACGCTGCCTGTCGGATTCAATAGAAGGAGCTGTTTCTTCAGCTTCTTGAAAAAGTCGTTCAAGCTCCAGATTTTTAAGTTGATGTGCTAGTTCTCGTGATATAACTGCTGATTTGATAACCTGAAAATCTGCAAGTTTTGAAGCTAGCTTCTGGTAAATTTTATCTACTTCGTTTGGAACTGCATCTTTGTAAATAAGTTTTTTAAGAAACTGTATCGGATTCATTATAATACCTCACGTTCAGATACAACGTATTTAGTTAAAATGGCTTTATGAACATAAAGCATTGTTAGATACATGACTCCATCGGTTGATAGAAACTTCTCTAAATCTTTCCAAAGTTGAGAATTTTTGAATGTTGAATATACGATTTCTAGTAATTCGCGCTCAAGTTTTTTGAATTCCTCAGGAGTAAGCTCGTTTTCAGTATCAGTGTATTTAATCCATTTATATGAAAGCAGATAATTTAGGTACTCCTCCAAAAGGAGTTTAAAGAGTGAGTAGGATTCAAATATACGCCAGTACAGTAAAATTTTTTCGCTTATTTTTATAAGCGTATAGCAAATTATACATACGATAGCAATTATTAATACTAGTTTTTCATACATATTTCTTCAACTCCGTTAAAATTTTATCAAGGATAGGATTAAAGAACGCGTTAAGATATACGTAGGTACATGTCTGAATCTTAGTTTCCTTTGGTATTTCTAAATGAGCCAAATGTAAAGGTGCAAGTCCAAAAAGATTATAAAACCAACTAGCAAATGCCATAGAATCAGAAAATAAACGCATATAATATGCTCCACGCTCGCAGTCAATTATAGGACGAATAGTTTTAATAGGCCCGCGAAGTGTATTTAAAAAATTAATGTAGTTATCTAGATAAGTTTGATCCATTGTTTGAAAATATAATGCAAATTCATTGGGAGTCAAAGTTGGAATGACGTCTTGATATACTTGTATCACATATTCGTATGCAGATTCAATTTTACTTCTATATATACTTTCTGCAAAGTCCGTGAGTTGTTTTTTAAGCGATTCGAAATCCAAATATTGTGTATAAAAAGTGTGGTAAGTAGTTTTTGTAGGATCAGTTAGAATTACTGCTTTTTGATTTTCATCGTACAACACTTGAAGGTAAGGCGATTGAAAAACTGTAATCATTAATTACCTCCAGTATTGAGCATCAACGTATCTATGCGGACAATTTACAACTACTGTAACTTGAGAAATTCCCTCAGCAGGACTTAGATACAATGTTGAAAATAACTTTTGATAATTTTGTAATGTAAATGTAGAGTTTGGTGGTAAAATTAATGGAGTACTCGTTTCGTCATTACAACGTAACTCAGTATAGTCGCTTACGTGGATTAAAATAAGATCGTACAGAAATACATTTACTTGCGCATTTGAACCAGAGTAAATCGTGATTTTTTGTGAGAAGACTGCAGCTGGAACTGCCGGTTTATCATCTAGTTTTTGAAGTTCAGGTTTATCATCGTAGTATGCAAAGGTAGTTACTGTTTGTCCTGGTTTCAATAATATACTTGATTGATTAGGTTCACGATTTAACAATACTTCATGGTTAGATATGTTTTTATATACGGGCATTAGAAGACCCCCAAACTTTACGCGTTAGAATCTACAGTAGTTGTAGTATTTGAATCAGTTACACTTGATGAATTTGAATCAACAATAGTTACGGTATTTGAGTCAGTTGTAGTATTAGAATCACTTGTGGGTGATGTATTAGAGTCAGCAGTTGTTTCTGTAGTTGACTCTAGTGTAGTTGTATTAGAATCTGTAGTTGCATTAGAATCACTTGATTGAGTATCAACATAAATTGCTTCAGGATCAGAAGGTAACTTATCAACAATTGTTAGAATTGGATTATCTGCAAGAATTGGAAGCGGAGAAGGTTGCTGCATTGTTTTTGCATTCAATACTTTATCGAGTTTTATTGTGTAAATTCCAGTATATGGAATTGTAATATCTGAAATACCAATTCCATTTTTAATTTCAACTATACATGCTCCTTCATTATAACCATCAACATAATTGAAATATGGTACAATGTATACACCTGTTAAAGGAATCGGTTGCATAGAGGTTGGATCTAACATTTCAACTTTAACTTGAAATGCTTTATTTGGTAACCAAAGTTTAATAGGACGCTTAGTTTCAGGATCGATAAATGAAACTTTTAACAATGGCCTAAATTCATCTTCATCTTGCATAGTTACTGTTGTATCGTTTAGAAAGAGTGTAACATATTGCTGTGCCCATTCGTATGCTTCATTTGAATCTGAAAAAGGCATTCCAGTTTCAGGATTAAAAGACTGTACCAAAACTACATTTCCGTTACTATCGTAAATGCTGGCAACAATTCCTTGAACTTCAATAGTATATGGCATTTGTAAAAAGCCTCCCTATATTTTTAAATTTCCACAATGTTTACAATCTTTGGTTTAAGTGTAATGTTTAATGTAAATTTGTCATACTCAATAGATAAAACTTGTGGATTTGTAAATAGGTAAATTCCTGAAAGCTTTCCAGTATCTGGATTGTACTTCAAACCTGGAATATGTTTCACAACTTTTCCATTTTTTGGTAATTTCATAAAGTTGCTCGAATATTGAGCAACTGGAATTGAAAATGCAAAATGCAAATTTAAATGGACATCTTTGCAATCCAAATAAATTTCATCAATACGATTTTCCGCAATAAAAGCTTCAATTTCTTTTTGTTTAATAATCTTTTCAAGGATTTTATTTGTATACAAATTGGTTTTTTCGGTTTTATCAATAATTGTAACACTGCATGTTTGATTTAGCTTGACAAAGAAAACTTTGGATAAAATCTTTGCGTAATCTAAACTTGAAAGGTACTTTATTTTATACTCCTTGCTGTAAATAACATTTGTATCTGCATTTTTTAAGAGACTAAACTTGATGTCACTGGATTCAATATATGCATACGCATTTTCAACTGAGTTTTTGAGAAATGGAGCAATATATACTGAACAATAATGCATTTTACTTGAATTTATTAATACTGTAGCTTTATCTGCTATAGCATTTTGATTATGATAATAACCACTGGAGATAACGAACTGAGAAAAATTTGAGACTCCATAGTGTATATTATCAGACGTTATGTTATCAATGTAAATTTGCACTTGCCGAGAATCGCATTTTGCATTAAGTTTATCTTTAACTACAAAGGTTGCGGTAAACATTGTGTTAAATCCTTTTTACTTACTTATTTATTTTTTTAGCAGATTGCAGTCACTTGTACAAGTCCTGGTTTGATAATTACCGCGTCGATTGTTACATCAGAGTCTGTAGAAGTTGTAACCACTTTTTCTTTAGAACCGTCGGAGAATCTAATATTATCAGTTACACAAACTACTTTTACTGGAATTGAAATTCTTTGTCCTTGCCAGTTGTATGCAGATACAGAAACTGTGGCATTAATTGAGGAACCAGTGTATTCATATGTACTTGATGTTACTTTGATATCTATTGTTGCAGGAGCAGTATCAGAAAGTAAGTATACTTGCCCGTCAACGCTAGTTACCCAAATTCTGCCAAGTAAATCTTGATTTACAGATCTACAGTTAATTGGCATAGTTTCTAAAACTTTATAGGTTCCTTCTTCGGTAAAGGTTAAAACGTAGAGAGTTCCAATACTTGTTGCTACAAAATTTAGATAAGTTTTTCCAAGCGGCATAAATGCATTTAATTTTGTATTAAACTCAAATGTTGACTTATAAACTAAAGAGTAGTCGTCATTTATCTTCCAAGTCCAAATTCTAGCATTATCTGAAATATTACCGTATTCTATAAGGGATAAGTATCTGCCAGTGGAATTAGAAATTATGTAGCATGCAAAAGTCCTTCTATAGTCTGAAAGGTATTTTAAGTTTAATGCAACTGCTTCAGTTTCTTTGAGTTCAGCTTTTCCTTCAACTAAATCTATTGTATACCTATAGATTCTAATGGAAGATGGATTACTAGGAATTGCAACAAAGCCTATAAGTTTATTTCCATCAATGATTGGTTGAGAAACTTCTGGAGTACATCTAAATCCAGATCCAGTTCTTGTAGCAAGAATACTACTTGTATTTGTAGCAATATCGTGTACTCTAATATCCACACGCCCGGATGTATTAAAACCAGTTACTGCATAGTAAATTTTTCCATTATTTTCAGCTATAAATTGAGGACAAGAGTAGTTTCCGAGATTTATACTTGCGGATACTGTAAGCGATGATTTATTAATTGTAAAAAGATATCCTTGTGAGTAATAAGTTCTTCTAGCTAGAATTACAAGTTTTTCAGAATTTTCACCAGCTACTACTGCATATGGATATCCTGTTCCAGTATCCACATAAAATACATCGGCAATAGATTCATCGGAAAGATGTAATTTTGCAACACGTAATCCTCTGTTGGATGCTTGTAAAACTAAGTATGCATATTCATCGTATTTGCTTAAGTAAACCCCATTTCGAATGTCAGATAAGTTTTTATTGCATATCCAACTTGATACAGGCCAACCTGTTGCTAAATCACACATCATTGTACGGTTAAAAGATCCACAATATGGATACTGTTCCGGTACAAATTGAGTTAAATAATCTCCGAAAATTGGAGATAAAGTATCCTTTTCGTGTCCAAATCCAGATATGTAGAGTTTTTTAGGTGTCTCAATTATTCCGTATGCTTGGTTTAAAAGTTTTGAAATTATAGGCTTCATTTAAAATTACCCCACGATATTTGTAGTTCTATTAAATGATACTGTAACTTTACCTAAACCTTTAACGCTGAGTTGACATTTTTTTATAAGCATATCTATTTTTATACTAGCTTTCTCAGATACTTCTATATCCTGAAGTAAATTTCCGTTACTGTCTTCTATGTACAAAATAAACTCGTTATTTGCATCTTGATTTTCAACTGTAATGTAGCATGAAAGTACATAGAAATTCTGATTTTCTAGATATCCTTTGTAAATCAGTGTTTTATCAGAGTAATTACAATCAAAAGTGTATTCTTCAGTAGTTAAAAAAGGTTTTAAAGTAATATTCATGATTCATCCAATTTGCTTAATAAATCTGAGTTTGTCACATTGTATGATATATTTGTGTTTCGGTAGACAAATAGAGGACCTTTGTTGTCAATATATAAATTTCCAGATGCTGTACAATTAAGAAAACGAATAACGCCAGAGTCTATTACAATTAAAGTTCCAGTTGTATCGCATATAAAATTGCAGTTTTCAAAAATAATGCAGCTATAATCCTGACATTTCAAAATTACTTTATCAATTGAAAACGTAATGTTTCTAAAAATAAGAGTGCTATTGTATCCAAGTGTTAGAGGTTTTAGAAAATAAAGTGTACTCTTGTTTTCTGCTTCAATTTCAGTAATACCTGTAAGATAAATATCTGGATTTGAAATTGTGTACGAGGAATTTGTGAGAATAATTTGAGTATAATTTGAGTATTTGCTATATAGTAAAGCAGTATTTATATCAGTTACTGGATTTGTAGAATATCCTGTTTCATCAGAGTTTATTGCACTCGAATCAACAAAAATTCGGCGGAAATTTTGCGTTCTTTGTAAAGTAGTTACAATTTGCGAAATCTTATCAAATAAAACTTTGAAACTCATTTTATCCTTCCCTTTTCAAATCGCAAATTATATCACTTTTGGGTAAGAATAGTTTTGATTACATTCCCAGTATATGCATCTAGATTATCACAGTCTGTGAAGTCTTGTAAGGAAAGTAGCGTATCATGGTATGTTGTAAAAACTTCTGCTGCACTTGCAAAAGTTTTCAAAAGTGAGAGCTGCTGAATAAGAATTGAAGAGTAGTCATCTTGTATTTTTGCAATAGAAACTTGAATATCGGCAATATTACTAATAATCTGGTTTAGTAAATCAACTAAATTTTGTTGTACATCGAGATTAACAAATGACATTGTAAAATTATCCTAGAAAGTCAACTTTCGGTAATTTTAAATATGATGCAGTTACAGATATATATTCGTCTTTATTTGAGTATACAACTACTTGAGTATTAGGTTCCAGATACAATTTAGAGCCTGAAAGTATAATTAAATTGGAACCTGCCCACATTGTATAATTCTGAATTATATAACCTTGATTCCCAGTATTTAAATCATTTAGCATAATTGTTAACGTTGCGCTTGATGAACCAATATTTTGAGCACTTAAAAAGTTTAGTACATAAAAGGAATCGGAAGGAACTTCAATCAGTGTCTTTGCGTCAGTTGTTACAAGAGTTGAAACTATCAATGTCTCCTAACCCAACAGTAATATTTCTAATTAAGTAGCAAAATGTAGATAAGAATTTGACGTGCAGTCCATAAATTTCTATCTGTTATCAAACTATCGTTTACATCACAATAATCCACTTTATCAGCATTAAAATGAAGATTTACAGCATCTATATTGTATGCAAGATAATTGGAGTCGATAACATGAGGGTTTAATGAGATTTTTGAGTCTTGATATGTAAAGATAGTGGTATTCAGCTTATTTCCGAGATAATCGAGTGTATCGTTAGAGTCAAGTTTTACTTTCCCAACAAAATCAACAGCTAAACTTATATTGCCATTGGAATCAACAGTAAAATATTGAGAATCAAAAGTGTAACTATGAAGAATATCTTCATTTATTTGAATTTGCCAGGAATTGGTGTCAATTACAAAGAAATTCGAGTCAAGTTTATTTGCAATATAATCTAAGCTTGGATCATTTTCGTTAATCTTAATACGACCGTCTGGAGTATAATATGTAACTGAGCTACTTGTACTTGAAATTACTTTCCAAGTTTTAGTATCTGCATCGTAGATATAAATGCTTTCGTCTTCTTTTGAAACTACAAGAGCATCAGGATTTGGCTTTGTAAATGTCCATCTATAATTACCAATGTATGTTGCAATCTCGTTATCATGCCCAGCAAAGTCATTTAAACCAGTACCATTAATTAATACACGATAACCGGGATTTATTTGGGTGTAATCTATGTTATCTGAATCAGTTTCGCATTTATCAACAGGCGGATAAAAATATTTATCCGCTTTACATACGGAACCTGAAACTTGTAAAAGCATTTTTCTTATACCATGTAGTGAATTAAAGCATCATGAATGTATTTTGTAAGAAAACTATAACGTCCAGACATTAAATAAATGTAGAGCACTGTGAATTCAAGTAAGTCATATTTCGTATCGAAATTAGACTTTTGAATAAGGTTTTCTAAATAAACTTGATTTGTTACCTGTTTATATAACTCCCAAAATGTACTAGGGATCTGCAAAGGTGATCCAATATAATCATATACAATTGATGAAACTAAACATGCCATCGTCAGATATAAAATATCAAGACTACTACCGCTTTTTGCGCAATATTTTGCAAAGGAATTCAGAATTCCCGGAATTAAATCAATTTTATTAAATTGTAAAGCATACAATATGTACGTCAAAAAATAAATTCTATTAAACTCGTTATTTCGATATTCGTAGACAAATTTACATTGCGTTTCAAATAATTGCTTGAGCTTTGCGGTATAATAATAATTGCTGTAATCAATATCCATACAATCTTGAATAAACCATGAATCCTCTATTTTAACGAGTGATAACTCCAGAGTCCTTTTGTTGACGATAAATCCGAGACTTGGAAATCCATGTAAGATGCTAAAAATAGAATCAAATATGAAATATGAGTCAGCATTTAGATTATAATGCAGATTATCAAACTCTCTTAAATATGCAGTGTAGATTGTAGAGAGTAGAGAATCAACGTATGGAAATTCCGGATTTCGAATAAAATCATTTTCAATTAGGTATGAATTTAACGTTGAGTATAAAATGGTAGGAATACGATTTACAATGTCTATCATCGAATCCATCCGGTTTAGTTTAATAAACTAGCAAAAGAAGGCGGGAGGGAATTGTTCCCTCCCGCCTTCGTAATTTCCACTACTTTGAATTATTTTTCTTCGAATTCTAATTCGGGCAATTCTTCCTCTTCGTTTTCTTCCTCGTTTTCTTCTTCCTCTTCTTCATCTTCTAGATCTTCTTCTTCACATTCCTCGCATTTTTCATGTTTGTGCTCTTTAGCCCATTCTTCTGCATCCTCATGATCGCCTTCAAAATCCTCTGGTAATTCTCCATGATCTTCTTCTATATCTGGAATTCCATCGTGATCCCTGTCAATGTCCTCTTCGTCTTCAGATTCCTCTTCTTCTTCGTCTTCTTCTAAGTCTTCTTCTTCAGATTCTTCTTTTGCTTCTTCTAAAGACTCAACGTCATCTTCAAAAAGATCAGTGCTTAAAATGTCTTCAGATTCTTCAAGAGTTTCATCTGTTAATGGTTCTACTTCGTCTTCATAACCTACTGGCTCTTCATATACGTCAACGCCCTCTGGTTCTTCAAGTTCATCTACTTCGTAATCTTCAGGTTCTTCAATATCTTCATCATCGATGTCTTCAACTTCTATATCATAGTCAGCATCTTCTTCTTCATCTTCATCATCCTCTTTGATAATTATATGAATTGCTTCATCGATTGGTCCAATTTCTGCTTCAATTACGTTTTTCAAGTCTTCTTCTTCAGTTTCGTCGAGAGCTTCTAAATCTACGCTTTCATCGAGTGGTAATGCATCCTCTGGTAAAATTTCTTCATTTTCATTTGTCGCTTCTAATTCCTCGAAATCATCAAAATCATCAAAGCTATCTGCTTCTTCAAAATCAAGATCGATACCTTCTGCTTCTGCAATTAAAAGTTCATCTAACATAGACTCGCTCAATTTTCTTTTCTTTCTTTTCTTAGTTTTTTTGGTTTTCTTAGCTTTCTTTGACTTTTTAGTTTTGCATTTACGAGCTTCAGTAAGCTCGTCGAGTTCAGATAATTCGTCACCGAAAATTGCATCGATTTCATCGGATTCTTGTAAATATTCGCCAATTACATCTTCAGAAACTTCATCCCAACCTAAATCCACATCTTCGAATTCAAGATCTTTATCAGCAAGGCTTTTTACAAATTTTTTATTTTCACTTGGAATCTCAGCCAAGATTTCATCTACGTTTAAATCTAAAGGATCGGTATACTCTTGTACATCGGATACGTTTTTGCTTTCGAGTAATTCGTAAATCTTTTCGTAGTCTCTTTTAGAAAGCATATTGCAATTGCCTCCAGTTTTGGTTTTTGTTTTAGAGTAGTTGCTCTATTAAGGATTCTGCAGAATCAACAGATTCGTTTTTAGAGTTATTGTCTGTAGGTGTTGAACTTGAAGTACTAGTAGTAGATGTACCGATCTTAAAGTTTGTTTTAATATGTTGCGGATAAATCCTAAACTTCGAAAAATCTATATTGAAATCTACGTATACATTAGATGCACCATTACGTTGTTTTAATACTTTAAGTCGTAAGATTTCTCCAGGTACTGCTTGCCAACCTCCAATTATACAGTCACTATGATCGATGATATCAGATGATTCTTTGATAGCTGATAATGATAAACCTTTTTTAGCATCAATAGAATCTTTTTTAACTTGTAACCCCGATATAACAGGACATTCAAAATAAATTGACATATTTTTCAATTCTAGAGTTATTTGTCCCAATTCCAAACGACGTTGTTCATATTGCCTACTTGAGCGTAAAAGCAATAAATAGTCTACAAAGATTGCAAGTGGCCTCCAATTTTTAATAAATTGTTTTTCAATGTATGAGATTAAATCAATGACAGTTGCCGAACCTGCGGGCATATATACTATAGCAATATTTACTGGAGTATGACTGAAGAATTCAGTTAAAGAATTGGATATTTTATCAATATCGTTTATACCTTGAATTGATGTTTCTGCAACACATGAAAATAATCGATGATAGGTTTCTTCTTCAGTATTTTCAAGCGTAAAGTAGTATAATGTTGGAATTTTATCAGGATGCTTTAATTCAAAGCGTTTGCGAGTTTCTGAATTTGGATACGTATATGCAATTTCTCTAACTAAGTTAATCATTAATGTGGATTTTCCAGAACCTGATGGAATTACAAAATTATATAGTCGTTTTCCATGCAAACCGCCATTTAAAATTGCATCTAAAGCAGGATATCCTGTTTCTACAATAAGAAGCTCATGTTGTAAGTAATTTTTAAAGGCTTCTAAGATTTCATGAACATTTTCGCTGCATATATTTGATGCTTGACGATTTTCATTTTTATCAAGTTCAATAAGTGTGTTGAATAACTTTTCACCTAATGCTTTGAATTCTTGGTATGCTTGTTCAATGTTTTTATTGAGATATTCCTCGATGTTAAGAGAGTACTGTGTAATTTTCTGAATGTGTTCCTTTATACGTATATATTTGTAGAATTTTTCAATGTATACGTAAAACTCGGATAAAGAGAGTGAAGGTTTTTGTTTTAAAGCTGCAATATAATCAACATATACTGGGTTAAATTCAAGAGTGGCGAAAATTTCATTCCAAGATTTCCCTTCGAAAAAGAGTTGTAAAACTTCAAGGGCAAAATCTAGATGAGGTTCTGGTAATGACTTTTTGAAAAACTCTAGGATTGTTTGGAATTTGTATAAAGCTGCTCTATTTATTTTTTCGGTATTGTGATAAATAACGCGCATGAATTCAAGAATTTTTTGTTCGTTGAGAAGCTGAAGCATTTATAATCCTCCTTAAGCTAGTTTACGTTTAAATACCTCAAAATCGTCATATAGGCGATTTAATATTTGATGTGCTCTATTTATATTTAGACTTTCGATTAACTCTAAACCTCCCCAGTAATCTAAATTTGCATAAAAACTATGAGACATTCCAAGCTCTTTGAAAATTTCTCGGACTTTCATATTAAACTTTGATTTCTGTCTGGTTTTGTAGTAGTTTATAAGTTCTTTGCATTCATTTATTAGATGCGCAATAAGTTGCTGACAATTATTCATCATATAGAGGATAAGTGCATTTAAAAAGATTTTGTTGATTTTTCCATTATCATCATATACTTTGAATGTAGTTGGTAGTTTGAAATTGTATTTCTCATTTAAGTAATTTATACATTGCATGCATAATTCGTAGTTACTTTTGTTAAAGAATTTGTTGCGTTTATGTAACTCTTTGCTTTTAAACTCAAGTTTACCTAGTTTATTTTCTAAAAAGATTTCAACTTGATATGCTCTTGCAAGTTGAGTAAATAGTCTGCTTGAGTCTGCGGTTACATGAGTTTCTATATTATGGAATTCTCGAGAAGCTAATGCAATAAGAATACCTTGCATAAAATCTGCAAAACCTGAAACTCCAAGGATATGAAAATGGAATTTTGGTAATTTTGGATTTTTAGATTTTATTGCATTTCCAAGTACGTTTACAAATTGAGGAATGTACATTGGAAATGGAATGTTTGGCTTTTTCCCATGCGATGCAAAACCACCAATAGCATACTTATTAATATACTTGAACACATTGTATTTTTGCATAATTTGATTCCAAATATAATTTAAACCTTTTCCTCTAAAATGGTAGACATAGGTTATCTTGTCTTCAATTCCGTATTCAAAGATAAGACGTGTTGTATAAGAGTTGAGAGTATAGAGTTCATTTACATTATTTACAATTGGATAATCTGCAGGAATATCCATTGAGAATGCAATTGAGAAATCATCAGTTTCTTTTAGAAACTGTAGGTAACGTGGAGCATATTCAAGTATTGCTTTTTTAGGAATAATACCGATTGCAATTTGATAACCGCCTGAGTCTATAAAAATTCCAGTGTGTTTTAAATAGGGACTTGAATTTATATAGTTAACAAATTTTTTAAGTCTCTCGGTGAATTTTCCTGATGTAATGAAATTCAGGAGTTTCTTTTCATCTTTACGAAGTGGAGTCATTTCTACACCAGCACTATGTAGGAAATTTGAGAGACTTTCTTTGAAAAACCTTATGATATCTTCTTTTGACACATAATTTTCCTTTACAAAATTTTCTGCAATTTGAGCAATTTGTTGCGCTCCAACGTCGACATAGTCGAAAATATGATTATGTATAGTTTTCGGATAATACTGAGACATGTATAAACCTCCTCTTTTTATCTAAATCTGTAGGTTAGATGAATACGCGGTGAAAATCCAATGTAGTAAGTCAAAATAAGCTCTTTTATATATGCAACGCTTTGTTCATGCAATTCATCATTTCCAGTTAAAGGCATGAGAGAAATTCTCCAGTTTTCAAAAGGCGATGCATGAATAAAGTCTTCTACAATTTTCCTGAAGAATTCTAGTGGATATTGTGGATCAACAACAAGTTTTAAATATACTGCTTTTTCAATTTTGAAAAATTCGAGAATATTCTTATAATACTCGCTTTCAAAATACTTCTCAAGATTATCTTTGTACATGTAGTATTTTGGAGACACTGTGATGAAAAATTTTTCCAGATGCGAGCATGAGTATAGCATATCAATATTTTCTTGCTTTAAAAAAGTACCGTTGGTTTCAATTATCACATACGGAATTATAATAGGAATTGCCTTTAAGAAATTGTAGATACTCGACGCAAATAATCCTGGTTCTCCACCTGTAAATGTAATACCAATTCCTTTGTATTTTTCTTCATATTCCTTGACAAGCTCTTTGATGCTATAGCTTGTATAAGGTAGAAACCCATCTTTCATCGTATCACAAAAAGGACACTTAAAATTACACTTGTAAAAACGGTAGAATACACATGGATAGCCAACTCGTGGATATTCTCCTTGCACTGAGAAAAACTTTTCCGCAAGTAGCAGTTTTTGATTCATATCGCTTTGCATGATGCCAATTTACCTCCTTTTTTTTATTTTCATAGATTCAAGATTTATTTATGCAATTTCTCAAAATTGATAAATGTGATGAATACTTTAAGATCCTGTACGAAAAACCATCTGCTGCAATAATGAGTAATAATGTATGGAGATAAATAGAGGGAGTCTTTTAAGACTCCCTCTTTAATAAACCTATCGACCTCTAGTTTATCTAGTACCGCAAGTGGCTTGAATTTTCTATTGGAAGAGTTATTGATTGCAAGAATCTTTAGGTGATCTCTGTATTTTTCAATTGACTTGTAGTAGTTGAAAAGTTGCTTGGATAGTTTTGGAAAGATATCGTAGTAGCTAAATGTTGAATGATTTTTGCACTCAACAACAATTTTATAATTTGTAAATACGATATCTCCTTTTTCAATATTGCTAATTCCTGATGTAAATGCTCTGTGAATATTTTCTCGAGTTTCATTAAGTACTTGACGAAAATATTTTGCAACTTGCTCTTCAAAATACTTTCCTTTTTGTTTAGATTTGCGTCCAGGCAATTGTTACCTCCTTATATTTTTCTACTAACTTAGAATCCAGTGTAGGTACTATCTGGATAATAAGTATCTAAACCTCCTTTGATTGTTGTATTATTGATGATAGTATTTGTTGCATTAGATACGTTGTTCATAACAGGAGCAACAACTGGAGCATTTTTGGAAGTACTTTGTTTAAAGAAGTTGGTAATATAGTCTTTAAGCTCCTTAAAGTATTTGCTAATTTTAGAGCTATCAGTGTACATCTCTTTGAGTTTTTCAGCAGAGATGTTACGTGTTGACATTGATACAGTTTCTGGAATGTTTTGTAGCATCCAATATTCTTCAATATTTGAAATAGGTCTAGTTGTGTTTTCTAAAAGTGTATTTAATTTTGAGGCTTTTTTAGATTCAGTTACTACAACTACGTTTTCACTTTTTACAACTGCAGAAGTTGTATTTACGTGTTGATTGACAGTTTTACTAAGAGTAGTAAGTTTTTCTGGAAGCTCAGTATTTGCAATTGAACTTTCCTTTTCAGATTTTGCAGGAACAGGCAGTGTATTATACCCTAGAGTCCTTAAAGTTTCGTTTGTTATATGGGATAGGTGTTTATGCAAAGTATGTGTTTCAGCTTCATGTGCTATGTTTTTAAAATGAACATTGGATATTTCATTTTCCTTTTTACTATGTATGCTACGTTCTTCTTCAGTTTTAGCACTTGATTTGGATGCTTTACTTTCTTTTTCAGTCTGGAGTTTAGATTTCTCGTTTTCTTTTAGTTCTTTGTATTTTTTGTATCCTAGATATCCCAGTAGAGCTAAAGCGGAAATTGCAGCAGTTGCAGGTGTAGCTTTAGTTAGAATATTTGCAGCTCCAGTTGCAACTGTATGTACAAATTCAGAACTAAGAACACGTGCTCCAAATTCAGTTGCAGTCTTACCAATTCCTGAGAAAATAGAAACTACTCGGCTACCAATAGTTTTGCTTACGTTAGATGTAGCAGTTTTTGCTGTAATACCTTCAGCAATTGAAGTTACAGCATTTTTCCCTAAATTAACTCCAGCTCCAATTAATGCTCTTGTTTTTCCTAAAATAGTCTTTGCACCATGATATAATCCAATACCAGTAAAAATATCTGTAAGAGAAAGTCCTTTTGCTTTTTTAAATAAGCTGAAGCCAGAGGATATCAGTTTAGAAAGTACGGATTTTAGATTCTTAACTACACGAGATTCTATAGCAACCAGTTTATCAATTTTTTTATTTAGAGAGGACAGGAGTTGAGTTGTCTTCTCGGAAACTGTATTTTTTCTAGTTGTCTCATAAAGACTTAATTTCCGCTTTAATATTTCAAGTGTGCGTAATTTCTCTTGAATAAACCCAGGAATAGATTCCTTTGTTCTCGTAAGATTTGTTGCAAAGTGTTGAATGATGCGAGTAATTACATTGACAGTTGATTTTGTATATTTATCAAGTTTATCTGTAGCAAGATGTATTTTATGTGCAAAAGTTTCAAAAAGACTTCTTGTGGTTTTAGTTTGCATACTTGAGACTTTCTCAATGTAATTACGAACCTGAGAAAAAGTATCTTTATAAACTGCTTTACAATCCACAGATTGACTTTTGAAAAAGGAAGATACTGTTTTGATTATACTTGGAACTGAACCGGAAACTCGTTTAAATAATCCAGTAATAAATTTTTTGACAAATGAAAATGTTTGTTCTATCTTTTCAGATACTCTTTTAAAAAGAGATTCAGTTTTGGAAAGAAGCGTTTTTATATAGGTAACGACATGATTGCTTAATGTTTTTAAATTCTCTTGGATTATACGAATAAGTTGCTTAAATTGTAAATCGGAATCTTTGTAAAATTTACCAGTTAAACTCGAAATCTTTTTCCACAACGTAGAGGTATGTTGCATAAATACTTGAGTTGTTTTTTGAAGAGTTTTTGTATGCTGTATATTTTGCTTGGTAAATTGCGATAGTAATGTTTTTACATTATTTGTGAGTTTCTTTTGGAGAGAATACCATGTACTTGAAAGCCCGTGGTAAAATCTAGTTAAACTAGCAACAGTATGTTTTAGATACTCAGTATTTAACTCTACAAAGTTTTTATGTAGTGAAATGGTTGTAGATTTAAATTCTGCAGCAATTTTCGGTAAATACTTATTGAAGAAAGTAGCTTTAACAATGTTGAAATCTTTGTAAATTTTTGCCAGCCTACTTTTTAAGGTAGTATATGCAGAAATGGTTGTCCTGCTAAGTTTATGAATAAATTCGATAGTGCTACGTTTTAAATCTGGATATGCTACTTTAAGATACTTTACTCCGAGTGTAAGAAAAATAAGAGTATCTTTTAGAAATGGCAATACTTTTGTATCTATAAACTTGTCTAGTTTAGTAAAGAAGTATTCACCATATGCTGCAACACGATTATAGCTGGATACGATTGATTTTACAGTTTGATTAGTTACCTCTTGGATTTTTTCAGCTTGAATTTTGATAAGTAAAGCAAGAGTTTTATCATAAGTTTCTTGAATGTAAGTCGTAGCTGGTTTTAAAACAGATTCTAACTCAGATATTGTAGTCTTAACTAAACGCCCAACAAAGGAACTTTCAACCTTACGATACAATTCGTCTGCTTTAATAAAAACTGATTCAAGACGTTTTGTTATACGCGCTTGGAATTCATTTAAATGAGATGCAATTGATAGAGTAGTTGAAAGAATTCTTGTGAAAAATGATTTTTCAGTATCCTTTAAAATTTCAACAAGTGATTGTTTATACTGTTTAAATTCTTCCTGAGACTTTGTGATAGAGGATGCTAGTACTTCTCCAAGCAGTGTAATCTTTTCAACTGTTGAATATGTAGTAAACTGAATAGTTTTAATCGACTTATCTAGTTGAGTTTCTACTTGTGCTACGCGTTTTTCTAAAGATTCTTCAATAGCTTTATAAGAAGGTAACTCCTTGTAAATTTCGCGTTGTTTTTCAAAGAAGTTTAGTAATGAGGCTTTAAGAGAACGTAGTCCCTCGTCAATTGTAGATGTGAATTTGTTAATGATATTAATACTTCTTTCGAGAATAGGATGTCTAGCAATAAATGCTCGTATTTCTTCCTCAGGCTTTATAGTTCTTTCTACTTTCTCTGACTCAAAATGCTTTTTTAGTGCAGATAAACCAAATGCAGCACCAACTCCTGCAAGTGTTAATCCTAGAATTTTTCCAGAAATTCCTGTAAAGCCTGCTTCTATAGGTTTACTTAACAGACTTGTTACTTTTGATGTCGCTTTAGTTGCGGTTTCCTGTACTTTACGCTGAATGTAAGTTTCAGGATTAATTACAGGAGAAGTTAGTTTCTCTTTTACTTTGCTTAGTGTTTCAGCGCCAGGTACTGAAACTCCTAAACCGGCCTCTAAAAAAGAAGCTACTTGTTCAGTTGCCTCTAAAATATTAACAAGTGTATTTTGAATTTCAGTAAGCTTTTTAACTTGAGGATTTTCTTTAGGACTGATAAATTTCAAAAGTAGACGCTCAAAGGGTTTACCTAGAATACTTTTAAGAGATTCAAGGGCAATTTTAGTGGTTATAGCAACTGTTTCCTTTAGAGGACCAATTAATAATTTTACAAAGGGAGTTAAGAAAGATCCTCCTGAGATTAATGCAGCCCAAAATGAATCCATATCGTTGATAAAATGAGACATTACTTCATCAAACTTACTCTTTAAAAAGGTGAATAAATCAGTAAGTACACTATAGGTTTTTGTGATAACATCGGTTATCTTTCTTAGGTATTTTTCCGTAGTGCTTACTTTTTGCGCTTCATGGGCTCGTAATAGCCCATGAAATAGTGTTGTAAGTAAAGTTTGTAAGAAGGTATTGTCAGTCTTCTGGATTATATCGCTGATAATTGGAGCAAGTTCAGCAGTCGCAAAGTTAGCTGCATTAAACAGTTTTGCAACGGCAAAGATGGCTGCAGATCCAATATCAAGAGGATTTGCAGCATGAAAATATGCACCAGTTTCAAATACCTTAGAAACTTGACGTAATTGATCGAGACTGGTAAATCTCGAATGAATTGGATTTGCAAGTTTATTTCCTAACGCCTCGGCAATATTAAGTACTTTAACGGGAATTTTTTGAGAACCCAAATTCAATTCACTGATGGTTTTTGAAGCATCGGTTAATCCTGCACTAACTTCAAATGTAGGGATACCTTTTAATAGATAATCATGAGTACTCTTTATTTGAAAAGTCTTAAAAATACTCGCAAAAGACTTAAGTAAACTATCTAACCCTTGTATATTTTGTGGCTTATTTCCTTCCATCGTCTACTACCTTTTTTTATGCTATAGTTTTCTTTAGCAACAATCGATTTCTCTAGTTAAATAAATACGAGTATCAAAATTGTCAATATTGAAGAAGTCATCAATGTCATATGTATCGGCAACTGCGGAAAATACATAACTCGGATTTACAAAGTTATCATATAAATCTGCAAGCAACCCTTTGTAATAATATGTATCTTCCTTATCAGTTACAAGCTTTATAAAATTTAATTTACGGGTCTTCTTGAAAAATGAACATGCCACTTGCATATTATGCGTTACGTTAAACAAGGGACTAATTAAAAATAAATGAGTAGCATTTCTAAATAGAATTTGCCTTTTGAAAAAGTGATCTTCAAAAGGCCTTTTAAAAAGCCATGAACTAAGAAGAGCTTGATTTAATGCCCAAAACTGTCCAATTGCAATATCGATAGCATATATTTGCTCAACCAATGCTCTGTATGCTTTCAAATATGTAAAGTAATCGGCTCCATCATTATATATTTGATAAATTCCATTTAATGCATTCACCAAGTCATGCGCAAAGTTTTTAAGTCGTTCCATTTCATATACAGCTTTGGTTTTTTGTTGAATGTTAAAAAAGTATTGCTCAAATAGATGTAATATGTAGCCTACTTGCAAACTTTCATCCATATTGAAAAATGCATGATTGACATCAATATACTTTTTATGCACGCCTAAATCTTTCAGGAAGTTATAGTAGAATTCAAAGAGATTGTAAGTAACCGTTCGAAGTAAATTTTCGTCATAAATATCTCTATGTTGCCTTAATAGAATTTCCCAAAAAGGTTTCCAGTCTATAGGATTTTCAGGATCCGGAATATAGATAATACTATCTTCACGTGTCAAAATCCCAATAGGTATTACAACGATATTAATTGTAGCGTAATCTATCATGTAACCGGTTCCTCAAAAATTTTGTCAAAAGTACTAGATGCTTCTTGTTTACTTTGTATATCTGATGCAAGAATATTTAAAATTGGATTTTCAAATTGATAATTATCTGTATTTTCAACTTTATCCTGGTTAAACTCAACTAGCATTTCTAGATTCTTAAGAACTTCCTCTTTTTTAATTCCAAGTGTAGTTAGATAGTCTTCGATTTTTCCATAGTATTTCACATATTGAGTAAATGCTAAAGCCATTGCAAGGTCATCATGCATATTGCTAGGAGCCTGTACTTTGTCTCCTTTATATTCTAATGCAGCAAGCTGAGAAAGAACCATTGAGTCATAGATTTTATTCCAATTGTTTACAACATAGTGATATAAAGCGTCAAGCATTAATCTTCTAGTACTACGATTGGTTGAGATTCCCGCATGTTTATATGCATCGCGTCTATATCGTTTTTCATAAGGAATGTACATTCTATGGGCTAGATTTGCTTGATATAATACTTGAGCTGCCATTTTACCAATTCCGTTGTTTTCAAAAATTATGAGACTGTTTTCAAGGTATTGAGCTAGATACAATACATTTTCAGTAAATTCGGAAACTGAAATTTCTTTTGAGTAAAATACTCCTACAACTTCATCACTTTCATAGTCAATAATTACAAGTGCAGCATAATCCTGTCCAGAATCTGCAGGATCGCATCCTATCAAATACAGTCTATTTTTATCTAGTGGTTTATAGAGTTTTAGATAACCTCTTGGTAGTTTTAGCTCAGAAATTGGTTTATGTTTTCCAATTTCTCTTTGTAGTTTTTCAATGATGGAGTCTGGGAAGAATGCGGATTCAGAACCGTAGAATACCAGTTCATATTCTTGATTGATATCTCTTTCGGACATATCTTTTGTTTGCTCTCTAAACCACTCTTCATCGTATTCTGGTACGTCCCTCCAGTGGAATTTAATAGGTTTATATCCATTTTCTCCATTTAATGCACCAACCCACATTTTATAAAACCATTCACCAATTCCATACATACCATTGGGAGTAGATATAATTGCAATACCATAGGGTAGTCCTGCTTTTTTAAGTCTAAGATGTCTACGAGAGGTAACTGGTTTTAACGCAGTAAATGCTTTGTCAATTCCCTTGATGAATGCTGCCTCATCAATTATTACAAAATCTGCCTTTAAACCTCTACCAGCATTTTCCGGATTCTGTGGATTAACAGGAACTCCTCTAATTATCGAACCATTTGGAAAAACTTTTTCGAAAACATTGTCAATTACAAGTTTATCAAATTTGAGAAAATCTGGTAAAAGATGATATATGTCCATTATTTCTCTAATGAAATCTACGATTGCTTTTGAAGAACGAGAGGTTATTGCAACTTGATACTTTGGATAAAAGAGCATAAGCCATAGTGTAAATAATTGAATACTTGTGGTTTTACCAGTTTGTCTTGAACCAAGGATAATTACATAGTGATCATTAAGACAGGATTTTATAATCTCTTCCTGTTTTGGATAGAGTTTTACTTTTATGATTCCTTCAGGAGCAGGTATTTTACAATACTTCTTGATAAAGTAAAGCGGATCTTGTCTACATTTCAATATTTCCTTTACGATTTCTTCTTGCGTTAAATTCATTTTATTGCCCTCTTAAAAGTTAAATCTAGACGAGGTAGAGTTTGTTGATGACGACGATCTAGTGTAAGTCGTAAACCTGCAATTACGTAATCGCCATCAAAATCCTTTAGTTTTTCATTTGTAAATTTGACTTGCCAGATATATTTATAGGGTTTTAAATCCTCAAATTTTTTCCAACGGTTTGCTGTAACATTTAGTTTCACAAATTGCATTCTTACATTTTTCAAATCTGCCCATAAATTTATATCCTTGTAAAAGTAATGACGAGTTATACATTTTGGATATTGAGCCTTCGTGTAGATTTTCTTGAAGTATTTTTCTCCCTTTAGATAATCAATGTTTTTAACTTTTGTTGTTGCTTCTTTGAATCGAGAATACCCAATCCATTTAAAGGGCTCCTTTTTCTTTCCGCCAAACATGAGTTTAAAGTCAGGATTTGTTTCAATTGAAAAATCAGTAATAAACATTTCCTTAAAATCAGCCCATTGCGATTGATATATTGGATACAAGTATATCTTCTTCTTTTTCTTTTTGTATCGATCTTTTATGTTATACAATCTGAATCCAGTATTATCATAGTAATATGTATAGGGAGATTTATCACCATAACCTGCTTGCAAAACAAATGCAATTGCATTCTTAATTTGACACCATGGGATAAAAAATTGCTCCCATTTTTGATTATTCTTTCTCTCTTTATCAATTTCCTTTTGATTTAACTTGAGATATTTTTTGAGTTCGGAAAATATAAAGTCTTGGAAAATTTCTTTATATTTTTTCTTTTCGTAAATTTTTGCAAAACATGCCCAGTATCCATCTGCACCATACGGCATACAAAAGACTGTATGTTTAACAACGGCATATTTTGTCATGTTTTCATCAGATGTTGCTTTTTCTTTTGGGACGTGATTGAATAAATCAGTGTCATATTTCTTAGGAAATAACTTGTATTTAAATTTGTCAACCAATTGATGTTGATCGTTAAAAAGTTTTACCTCAACTTCATAAATCTCATCATACTTAAAGACTTTTGCTTTATAAAATTTTTCGAGAGGACCGTAAAATTCTAAGACAACAAATGAGGTTAGTAGATGCTCTCCTTCTTCAATTACAAGGTGAGTTAGAAAATCGGAAAAATCCCATGTTCCAGCTTCAGTATAAACTTTTACTTTTATATCAAAGCGATAGTTGAGATGTTGCGTTTGGATTACACTCATACCTTCAACTCCGAAAAGATGTAGTAAAAATAGTTGGGGAGCCATTAAAAGGCTCCCCAACCTTTAGTTTCGCTATAAATTAGGTTGTTTGATCATTTAAATATGCTAGGATTTCATTAATACCATGCCCAGCCTTTAGCATATTACATGCTTCAATTAATGAAGCAGCTGCTACGTCTACCCCTTTATTTGCCGCAATAGTATTTAGCAGATCAACAATTTCGGAACCTTCCTCTATTTCGAGTAATTGGGGCAAGCATGAAACTAATTGTGATGCTCCAACGTTATTTACTGCAACTACAAAAATATCAGAGTTACAAGTAAATCCTAGATTGCGAACGTATGCATCTACAACTGAAGCCATTGTTTCTTTATCAAATGTCAAATATACATCTACCGCACGAGTTAATGGATAGTTTTCAAGCATTGTATATAGTTCTTTAATTGCATTTGTTGCAGCATCTGGAGCTTTATCAACTGCAAACTTTAGGTCTGCAATAACTGCATCTCTACTTTGTCCAATTAACACACGTAAAAAGCTGCAAATCTTATCTTTAACATCCTGCGGATCAAATTCTTCAGCATGTGTATCAATAAATGTATAAAGGAATGCGAGTTCAGATTCGCAATCAAACGATGGAGTTGCTGGATATGGAGTTGTAACTGGAATATATCCACGTACTGTTTGATAATCCAATTGTGAACTTGGAATTTGCATATGTGCGGGATCTAATCCGTAATTATCTTCCCAATCGATATTGATATATTGTGTTTTAATTAAGGATATAGGATATCCAATTGACTCTTTTCGGTAATTTATATAAACAACCATGTTGTCTTTTGGAAAAACTTTCACTTGAAACTCTACTTGATCCATTAGTGCATAAAAATCTCTCAAACGATCGCGTAAGTAATAATATTTGAAGATTGCATAAAGTATTGCTATAAGTTCGATGGAAGGAGGGTTTATGGCTGGATTGTATACAAAGAGTTTCCAAGTGTTATCTTCACCATCTAAATACCAACACCAAAAGCCTTTTGGATATGGACTATAATTCACAATCCCTTCAACTGAATTAAACATATATCCCCAGCATCCTAATTTCTTTATAACCATATCCCGTAAACTCCTTTTTTACTGCTTTATAAAATATGTATTCGATAGCAATATTAGTTCTTTATCCAAATAGCGGAAAAGCCAACGGACATACTCACCTGAATCAGTATGTAAATCGAAAATTACGTAAGGTTCTTTGTAATAGAAAAGCTCTAAGGTAATATTGTTATCACGAAAGTTTGCAAGTAGCGTAGGCCGTTGTACGTCGTTATTAATAACTAGAAAAACTCGATATGTATTAAAATCCCATCGTGGAGGACATAAAATCTTGTACTGTAAATTTTCCGATGAAATTCGTTTGAGAAAATATTCAGACATTGGTTTTAATTTAAGTACTTCTTTGTCAGTCCAAACGCGTATCTTTAGATGATAATTTGGAATATTTAAAGTTGGATCTGTAGGATATTGATAAAGTGTAAATGCAGGATAAGTACGTGGATCTATTGCCATTTTGTTAGCTCCTAAGGTCTCGCATCAATATATCCTGAGTATTTAATAGTAAACGGTCCATAATTTGAGTAATTGAGTAGATAATCTTGTAAACGTTCAGGATAATAATCAATAGGATAGTCACGCTTGATTGTAAAAGTAAAGTAGATATCAATTCTTCGCGTTAAATCATTTTGTTGCATATTATATGGAATTGGAAATAGTTTTATTAAGTCTCGTGATAGAAAAAGTAGGAAATCGTTAGGATTAAGATTTACAAAATTCCTGAAATCAATTTGAATTACCCTGGATAAGTTTACAAAGTGAATTTGCAAGAGTAATGGATTTAGATAATTCATTTCCTGAGGATATAAAGGTATAAATTGCTCTCTTACATCAACATAAATTCCTTGCCACTCACTTAAAGGTTTATCATTTATTTTGTCGATTTTCACGTACGTTAAAAACGATAATTCTTTACTACATGTAGATACTATCCAAATGTAATCAGGAGCATTTATATTCGGGATATTGTAAACTTTTGTTTTGTAAAAGGGATGGAATAATGCATGTTTGTATGCAAAAATTGCTCCTGAGGTAAGCATTAAAAAGTAAGTATCTGATGCTTCATCATAATAAACTCTATGAGGTTTACCTAGGTAGATTAAGTTATTTCTACATCCAGCGTAAAAGTCGTAGTTACAGAGTTTACTACAATCTGCAAAATCTAGTTGCTGCGGTGGTTTTGTAAGGCATGAAGCATCATATTCAATTGTTAAAATTAATGCATTTCCAGTATAAACTTTATCTACAAGTTCAAAATCAGTAACTTGAGCATTTTCAATATGACGAGGGACTAGATTTACAATAATATCTAAATCGATAGATTCAGTGTAGGTAGTTGCAGATAATTGTAAGCTATTACTATCTACTGTAGCCATTTGTGACTATTCCTCATGTTAAATACTATTTATAATCTCTTCAATTGATAAAGGTTTACCATCAGGTCCAAGAAATTGCTTTGTTAAAACTTCGTCAAAAGAAAAGCTATCTACAGTTTTCATCATGGAAATTGTCTTATGGTCGTCTTCTAAAATAAGTAAATCAGTAAATGGACTTTCCTCAAAGTAAAAGTAGTCATACCAATCTAGATAATCGTAGTAGGTATATGCAATAACTATTTCGGATTTGCTTAAGTTGCAAGAGCCATCATAGTCATTATACTTGAGTTTGAAGTAATCTGTAAGTACGAATTTGATAAAATCAGATGCAGATGAGATTTCATAACCATTTTCCATAGCAAAATTAAGAACTTCTGAGACAACCATGAGATTACTTTGACGTTCGATACAATAATCATAATCTAGTGAGTAGTGTGCACATATATATTCGACAGGTTCTGGATAACGATCGTCAGTCCATCGGTCGCAACATGCTCGATCCGTATACGTATTTCGTAATAAAAGCATTGCTTTGATGTAAAAATTCTCAAAATCCCATAGGGTTATCATGGTTTACATTTACTCCAGTTAAATTTTTTAGTCTTTTGGTCTAACTACTGCCATACATTCAAGTAAGATCCATAAATCTCTAACTGTTTTTGTCATAGTATTTGGAATATCGCGTAAAGAAACCTTACCGTTTTTGTAGATTTGCTCAATTGCGCGGAATTTTGCATTTAAATCATCAGCACCAATTGTGAAGAATTCTTTTAGAAGATTTGGAGCATCATATGCAATTAAACAGTTTACATCAAGTTCTCCTAATCTTTGTCCACCTTCATGTTTTTTACCTTTAACGGCTTGTCCACTTTTGACGGAGTAAGGACCAATGGAACGTGCATGAAAATTCTTCTTATGTAGATGCTTAGTTTTAGCCCAGTAAATGTAACCATATGCACAAGGTTTCTTAGTTTTTCCACCGATACTAGGATCGTAGATATAATCTTTAGGCTTTAGTCCATATGTTTTATATAGATCGTAGATTTTACGTAGAGTTAATGGATACATTGGAGAGTTCAAAATTGGAACGCCATATTCATACCATTCATGCATTAATTTTTCTAAGTCTTCCTTTTTAAGAGATTTGATATATTTGGTTAGAGATTTTGCAAGCTCTGGATTCAATACGTGACTATAGAATTCAAGTACAATGGATAGCGCTTGTTTTTTGTTTCCTTTTTTATATTCCTCGCGATATTTATCAGTGATATATTTTGCAAGACGTGTTGCAAATAACTCAATTAACTGCCCAATGTTTTTACGAGAAACCACACCTTGAGGATTCATAATTATATCGAAAGGTACACCATTTGGATCTCTTGGCATTTGATCATCTGGTAAGATTAATGCAATAACTCCTTTGTTCACAGCAATGAATGCTGCGGACTATCTCTTCAGGACTCTCCAATTATAAGGAAAAATCGTGGAGAAGTCCTGCCCAGCGCTTCGAGCATACCGAAGGCTAAATATGCCTCCTGTATGCCCTACTCTACTCCCTGGAGTTTAAACTCCAGGTTTCGATAGTCTCTACACCTTCC
>Ga0256838_1000240_pt1 | contig 38034 bp, 72 predicted proteins | sample 4571419metaG_FD_185978 | JGI IMG/M metagenome (GOLD analysis project Ga0256838, IMG submission 185978) | Hydrothermal vent microbial communities from Guaymas Basin, Mexico - 4571-419 | ecosystem: Environmental > Aquatic > Marine > Hydrothermal vents | place: Mexico: Guaymas Basin | collected... | reverse complement strand
ATCAACCAAGATGAAAAGTATTTAAAGATGGTTGAAGAGCAAAGAAGGCTGATGCATCCAAATGAGTTTGCTCAAGAGTATGAATGTGATTTTGTTTTATCAGGTTCAAACTTTTTTAATGTTGAAGTGATTGATAAAGCAATCGATGATAGAGTTAAGGATCAATACAGACAAGGTCAACCTGTTGTTTTAGGTATAGATTTAGGATGGCATAACTCATTGACAGTTATTACGGTTGTTTATAAAGATCCTGCTGATGGAATTATTAAATTGATTGATTGGAAGAGATTTGAGCAACACACGACAAATGATGTTGTTTTGAAATACATTGATTATCTTAAAACGATTTACAATATTGGAACAATTGTTGTTGATAATTGTATTCAAGCAAAAGATTTCATTAATGAACTTCAAAAAGCAGGTTATTATGTGAAAGAATTTGATTTCCATAAAGAGAAGATACCTGCTTATGTTAGGTTTAAGCAATTGTTAAATCTTGGAGCAATAAAGTTTCCGAAGTATGATGTTTTGATTCGTGAAATGAAGGAATTGATTAAAGAAGAAACATCAATGGGAGTTCCATCATTACATAAGCCAAAGAATGGAACAGATGATGTGATTGATTCATTTGTTATGGCAGTTTCAGCGATAAGTGATGATTCAAATCAGTTCAAAGCTGAATTAATATGATTTTTGGCACTTTTTTTCAGAAAAATTTATATATGACTTGTTCCTATATATAATATATAAGCACTGAAAAATGGCAAAAAAATTATCCATTAACTCCTCAAGAGCGATTTCTCCAGATTATACGGCTTCTTCTTTTGTAGATGTAAAAGGAATGGAGTTACCTCCTAAAACAGATTTAGAAAAATATACTTTGTTAATGGAGGATGTTGATGTTTCAACAGCAGTTCATAAATTTATTGATGCTTTGTTTTATTCAGGTTATACAATAACTTTTCCCGATGAAGACAAGAAAAATGAGAATGCTACTAAGAAACTATTGAAACTTTACAAGTTTCCAAGAATTTTGAGACAGATTGCAGTTAATGCAAGATTATATCAAAAAGCATTTGTGGAATTGGTCAAGAAACCTATGATGGTTAATGGTGTAACCAAGAATGTTGTTGTTGAGTTGCATGTATTACATACACCAACAATTACACCAAAAATCAACGAACATGGTGAAGTTGTAGAATATATCCAAAGAGTTGGACCAAAAGAAGTCAAATTCAAACCTGATGAAATTGTTGAGATTCAAATTTTACCTTCAACAGCAAGTTATTGGGGTTTTTATGATATTCGTGGATTATATGAAACTGTTATGACTAAACAGTTGTTAGAAGCATTTATTGATTTTCTTTTCAGGAACGGTAAGATCTTACCTTATTGGGTTGCAGACCAACAAATACCAAAAGATGCTTGGGAAGAATTCAAAGCATTGTTAAAGAAGCAAAGAGAAAACCCTGCAGGGGAACTTGTTATTCAAGGCAAGATTGAAAAGAAGTTTTTTGAAAGATTCCAATTTTTAGAAGATTTAGAGAACTATTTGCATTATTTGAGAGGAAAGATTTTTGAGTTTTTTGGTGTTCCACCAATAGCAGCAGGATATATTGAAGGTGCTAATAGAAGTTCAGCAGACACCCAAGTAAGATATGTTTGGAACACATCAATTTTAGCATTCAAGAACATTTTAGAGTATGAGATTAATCACGAGTTATTCCCAAAGATTGGAATTAGAGCAGAGATTAAGTTTAATCCATTTGATAGGTTGGATACAAGAGATAGAATTGATAATGCATTGAAGTTAAAAGCATTAGGATTGTCAAGGAATGTTATAACCTATTTTTTAAGGAATGGAACACTTCCAGAGGATATTACTTGGAGTGTTAGCAAAGATGAAAGTAAAAGAGTTAAGGATAAGATAACTAATTTAACAGCACCATCAAGACAACCAAGAAATCCTGATTTGAAAGAGATCAAATCAGGTTCAGAATCTACAACTCGAGAAGATCAAATCTTCGGAAAATAAAGGTGCATAGCACATGCCATACAAATCAATTGATGAATTACCTGAAAGAATAAGGAAAGCATTGCCTAAGAAAGCACAAGAGTTATTTATGAAAGTGTTTAACAAAGCTTATGAAAGATATGATGAAGCAACAGCGTTCAAAGTTGCATGGGCTGCAGTTAAGAAGAAATATACCAAAGCAAAGAATGGTAAATGGGTTTTGACAACAAGAGTTAAAGGAACAAAGAAAAGAAAAGCTAAATCAGAGTTTGCAGATGATTTGTATGAAGTTGATTTTGTGTTAACAACTCCTGAACCAGATGATCAAAAAGAAGTGTTCCATAAAAACTTTTTAGAGTTTATCAGTCAAAGACTTGTTGGACTAAAAGGAGATTTAGAACACAGCAATGTGTTGGATTTAGATTTACCAAAAGATTGGGTTGGCAAGATTATTGATGCAAAACCAATTAATGGAGAGATATATGCTTCAGCAGTATTAAATCCAAAGCATCCATATTTTGATGTGATTTTAGAGTTAGCAAAAATTGGTGAATTGGGAGCAAGTATAGAGATTGCTTATGATGAAGATGATTATTATATTGATGATTCGGGTTACAGAATTTATGTTGATGGTGAACCAGTAGGTTTTGCATTTACCATAGATCCTAAGAAAAAAGGTGCAAAAGTTTATCGTGTTCGTAAGAAAAGAGCGAGGTGAAAATAATGCCAAAGAAAATAAATAAACAAACAGCTGAAGAAAAACAAAGACCAAGTAAAGAAGCTATTGAAAAAGCTAAAAAGGAATTGGAGATGACTAAAAAAGATTTAGAGTTATTAGAAAAAGAGTTTGAGTTGAGAACTAAATTTAAAGAAGTGATGTTGAAAGCACCACAAGCAGTTGATGCTAAGTGGGCTTATGAGAGACTACCTGAATTCACAAACTTGAAGAGAGAAGACATTGAGTTAGGTTATGAAATCTGGTTACATAGGAGTTACAAGCCTAACAAAGAGTTTTTACAGCAAAAAATCAAGGATTATGAAGAGTTCTTAAGGAAATGGGGTGATAATAATGACTGAGGAGAAAATGGAAGAACAAAAAATTCAAGAACAACCAAAGGAAGAAGTTAAGGAAGAACCAAAACAGGAAGTAGCACAAAAAGTGGATGAAGTTCCTAATGAAGAAAAAGATGAGGAATACATTGATGAAAAAGAATTAGATGAGATTGAGAGAATGATTGCAGAAGCAGAAGAAAAGAAGCTAAAAGAGTTTTATGAAAGTTTAAAGAAAGAGATTGCAGAGAAGGATGAGATTATTACAGATTTGAATAAGAAATTAGAAGAGATGAAAGCTGAATTCATGAAGAAACTTGAAGAAGCAGTGAATGCAGTTCCACCAGCAAAGAAGGGTTTAGTTGAAGTTAATGAAAGTAATGCTCCAAAGGTTACTGGTGATTTATTGGATAAATCCATTTATGAACTTGATCCAGAAATCAAAGAAGCATTGAAGAAGCAGTTTTTTGAAGATAATTCAACGAGGACAATATAAGAACTGGTGTTAGAAGAGGTAATTAGTATCATTTAGTCATGTTCAACATTATGAGGTGATTTAAAATGCCAGCGGATACAAACGTATTCAAAACTACAAGCACTGATGCACAATATGTAAACCCTGATTTTTGGAGTCAAAAACTCCAAAAAGCATTAAGAGAAAGAGTATTTATGGAACAATTTGCTCGTAAAGATTTCAGAGGAGTAGGTAAGCACAACAAGAGAATTCTTATTCCAAAGAATTCTTATGAAACAGCATCCACTGTTAGTGAAGGTGTAGAAGTTCCAGTGAGTTCATTGAGCTACAGCCAAGTTGAAGTAACTTTTGAGACTTATGCTATCAGTTATCAAGTGACTGAAGAAGAATTGCTCAGTTCATTTGAATTCATCATGCAAGACATTGTTGACAGAGCAACTTATGCATTAGCATCAGCTAAGGAACAAAAGATTATGGATGTTTTAGTGAGTGGAGCAGGAACTGTTTACTATGCTAATGGCAAAGATGCATCAAGTATTGATTCCAGCGATACTTTGGACATTGATGACATCATAGAATTACAGAGACAAATGAGACTTAAGAATGCATATCCAAAGTATTTGATTGTTCATCCATCACAAGAAGCTCAAATGAAGAAGATACTTGTCCAAAATGGCAGTATCTTACTAAGAGATGATGTTGCAGAGATGAAATCAAATGGATATGAAATCGGTAGAATTTTAGGATTAAAAGTTTACAGCAGCAACTTTGTAAAGACTGCTCAAGAAGGTGCTTCCAGTGATGTTGATGTAGCAAAAGCAATAATGTTAGCAGATGATGCATTTGTAGTTGCTTATCAGCAACCAGCAAAGATGGTTAAAGGAGCACCTAATGCAAGAAGTCTATGGATAGACATTACAGCATACGAGAGATATGGTGTTGCAGTATTAGAACCAAACGGAATTGGAGTGCTTGTGTCTGCTATCTAAGCACTCCTTTTTTTCTTTCTTTTTTACTTTTGTTTGGTGATATAAGATGGGTTACATAACCAAACAAGACATTGAATTATGGTTTAATAATGAAGTAACTTTGGATGATACTTTAGCTGATGATTTGATAGCTAAAAATAGTGCTTATGTTGATTATATTGCAGGAACTAAATTTGAACCGACACAAGTTGTTGATGAAATTATTGATTTGGATTATGACACAGATACTTTTTATGTTGAAAACAAACCGTTGTTATCAATTCAAAGCATTTATGTTAATAACAAGAACGAATTTGAACCTGAATGGACTGAAGTAGATAAATATGTTATTGCTGATGCAAAAGTAGGTAAAGTTAAACTTGCTAATGTTGTTTCACATGGATTGAACAGGATTAAGATTTCATACACTTATGGTTATAATCAAGTTCCTGAAATTGTTAAAAAACTTGTTGTTGATTTATGTGTTTTAGATGTTTTGAGGATTATAACTAACAAGAAGAGTTATAATGATGAAGGAGATGTTGATTTAGGAACATTAAGGATTTCGGGTTCATTCAAATATTCCTTAACAAAGATTGAGCAATTAAAAAAAGAGATTGAGCAATTGAAACAAGATTTATATGGTTTTATGGTATTTGCTTAAAAATGGGTTTGAAAGAGACAATCATAAAACTAATTGAACAATATGGTGAAGATGTTACTCACATCAAAATCACTACTCTTGAGAATGAATATGGTGAATTGATTGAAGACCAGAGAACTGAAACGACCATAAAAGCAATTGTTGATTCAGCAGTAGTAACTTCATTTGCGAGACAATTGTTTGGTATTGTTGATAGTGTTAAGCAATCTTTGTTGATTGCTCCTGAGGTTGATGTTGATAAATCAGATTTATTTGTGATTGATGGAAAAGAAAGGAACATCAATTCAATCAACGATGTTCATTATAAAGGAGAAACGGTTGTTAGACAGATTATTTTAGAATAAACCCAACTGCATGTTGGGATTATAAGGTGATGCCTGCATGGCAACAAAGAAAGAGATATTTTTAAGATTGTTAGAACTTCTTAAGAACAACATTCCAGAAGTCAATAATAGAGTTTATTCTGCTTATCCAAAAAAAGAGCCAACTTTACCTTTCATTGTTATTTCTAATCCTGAATACGAAGAAAAAGAGTTCTTAATTGATGATTCTGTTATTTCTTACACATTTACAGTTGACATTTATGTTTACACTCAAACATCTCAGGAATTAGATGAACTATCACAAAAAGTCATTGATGTTTTGAGAAACAATGACTTTTATGGAGCAACCAAATCAATAAGAGATGAAGGTTCAGCCGAATATAAAAAATCAAACAAAATCATGCATGAGGATTTAATTACTCTTGAGTTACAATGGTAACTATTACAATTAGAGATGAAAAAGATTGGAAAAAGGTTGAAAAGGCAATTATTAATGTTGTTAATGAGGAAACTTTGAAATTATATAAAAGAGTTCAAAAAGCTTCATTCAGAATAACACAATTTATTTTGAGGAGTTTAAGAGCAAGACTTGCTAATGCTCCTTATTCATCACATTCATCAAGACCAGGTCCTTGGAGTAGGAGAGGTGGCAGACCTTCAGAACAATCATTAAGATTGAGACAAACTAAAAGGACATGGGTTGTTTATATTGAGGATCAAGGTAATGTTCGTGGAAAAGGTGTATTAAAACCATCGGAATATATTCATTTGAAATCCAAACAAAAAGGAACACCTGCGAAATATGTTGATGATGCAATTAATGCTGCTCTAAAACAACTTGATAAACTATTAAAACAAGCTACAAAATAAACAAGAGGTGAAAAACATGGTAAGTTCATTAAAATCTAAGGATATGAAAATCAAGATTTTGAAGGATAGTAATAGGATAGATCCAACATCAATGACTGATGATTGGGATACTCAAACTGCAGATATAGAGTTAACAGGATACATTAAGACTATGAAGTTGGATGAACCAGAGCCAACAAGAGAAGTTATCAACTATCTTGGTAGTGATTCTAATGGAGTTCAGTTACAAGAGAGTTATATTGATGAATGGGGAACTGCTAAGGTTTTAGGAACAATGATAGTTAATCCTGATGCAGAAGGTAATTATGTAGCGTTGGATGAATTATTCTTGAACAAAGTTGCAGAATCTACTGATGGAACAAAAGCAAATTTTGTTTATGGTGCAGAATTATCACCTAATGCAGATTTGTTAGTAGTGATTGGTAGTAATTATGGTGTGAGATTGTTAATGAAGAATTTTAAGATTAATAAATTAAATGCATTTGATGCACCAGATAAAGGAGTAATTGAAGTTAGTTTTGAGTTTGAGTGCTTAGCAGGAGATTTGTATAAACAAGTTGTTAAAGCCTAAATGAGGTGAAGTGAATGGATAAAGGAATTGAATTAAGAACGAGAGAAGGGAAGAAAGAAGTGAGTTTTAAGATAAGTGCAATGCCATTAGAACACTTCCTCAGGTTTAAGAGATTAGCTGATGAAGAATGGGGAAGTTCCTATTGGCATACAATCAAGTTTTTGATGGATTGGTATGAAAAAACATTAAAAATATTTGAGGTGATTGAGAATGGATATCAAAGAAAAGATTAAACAACTAAGAAAAAAATATGGTGAGATGGTTGTTGAGATTGAGGGTGAAGAGTTAAGGTTCAAACCAACTGTAGAGTTTTATGAGGGATTGTTGTTAGCAACATCAGATCCTGAGAAAGCAAATGAGAAAGGTGTTGAGTATTTTATTAAGGAATTTCCAAAGATTGTAGCGAAAGATTTAAATATCAGTTTAGATGATGCGAAGTTATTAGTGATGCATTATGCAGAGGAATTTATTAATGCTTTTGTTGAAGCAATCGGAAAAAAAAAGTAGATGATCCAGAGGATTTGTTGGAAGAGTTAAAGGAAGGGATTAGTTATGAAGACCCATTGGATGTGTTTGAATCAAACATATTTTTTATTGAAAAGGAGTTAAAAATCCAAATAACATCAGATTTTCCTGTGTTAAAGCTATTTTGGTATTTTGAACAATTTAAAAAACTTTATATGAAAAATGGCAAAAAAAGCTGAACAAAAAGACATTATTTTGAACATAATAACAAAGTTGAAGAGTGACAAAACAAGAGATATTAATAGTGCAGTAAAGAAAATCAACAAGGAATTTGGTAGTTGGAATGTTTTCATGAAGTCTTTGAATGAAAGACAAATAACTTTATTAGACAAAGAACATAAGCATTTGAAATTTTTGAGAGCTAAAGCAAAATTAGCTGCTCAAATTGCTAAAGAAAGAGAAAAAGAACACAAATTAGCAAGATTACAAGGTGCAAGACTTGGTTATAATTTATCTTTGTTGTTCTTTTCATGGTCAGTTTCAAGGAAGATAAATAATGTTTTAGGTGGTTGGTTTAAGAATTATCAAAAAGTAACTCAAGGACAAACTGAATTCAGCAACGCAGTTAATCAAGCATCAGCTGCATTGTCTTATTTGGGTTTTGTTATTGTTGATACTTTTTCAAGAACAGATTTTGTTAGGAAATTTGTTCAGTTATTTGTTCAATTAGTTAATGCAACTGCTGAATTTGTATCAGCTCATCCAAAGATTGCTGTGTCTTTGGTTGTTGGTGGAATGACTATTTCAGCGATAGCAACATTAGCTCAATGGGTTGCTCAAATAAGTTTATTTGTTGATGCATTAAACAAACTTAAGAGTATGAAAGCAATATCAAAAACAGCTTCGTTTGTTATTGATTTAGTGACACCAGAAACATGGAAAGATGCAATAGATTATTTTACTGGTAAAAAAAGTTTTAAAAAATTGAATTTAAGTGCTAAATTAGGTGTTACTATAACAGAAATCGTAATTGCTGCTGAAATAATGAAATTAATTTCACCCTGGATTGAAAAGCTTGGTGCAAAATTACAGGAAAAGTTTTCCGAAGTATTTGGAAGGGCAGTGTCCAGAAAAATTGCTATTATTGCTGGAGAATTTGTGTATGATCTGTGGACTGCTTTAGGACCCGTTGGCAAAAGTTTATATAAATGGTTTTTTGGAGAAAGTATTGATAATTTAAAGAAGAATATTGAGACATTAAAAATAGAAGAGAAAATTGAAGAAATTAAGAAAAAGACAGGTGATTTAACTATAAGTCAGGATGAATTGAACAGAGTTATTGAACAATCGAAAGTAAAGAGTTTTTGGGAAGATGTTGCAAATGTAATGGATAAAGTCATAGATAAATATGATGAGTTGTTAAGGAAGCAAGCACAAATGCAGAAAGATCTTGGCATGTCTGTTTCAAATGAATATAGTGTTTATTTAGCTTAATGGTGAATAATCATGGATGTTACATTTTATCTTAAAGACACAGGATATTTTGGCAGTGATCTTTCAGGAGAACAAGATGATTGGTTAGTTAATCATGGAGAACCAATCAGGATCCACATCACTGATGTTACTATAGTTTCAAAAGCAAATGCTACTATTGTTTCACAAGTAGATGATACTTATTATACTCCAACTGTCGTAAGTAGAGATTTGACTCAACTAAATATTAGATGTTATGTTGTCACGGATTTTGCAGTTAGTGGTTCCATCTACCTTTATGACAAAAACACCAGCACTTATGAACAAATTGATAATCCTCCAGTTTCAGCAATTGTGGCTTTGTTTGAACAAATGATTGGTAAGCGATCTCACATGGATTTGTTTATGAGTGATGGTTCAGGAATTACTCCTGATGAGTTCAAAAAACTACCTTTGTATTGGTTAGCTAAAGTCAAATCTAACAACTCTGATGCTTTGACTTCAGAGACTCATTTGAATGTCAAATTACTTCAATATCAGGTAACTAAAGCAACTAACAAAAGATATGATATTAATTTACAATTTGTGGTGCTACCATGAAAATAGTGCATAAAGGAAAAGAGTATGTGCCAATAAAGTTGTCATTTAATAAGTCAGACAAACCTCGAAACAACAAGTTGTCATTTGCGATACCAATAGATTATTATAGTGTTTTTTCAATTGATGATGATGTTTTTGTTTATTCAAATGACGGAACTTTGCTTTTCAATGGTTATGTTGTAGGAGTATCACTTGACATAAATACAGCTAATCCATTATTAAACATAAGTGCTTTTGATAAAGAAAGTTTAATGTTTAACAGGATTTGGAGTGAAACTGTAACAGAATCAGCACCAATCATAATTGGTCAAGTTTTATCGAAAGTGACTAATGATCTTGAAGGCAGTAGGTTGTCAAGAGTAACAATCAAATTTGTTGGTTATCCAAGAACCGATGGAATACAAGTTACTACTACTGAACATCCAGAGATAGAATTTACTGTTGAAGATATTGCTAATAATACTCAAGCATATCAGGATTATGTTAATTTACCTTCAAGTGACAAATTTAAACGAATTACTTACGGAGCAATGATGAAACCTGTTTATGAATGGGTTAGAGATCTTTCACAAGATAAAAATACTGGTGTTAACAAAGTTTTTGTGTGGTATCTTGATGAAAATAATATATTTAGATGGTATGCTACTTCAAGCATAACTAATCCACCAACAGAACATTTGTTTGTTGATTACAAACTTGAAACAAAACAAGAAGACAAAGTTAATTTTATTATTGCTTATTTAGGTGATGATTTGAATGGTGCACCAATTTACATTTATGCTTATAAAGACTATTCAGGAACTCCTAATATTCAAGAATCGATTAAGGATTGGGCTGATATTGCGAGAGATTTAAAAGATGAATACACTAATAATACAGCATTCAGAGAAGCAGTTAAAGAAAGGGGTTATGCTCGTGCAAGAGCATATTTTGAGTCAGAAACTCTTGGAAGAATTTCAGGAGAGTTTACTTTGTATGAACCAAAATACAGAATAGGTGATATTTTGAACATAACTCACGCTTATGGTGTTGATGCTTACAAAATAATCATAAAGAATGTGAATGTCAGTTTTGATTTAAAAAAAGGTGAAGTTTATACTTATGGTTTTGAAGAGGTGATTGAATAATGGCTCAATTATTTATATTTAACAAACACATCCCTGAAATAGAAAAATATATAAAGTTTGGGAGAGATTTATATAGAAATGGAGTGTTAGTTGTGTTTTGTGATGAATGGCAAGTTCCTAAAGAATACAAAAAATACATTATTCAACATCTAATACTTGATTTACCAAACAACAATTGTAATTGTGATTAAAAAATAGACATCTAAAATGGCAAGATATTTAACTGAACAAGTTGAGAACGGAACTCCATACAACGATATTTTAGAAGTTCATAATAGACTGATCGCAGTAGGTAAAGCTATCAGGTTTTTTTATCATTTTATTAAAGATTACACGATTCAGTTAGCTAACAAATACAGTATTGATTTAGATTGGACAGGAATACCTGATGATGTTGAGTTCAATCATGATTGGTTACAAGAAGGTGATGTTGTTGATTATTTAAATGATTTAGTGAATGCGATCAACACAACAAAAGACATGTTAAACGTTGCTCTGGGACAATACACAACATTTTTTCAGAAATGGTTAGATATTTTGGATGAAGACAATGATAGTTTATCATCAATGGTTGTTGGTGATAATGATATTCACAATAAACCAGAGATAAATTATGACAAGTTATTTTTGAGTTGGAATGTCGGTGATGTTGTTTATGCAGAAGATTTTAATCAATTAAAAGAACATGCTCATGACTTAATTAAAGCACTGCCAAGAATATTTGGAGCATATTATCATTTGATTGAGTTAGAAGGTTTAGACACTAAGAGTAATGCGTTTGGCGATTATGGAGTTAGTGTAACTGATTCAGCATTAACATTCAGTAATTTGATTTCAGATTGGACTAAAGTAGAACCCTATGCACCCGAGTCTGGTGCTACGGTATTTCACAGTTATTATGATGGACATAGATGGAATAGAAAAGTTGTTGTATGGAAATCAGCTGATGAAACAGCACACAGATTTATGATTTGGAACTATTTTACTCAAGAATATGAATTTGATTCGGGATGGTATCCTGCTCAAGATTGGATAACGCCGACAGCAAAACCATCAAATTTTGATTATTGGTATTCAGGATCTCCTTCAGACTTGAAAAGCATAATCATATCTTCAGATTATTCAAAAATAAGTTATGCTTGGTTAAAGTATGGCATGCATCGCAGAACAAATGGAGATGATGGTTTGTTGATTCAACATAGTCAAAAAGTAATTGATTTAGAATCTATGAACACAACAGACCTCCAAAATTATTATAGTAATATTGATGATGGGTGTGATACCAGTTTTGAGTTTAAATTTTCATTACGAGGAAGACATGTTTTGAGTGTTGTGTTGAATTATCAACTCACGGATAGTGGTGGTGATGATGATCAAATGATAAATGCATATTATGTAAATGCTAATGATTCATCGATAAAAATTACGCATTTATACACTGATGATTATATGGGGGAAATAGAGACAAGAACTGATGCAGTGACACACTTAGGAACAGGAGCAATTACTTTTCACTGGGAAATGAAAGATGATGATGGTTGGAAAGACCATATTTATGGTTGTTATTATATTTCATCAGACGGAATGTCAATTTCTCGAACATATCGTATAATAAGTGATAATCCATCCTATGATTATACTACTTTTTTCAGAAAATATCCTGCAGCAATAATATATGGTAACAGAGAAAATGATGATTGGTATGGACATACTGCAGTAACAACATCTTTAGGAACAGCAGATCACTCAATATATTGGGCTGGTGGTTTTCAGGATGCTGACACTTCAAATTATCATAAATTTATTTATGGAATGGCTTTAGCATGGGGTTATAAAAAGAATGATGATGGTGGAACCTATTATACTACTTTGAGAATTGATTATCCAAAATATGTCTATAGAGGTTCAAGTGATCCTGGTAGAGTTGGTTATAATAGAAGCGATGAATATATAAAAATAGACTGGGACTATCCTAAAATCAAATGGTTAATACCTTATGATTTTGGTTACACTATCCAAAATCCAAGAGTGTTTGAAGACACAACAACAGTTGATTCATCAAACAAAGCATATTTTGTTGCTGCCAAATACTTTGTTCCAAAAACATGGTATGGTGTTCCTGTGCTGGAAACACCAGATTCATTCGCAAGAGAAGATGGAACATTACCAATAAGATTTCATTATTGGGGTTTGGATAGTGATAAATTATCAACTTATGATACATTAATCATTGAGGTGAACTAAAATGTTGGTTGATCAAGGTTTAAGTATAATAGCACAATCAATTGCAGATCAATTTACCACAGGAGAAGTTGGAACTGATAACACTGAACCAACTACTGCTGATACTGATTTGAGAAATGGGATTGTAGCAACTCAAAAAGCATTTACAACAAAATCTTCTACTGCTAATTTAGTTACTTTAATTTATGAATTACAAGTCAGTGATGCTAATGGTGAAACCATTAGAGAGTTTGGAACATTCATCAATGACGGAACTAATGAAAAATTAGTGAGTAGATTTATTCATCCATCAATTAACAAAACAGATCAAATAGCTTTGGTTTATCGTGTAGAATATTTGATTGAGAGAAAATGAGCAAAACAAACATAGATAAATATGACATAAAGAACTCATCACTTCCAAGAAGTGATAGTAATCAGAATGTTATAGGTTATAGAGATAACTTGGTAGTGAATGAAAACTATTTAAGTTTGAAATTAATTAATTATTCGAGTGTTGGTTGGGTGTTTGGATTAGCTCAATATGGTGTTACACCAATATCTACAAGTGGAGATGTGACTGAAGAGATATATCATTTGGAATGGCATGATCGAGTCATTTATCATGGCAATGATCCTGATTTGTTGACAGCAACAAATATGAATGTTACAACAAACTATAAAAATCTCCAATTCACAGCTACAGATATAAACGCTTTATTGGAATGGTTATTATTGAAATATATCAACTCAACATATAAATTTTTCAACATCGTGATTGAATCTGATTTGGTGGAGTCAGAACCATACAATTTTTATTTTGAAGCATCAGCTGAAGATAATTATATAACACAACCAACACAATTACGCAGTGGTTTTCATAGTGTTAATTTATACATCAAAGATCAAGTTAAGCAGTTAAAGTTGTTTATTGAAAGAGCAACCAACGATACTACTTTTAACACTCAAACAATCAAAACCATCACTATTTATGGCTATGATGCTATGCAAAGTTATGTTGAAACTTTCAAAAACACAGGATTTATTAATCAAGATGAAACAACAGGAACAATAACTGAAGGTAAATGGACTGCTAACACAGATCAAACACTTGTTTCAAGAGCAATTTATATTTCACCAACCACTAAGCTTGTAGCAGTTGAATTTGATTTTTCACATTGTAACACCAATTTGGATTTCACTGTTGATGAGTTGTATTTATCAAAAGATGGTGTTAATTGGGAAAAAGTCCAATATGGAACAGGTAAGATTAATTTCAATGTCGAAGATGCTTCACATTTCCCAATGATTTTTCCCATAACTTTAGGAACTTTTTTAGACAATCCGACATCAGAATACAGACTGTATTATAAAATTGTAGCTAAACAAGACGGAAGATATATTGATTGCACAGATGAGAACAGTTATTGGGAAATAAAATTCTTTACTGCATAGAGGTGATAATTATGGCATTTATAACAATACCTTATAAAAACACAGGAGATGAATTAACTGCAGCGGAGTTTAATCAGATATTAGATGCGATTGAATTTGGTAATTTAGATATTAAAACTACGGCAGTTTATTATGGTAGTGAACAATTAGGTATTAAACACCTATCTGATGTTGATTTGACAGGATTAGCTACTGATAAGTTGTTAGTTTATGATGATAGCAATACTAAATGGATTTTGAAGGATTATCATGAACATTCAAACAAATCATATCTCGATGTAATCGATCAAGAATTATCAACAACTTCTGATGTTAGTTTTAATTCAATTGTTGTTAGTTCAAATGCTGAATTTAGTGATTTAAAGATTAATCAATCAGCATATTTTGATGAAGAAGTTTCCGCAAGTTCAACAATTGATTGGACTCAAGGAAACAAGCAATCAATAACTCTTACAGGTGATGTTACTTTAACTTTTACAGATCCTAATGGACCATGCAATTTGATATTAAAAATAGTTCAAGACTCGACAGGAGGTCACTCAGTAACATTCCCGAGTAATGTAAAATGGGAAGGAGGTAATGTTCCAGATTTATCAACTGATAGTGGTGATACTGTGAGAATTGTTAGTTTGTATTTTGATGGAACAAATTATTATGCTCAGATCACAGATGCGTATTGAACGTAAGCCGTATGCCGTTAGCCGTTGGAGGTGAATGAAATGAAAAACTATGAGAAGTTGGATGTTGTGAAAGTTGCAAGAGAATTAGTTGACAGGATTTATGAAATAAAACTACCAAAATATGAAGATTATGCGTTGAAATCGCAACTGATAAGAGCAACAACGAGTATTTTATTTAATATAGCTGAAGGCTATGGGAGAGGAAGACAAAAAGAAATTGTAAGATTTCTCATAATTGCAAAAGGAAGTGCTTATGAAGTATACGAACAATTACAAACTATTGAAAGAGTTTATGATTATGATTTAAGCAGTGAGAAAGAATTGGTTGATAGAATAATCAGAATGTTGTCTGGTTTAATCAAATTCAACGGCAATCGCCAATCGGCAACCGAATAAATGCTAAACGAGGTGATATCCATGCGAATTACAATCCACAAAATTGAAAAATACACGGATAAATGGAAAGTTACTTTTACATCTGAAAGAAACCAACAAGGTATGACTATTTATACTCCTGCTTTTGATAGTGTTGAAAAATTAGTTAAGCATTTAGAGGATTATATCAAAAAGAATTTTCCTGAAGAAGTGATAACAAAACCACAAGAATTTGATAGTGATAAAATAGTTATCAAAGAACCAGAATCGGCAGACGGCAATCCGCAAACGAGTGAACCATCGCAAGAAGAAAAACAACTACAAGAGATGCAAAAAGAATTAGAAGATTTACAAAATCAGAAAGATAATTTAGCCAATCAAATCAAAAACTTGTTAGAAGATTGGAAATTGGATTTGGATTTAACCAAACTGAAAGAAGAATTTGATATAACTAATGAAAGTTATTTACAAATTTTGGAAGATAAAAAACAAAGAAAAGTTGCCAAGTATGTTGAATTAAAAACACAATACGAGAATTTAAAGCAACAAATATCTGCTAAACAAGAAGAGATTGAACAGTTCAAAAAAGAAAATAATTTAGAAGAAATGTAAAGGTGAGACTGTGAGCTATTTAGGCATTCCCTATTGGGTAGAGCATGACGAGAATGGCAATCCGCAGAATAATGTTTGGGTAAAGGTAAATCTAACCGCAAATCAGCCATTAGAGTTCTATGTCTACTATGGCAGTAGCACAGCACCATCTTATAGCGATGGCGATAGCGTGTTCGAGTTCTTCGATGATTTTGATGGTACTACAAAATTTTCACATCTGCGAGGAGATGGTTCTTATGGCTTTGAAAATAGTATGTTATATATTACAGGAGCATCTGATGGTTATACTGCGTTTCAAAGTCCATTATTAAATTTACAGAATAAAATTGTTATACAAGCAAAGACATATGCGTACGATTGGGACGAAATTTTTACAATAGGTATTTCAATTGAAGAAACATTAGGAACTGGGCAGCAAATAAATTATATAATAAAAAATGGATATGATTTTGATTGGTGGGGTTGGGCTGGAGGAGAACATGGTTTGAGAACAATACAAAATTCTGATGTTACAGTGGATGACCATGATGCTTATCCTGAGTTTTACTCTGCTACAAACAATCATTATTATATGATGGGAGGTGCATATGATGGCAATACATTATACCATTTTAAGCCAGTAGACATAACAAATAATTCAACATACATAATAGAGTCGGATCATTCAAGAAATGATAATATTTTTTCTGGGTATATTTGGAAAAGAATAATGATGGGTGTGTGGAAAGGAGCTAAATGGGGTGTAGATTACCTTTTCGTTCGCAAATACTCTTCAACAGAGCCAACTATCCAGTATGGTAGCGAGGAGAGTGGAAGTTGGACTATAGACGGATATACTTATACGAAAAGGCGAAAAGTCACAATCACAAGCAGTGAGGATTTGCAGGACTATCAAGTGGCATTAGATTATAGTCAATTTGGTGATGATACGCTGTATGTTGGTGAACCTATTTATCCATACTGGATTGAACATGATGAAAACAATAATCCAAGCAACAATGTATGGGTGAAAGTCGATAATATTCCTGCGGGTGGAACAAAAACCATTTATGCAATCAAAGAATCAGGTTATAGCCCTGACGGTGATAGTGTTTTTGAATTCTTTGATGATTTTAATGGAACAAGTTTAGATATGAGTAAGTGGGATACTTTTGGTTCGGGAAGTGTATCTGTTTCAGATGGTTTATTGAAAATACACACTGCTTCAAGTGGAAGTCCTACTACAGGAATTGCTACGGATTATAAAATTAACACTCCTTTTATCACTGAAGCAAGTGTTGTATCAATAGATAATGGAAGAGGAGAATTAACTACTTTTGAGAGTTCAAAAACAAGCACATGGTATAACGATAATGATTGGATTAGCACAATTTATTATGAAAAATCAAGTAATTCAGTAAAAGGTAATGTTAAATTTAATGGGAATTGGCAAACAGGACAAACCATATCTTCGGAATCTGTACCAACTATTTTAAAATCAATTATTGCTCCTGATTATGTAAAATTGTGTAGTGAATCTGATTGTATAACTTATAATGGAGCATTACCCGATAGTTATATTTCATTGAATCATCAACCATATCCAAATGCAGGGAACTATTGGGTTGATTGGGTCAGAGTTCGTAAGTATTCGCCAACTGAACCATCAGCAACAGTAACTAACAAAGGTTCATATTATCAAATAGATATAACTAATACTGGAACACAAGATTTACAGGACTATCAAGTAGCAATACCAATAAATGAATTGAATATAACATCAACAACAGAAAGTATTAAATTTACTGATGTCGGTCCTGAAGAAGAAAAGAAAAACAAAACGATACACTTTTCACATAACTTTTAGTGGGGTGATAAACAATGGTTTTAAACTACGATAGTTGGATAACAAACAGGTTAGTTTATAACAGTTTGATAAATTCACCAGGTCATCAGTTAACTAATGGTGATTTATATTATTTCAGTAAAGTGGTTGAAGATCAACCTTCAGGAACAATTTATTTTGGATTAATCATTGGTTCTAAACCAATCTCTTTTACTTTTGATGTTGGTTGTTCAGATCAAATTAAGGTTGAGTTTTTTGAAGATACAGATTTCACTGGTGGAACACAAATGCAATTAGAAAATAAAAACAGAACTTCAACATCTCTTCCAGAAGTTAATATTTACTCAAATCCAACAGTAAACGATGAAGGCAATAAGATTTTTGAATCTATAGAAGGAACAGAAAAATCAAGGAGAATAGGGAATGCGGTATCTCTGAGAGATAATGAATTTTTCATCTTAAAACCAAATACAAAGTATTTAATGAAATTAACAACTTACAATTCAGCAGATATTTCATTATTGGCAGACTTTTGGGAATTGTAAAAATGAAATCAATCTGGATACATGACTATACAAACATTGACAGAACTTTCGGACCTAAAATTACTGATTTAGAAGTAGATTTAATTAGTAAACGTTTTGATACTGTAATTATCAACAACACTGATGGATTAGGTCAAGAAATAGCAGACAAATTCAAGCAGAATGGATTAAAGGTTTATCAATGGATTTTAGAACCATTCAAGAGGAATAAATCTATTGAAAAACCATTGAAGAACAGAGATGGTTTTATTTTGGATATTGAACCATTATTCATTAAAAAACCAAAAGATTTAAATATTAGAAGTGTTTTCACAAAATGGGGAAAACGTCCTAAGGAGAGGAAGGTATTATGCCTTCCTTCTCCTGATTTCATTATTTCTTATAAGATAAGAGGTTATGTTGATTGGATTAATTATTTAAAAGAGACAAATCAACTCGATTATGTTGATTTTATCATGGTGATGGAATATGTTTCATATCCAAACACTTTCTTCAAACCGTTGTGGTTGATCAAGTTAGAAATTGATTATTTGAAAAGATTAACTGGCAAAAAAGTTATTCCAATATTTTCAGTTTATGATTGGAATGAGTGGTTTGCTAAATTAGTTATCAACAAACAAATTAAATTGTTCAAAAAAGCAATTAATGAATTTGATGATTGGAGTGTTTTTGCTTGGAGTCATCCTTTATATTCACTTTTAAGAGGTGAGAATTATGACTGAAAAATGGATTCAAGAAGCAATACAAAGACCAGGTAGAGTTAAAAGATATTTAAAAAGAAAATATGGAGATGCTGCATTTACAAAAGATGGTAAGATTAAGTTGAGTTACATCAGGAAAGCATTGAAAGAATGTGAAGATCCATCATTAAGAGCAGCATTAAGATTAGCTATCAGACTGAAAAAAGGAATTTAAGCAATTTTTTCCTTTTTTTAGTTTAGGTGAGTAAAATGGCAAGAAGTTATGCCGTAGACATAGCAACAATGAAAAAAGACATTGAATATATCAAAAAGGCGATAGATGAGAATACCGAACAGCATAAACAAATCATGGAAACTTTAGAAAAATATATAGAAGAGATTAGGCAAACAAAAGTTGATAAAGAAGACTATGATCAATTGTTAAATGATTATAATAGTTTCAAGAACAGAATGACTTGGGGATTGATTTCAGCATTATTAGCTGCTTTAGGTGCAATTATCAAATACTTTATAAATTTTTTTAGTAAATAAACCAAAATATTTATATATTAGTTATACTTTCACAAAAGAGGTGATACAAATGTATGATTGGAAAAAAACTCTAATAAAAGGTTTGGAGATTTTTGTGTATGCGGGTATTGGTGGGTTAATTAGTTATTTTAGTGGATTAGAACCAACTCCAACAGTAACTGCAACGATTGCAGTGTTGAAGATGATTCAGAACTATGTCAAACACAAAGAATAATTCTCCTTCTTTTCTTTTATTTCACAAATTCATATGTATTTCTAAGAGGTGAAAAATATGAACAATTTTATAAAAAATTTAGTAATAGCTTTAGTTGGCTTGTTGTTGTTAGGATTTGGGTTTCTTGGGGGCTATCATATGAAAGAACCTGAAGTGGTTCCAGTGACAGTAGAGAAAGAAGTCCCAAAGATAGTGTATGTTAACAGAACTGTTGAAGTCCCAGTAATCAGATATGTCAACAACACAATAGTAAAAGAAGTTCCAAAAGAAATAGTAAAGACAGTTGAGAAAAAGGTTATAGAAGATCCAGTGTTAGATTTTAAGAATAGCATTGTTGAGTATTTAAAAGTGAATTTTAGTGAATGTGAAGGATTTAATTTCAGTGGATTTGCAGAAGAAGAAATCAACTTGTATGATGTTGATGATATTGAATTCACAGTAAAATACGATGACGACAGCAATGTTCATCCAGAATTCTACAACATAACAGCATTAGCAAAATATAAGTATAAAGCAGAAGATTTACCAAGAGAATATCACAACTATCAAGTAACAATCAGTTATGACAATGATGACAAAGAAATCGTTGATTGCGTTATGAATGAAACAGAATAAAAAAATAAAAAATAAATTGTTTTTTCTTTTTTTTCTTTTTTACACTTTATATTTGTCTTTTAAAAACTCTGCTAATTCTTGGTATTTATCAAAATAACTTACTACATTAGTTGCATAAATCCCTAATTCTTTTGAACTCTTTGGTTTATCCACCACATAATATAAATTCTTCTCAGGTGAAAACACCATATAATACTTTGGATTTTCATTAACTCTAACTTTCAAACCCATATCTTCAATAAATTTTTTCAAAACAAATTCGAGCTTAGGTTTACCTTTCATATTTATCACCTCCAACATCATATATATGTCCTAAACTTCTTTCATAAGCAAATTTTACTAATTTCTTTATTGATTTATACTTTTTATTGAGATGTTCTTCCTCAACAACAAACTCATAATCAATTCTTGGATTATAAAAAACAACATAACTCTTTTCTTTCACACTAAATCTCTTATATAACAAACCTGTTTCATTTGCGATTTTTCTTATTTTTTCTTCGAGGTCCATCTAATTCACCCCATTTTCTTGTTAACTTCATTAACTCTTCTATTCCCTTCACTAATTCATTCACAAAAGTTTCTTCAAACATGTATTTAGTTTCTTTAATTAATTCATGAAACATATCCTCGTATGCTTTGATCTTACCATGTATTAATTCATGTAACAACACATTCTTCTGAAAATCCCAGTCAATATTGAAAAATTCATTACACACTGTTATTGTCATCTTTTTATCATAATAATCCCATTCTGTTGCATAAGCATAGTTTTCATTGTCTTCTGGATCTACTTTGATATAAATTTTCCAATCACTCATCCCTACAAAATTCTTAACATAATCAACCCATTCATCACATTTCTTAAAAAACTTTTCTAAATTGATTGTTTTTTTACCATTCGACTTTGTCAATTTTATCACCCATTTCTTTCCAAACATCTTTCTTTTTGTTTGGATCTAAACTCAACTTAATTGCTAAATGTATATAGCAACTATCTGTGTCTATTTTCTGAATAAATGGTTCTTTGTTAAAATAATTAATGTTTTTAACAAAATCCATAAATTTCTCTGCAGCACTCAACATCAATTTAACATCATCCAATTTATCATCTGTTGTTTCTGCATAAAAATCAATTCTAATTGTTTCATCATCAGGATAACCTTCTACTTCAATCTCCCACTTATGAAACTTATTCAATGCTATCTGTTCCTCTAATTGCTTAATCACATATTCTCCAATACTCTTTTCTAATCTCTTTTCTTTCCGTAACAATTCAATCAATTCAAACAACATCGTTTCCATTCTTTTCACCTCCTATCCTTTATAAACTTTTCCATCTTCAATCAGTTTTCCATCAAATACATAATGCAATCTTGGATTAACTAATCTATTGTCATACAACTCAAAAGTAACAAAACCTTGCTGCCAGTTTGCTTGTGGAACTTTTATACTTAAACAACCATGTTCAATACCATACAACATCTTATTATACTGATAATGTGTTACTATTGCCATTCTATGCACATGACCCATCACTACTGATTTCTGAATAGTCATCATTGTATTCTTCGCTGAATAACCAGCATATTTGCTTGTTGATGCTCCATTCAATCTGCTATCACCATGCATAATCACTACATCTCCTAATTCCAAATAACCTGATGTTTTACTCCAATAGTCATAATCTGCTGAAATATACTTTATCTTGTGTTCTCTAAAATTTAACAGTTTATCAATCCTTAGCACTTCTAAATCATGCAACTCTGGATGTTTATATAAATACTTCTGCAGTCTTCTTTCATGATTTCCATCCAAAAAATAAATCTTCGCTGTTGGATTTAATTTTCTTACTTTCTCTAAATGCTCATTTGCTAAATCCAATTCCTCTTGTATTCTAAACTCATCTATGTTTTTATTATAGTCTGAAATACTATAAAAATCTACCAAATCTCCATTAATCACTACAACGTTTGGTTTGTAATCTCTCATGTATTTATACAATATATTCACAGCTTTTTCATCGTGGTATGGGAAATGCACATCGCCATACACCAAAACTTTTTTATAACTTTTCCTTGCCAACTTTTCCACCTCACAATTAATTAATTCCTCCAACTTCTTCATTTTCAGAACCCTCCACACTGTTTATTGCTTTAATCAATGCAAAAAGTGTTTCCAATTCTAACACTGCTAACGCTTCTTTTCTATTCTTTTTAACAACCAATAACGGCAACCTTTCTTCTTTAACAGCGTTTTTCTTGGTTTGTTCCCAAAACTGATATAAATTTATCCTTTCTTGGTTTTTACACTCAACACTGAAAGGGAACAACTCTGCTGCTCTTTCTGATAACCAAATATCGCTACCAGTTACTGATGCTGGAACACTCCTGACATCTTTACTTGTTAACATTGGAAAAGCCTTTAAAATTAACTCAACTACATATTGTTGTAACCTTCTTCCTTTCGCTTTTTTAGATTGTGTATTCATCGTTTCACCTTTCAAAGGTTTTTAACCACTTCTGAAACATCAATTGTTTGGAAAGATGTCAATGGCTCAATACCACCATTAATGGATTTTTTGTATGCATAATACGCATTAAACAATTCATTCGTTAAGTATTTGAATTCATCAGGAGTTTCTGAATACATTTCAATAAATTGTAGCACTTTGTAAATGCTTTGATAATGTCTATTGCCATATAATTTATAATTATCCATCATTTCTGAAACATCTTTTGCTTCTTCTCTCCAATGCTGTCTATACCATCTAATAGTTCTCATGACTTGTTTGTATTCCTCTTCATATAACACCCAATCATTTGGATTTGGTTCTTTAATAAATTGTCTTTGATCCAATGTTCCCATAAACCTAACAGCAGGAAATCTGTCAGTGACTGCTTTTGTAAACACATTATCAAAAAATTTGTCTTCTTGTCCTGCATTTACATAGTCTTCATATCTGTTATAAAATATCAATAAACTCAGATGTGAAATATCATAAATATCATAAGTATCATGTGTTGCTCTTGTTCCTTTCTCATAAGTTGGACTGAAATCACCGATTTGTAGTAATAAATTCTGTATCAATTGTTTCTGTGATGATTCAAGATTGCTCATCTCATCTAAAACCAACAACTTGTTGTTTAATCTGTATTCAACAGCAGCAGCACTTCTTGGATTTGCTTCTGATACATCATTCATCAAAGCACCCAAAATCGTTGCCATTGAATTTTTACCAAAACCAGGATTTGTTGATATTCTGAAATTAATCCTATCAATCTCTGCTGCTAAAACAATAATTCTATAAAGTAGATTGTGAACCAATGATTTTTCATACTGATCTTCTGAATACTCATTACCATCAACATCTGTTTTACTCATATCTAACTTAAACCAATCAACTAATTCTCTAAAACTCATAAACTTTTCTGGTGGCAATTTGGCTGTTTTCCATTCACTTGGATAATTATAAACTTTGTTTCTATACATCACTGGTTCATAGTTAATCACTACAATCGGTAGTTTCTGAACCATTTCATCAGTCAATAAAAATTTCTGCTTGTTATATTCTGCCAACCAAAACTTCTCTTTTTTAATTGCTATTTCCTCTCTTAAATGTTGTCTACCTATAAACCCACGATAATGATGTCGATTAAATTCCCTTAATAAAGTATAATGCAACTTCATTTTTTATCACCTTTTAAATTTAATATTCTTTGTTTAGCAATCTCACAATATTCAGGATTTATTTCTATACCTATCCATCTTCTATTTAACTTTTCACTGACTACACCAACCGTTCCTGCTCCAAAATAAGGGTCAAGTATAATATCCTGACTACTAAAAGTCAATTTAGTAATAAAAAACTCTGCCCATTGTTCACTTTGTTGCCATTTATGATATTCTTTTTTAATACCGTCAGGTTTTGTAATCTTCAACATATCTTTTATAAAACCTCTGCCATTAGGGTAGGCTCTTTTTACATACCACAAAATAGGTTTCCACATAACTTCTATCCCCATAGCCATTCTTGAATGCTTTCCATCTTCTTGATTCATACAAAATATCCACCTATATTTCAGTTTCCTTTTAAATTTTTCTATAATGTTAGGCAAAGCATAATGACCTACAATCATTAATAATGATGCACCATTCTTCATTATTTTAGGGCAATAATTTGCAAGATAATCATAAGTATATAAATATTTTTTAAGATAAGGAGGATCAGTCAAAACTAAATCAATACTTTCGTCAGGTAGCTGTTGTAATATTTCGCCTGCATCTCCACAATACAAGATTCCATTATCAGTCTCAAAGTATCTATTTTCTTTAGGAAAATTATCTTTCCAACTCATTTTTCATCACCTCCATCAAGCACATCTTTGAAAGCCAACTCAAAAAGCCATTCATTATATTCAATAGCCCGATTACCTCTTGAAATCACAAAAGTATGGTATCTAAAATCCCAAGCATCATAATCAATCAAATCCTTTTGCTCTTTTTCAAGTAAATCAGGTCTGTCTTTATATCTCAAATAAAATTTACATGCAGATTTTATTCGTTGCTTGACTATCTTTAAAATCACTTTTTGTGCTTCACTAAAACCTTTTTCGTAGCCTTTTTTGAAATTTATAAAATCATACTCATTTCCCTATTTATATGTTAGGTTTGCTTTAAGTTGAATATTTAAATTCAAAGGTTCAGGATTCACCATTGCTATCACCTTCAAATAAATGTGGTCTATTCTCTTTAATATCATCATAAAGTGCTTGTGCTGATTCTATGATAATTTCCTTCATTCGTTCCCAATTTATAGCCGTTCCATTATCAATTCCAAAATCAATAAATCCACCATAACCACTCCAAAATGTGAAATGCTCTCCAAAACCATAATATTGAATACTCCATTGTGGGTCTTCTCCTCTGATGTTCACAAAATCAAGGAATTCAATCGCTTCTTCAAAGGTTTCTGGTTTCTTGAAATCTTTCCAATCCTTTTGTGTTAATTTAATGTATTCATCAACTTTCATTTCTGTCACCCCTCAATCGCTTCAATAATTTTCTTGCGGGTTCAACATATTTTTTTTCATAATACTTAGCAACCATATCCAATAAAACACTAAATTGTTCTTTCAATGGTTTATTGCTTAACCATACATAAAATAACTCTGCTGGTTTATTATCCATAAACTCCACAACCAGCAGTTCATGATCAAAAAATTTCACTTCAACAACATTTTTCCTTAATTTCAAATCAAAAACAGACACATCAAAAAAGAGAGTGTCAATTTGTTTTATTTCAAAACTTACTTTCATCTTTGATAAATCAATCTCATAATATGCCATTTCAATCACCTCTTACAATTCAACTTCACCAAGATTAACTGATTTAGGAAGTTTAATTACTTCCTCCTTCTCATCATCAACATCCTTCTTAACCATTGTAGTGTAACTCTTAATCACTTTTGATTTCTCTGTTATTGGATCAAATTTAATCAACATATGAACCCAATAAACTATCGGTTCAACCATTTTGATCACTCTTGTTTACATATCAAACAAATTCACATAAACCACAAAGTTTATACAATAATCTATATCATCTGAATCCTCATCTTTTTTAATGTTAATGTCACTCAAAGTTACTTCTAACCCTTTAAATAATTTACTAAATATTTCCTCAATCCTTTTAAAAAATGTACTTAATGCTGTAAAAGACATTAAATCTCTTCTATTCACATAAACATCAATATCAAACTTCAATGCATTCAGTTTAATATCACATTCGGTTGCTAAATAACTATCTAACACTATTGGTTCATTTTCTAAAAAATCATATAACATTTCTTCAATATCCATCAAAACTTTGTTTAAATTGTTTGTTTTTTTCATAAAATCATGTATTGTTTTATTAAACTTCTTTTCATTCATCTTTATCACCTCCTTTATCAAACAATCTTTTCAATAATTCAAAATCTAAAACACAAACTTCACCATCTAATTCATCAAAAAATCTGATTGCTTTATTTTTGTGATCCAAAACAATCGAACCATTATAAAATTCTAAAATATCTTTGTCCTCTTCTGATTTTAATTTAACTAAATTCTTTATGTTTTGAAAAACCATATATATTTCTCTGTCAGTCATTTTAATCACTCTTTTTCATATTCAACAAAACCATTTGGATAAACAAGTAAACCTAAATCACTCTCAGTTGGATTATAACCTTCAACTTCCTGTAATCTCTTCTGTAATATGTTAATCAATACTTCGACTTGCTGTGAAGTCATACAAAAATAATCATCACCTATTGTGAATTGAACACTCTTATCTCCTTTATGTCCTACAAATGCTGTTACATACATCTTTGAATTACCTTCATTGTTTGAAACAAATTTAGCTAATGTATTTGACATTTCAATCACCTCTAATATATTGACCATTCCTTAACCAAATCTTCCTCAATCTTATCTTTATTTAACCCCTTTAAATATTCTATCTCTTGCTTCAATTTCTTAATTTCTTGCTTTAACTCATTCATTTCTCTTACCAAATCCCCTAAAACCCAACCACCAAAATATTTCATTTTTATCACTCCAATTCTAATTCAACCATCTTTTGTTCAATCGCTTCTTTTGAGACATCTAATTGCTCAAATATCATCTGCTTCAATACTTCAATATCTCCTTCATGAGTTTCTCTCGTAATCTCAACTGAAACCTTTGGTTTTAATCTGCCTTTACTATCCTTCTCTAAAACCATGTGTGTCCTTACTTGATGTATCAAATCCTTTGACATTTCAATAACTTTATGCTCAGGTAAATTCATTGTTTCACCTCTGTTTCCCTATCTAAATCTTCAACAATCTGTTCTAACATATCAAACATTCCCTTGTTCAGATTATCAATAGACTTTTTTAACTTCTCTAATTCACTCTTTAAATACACCACATCATCAATCTTATCAGCAACAAAAGCCTTTAAATCTTGGATTTCTTCCCAAAAAGTAGTCAGTCCTTGATAAATTTGAACCTTGTTCATTTTTTCACCTCAATCAATTCAACTATCTTCTTAGTAGTTAAAGGTTCTGCTTTGTTTAATATCTTTTGGATTTCATTGTCATCAGCAACTTTACTCCTAGATTCCAAATACCTTTCCTTACTACTTGTTGGTGAATAGTTCAAAAACACCATACTTAAATCTTTTCTCCATTTTGTCTTTGGTTTTAAGTTGTATTTCTTGATGAAATAATCCATTGCCAAATCCCACATGTCTTCTTCCCAATAAAACAATTCATACCAAGCAACATTGTGTTTCTTACATAATTCATCGAGTTTCAAAATCTCTTCTATGTTTAATCCGTAAATTTCCTCCAATATGGTTTCTGCTGTTATCCTCATTTCATTCACCCCTTTAAAATTATATTATTAATAACTCACATGTTCATCGATGTATTTAAACATTTTATCAACTGCATCTCTATCAAAACCTTTCTCTAAAAGAGATTTCTCTAATTCTGCTTTAAGCTGTTTAATAGAATTCCTTAAAACTGCTCTCATATACGCTTCTGAAATTGTTCTCTTTTGTTGTTTCTTTCCATTTGCTTCTTTTTTCTGAACATTTCTTAAATCCTCTTGCTTACCAACTAATTTCACATTAGCAAATCCTTTCTTGTTCTTGTAAACCTGCAATCTGTTTCCTTTTCTGAACAAATTTCCAAAAAACTTTGCTTCATTGTCATTCAACACCAAAATTTTGTCATCTTCTCCATCCACTTTAATTCTTATTTGTTTATGTCCATTCTTGTTGTCATATAGTTTGTCATACACACATTCAATTGTCTTACCAACCAAATTGCTTAGATATATTCTTTCCATGTTTGCCATCTTATTCACCTCAAACAATTCAAACCACAATTTCTTGTGGTTAATATATTATATGTCAGAAGTGATATATAAATATTTCTGACGATTTTGACAGAAATATTTATATATGAGTTATAATATTAATATTATAATAAGGGGAGAGGGAGAGAGAAGGAAAATATATCTTTAATCCTTCTCTCTCCTAATTCTTATTTAATTTTATTCTTAAAGTTATTCAATTTATTAATATATTATCAGATATTCTACCGTTTAGGTTAAATTATATATGTTAAAATTTAACATATATAATTTTATTTTAATTAATTAATTTATCATGTGATACATCAAATAAATAAATTTTTATTTATATTAATAAAAATTTATTTTTAATTAATTAAATAATTAATCATAAGAACAGCACAAATTTGATACATTTGTATCTCAGTTGTTACAATTTTGTCTATATAGTTACATTTTTTACCATAATTTTATGGTATTTTTCCATAAATGATTAAACATTTTAATCATATTTAATTAGAGCCTTTCTGAGCGATTTTTGAGAAAAAGTAGTATAATTAGTCTATTTTGCTTCAAAAATTCATCAGAGAGCTTCTGAATGCCTCTGAGAGCATGTTTTAGATATGTCTACAAGAAAGAATTCAGGGTTGGAGAGAGATTTAAGCATAGTCCCTCTCCAACCCCACAATCCATAACCCTTTAAAAGGTAGTTTCTTATGTTTAAATTTTACCACTAACACAGAATAACTCCTGTTATAAATTGCTGTGTAAAAACTATATTCTGATTTACTTAACCACTTCTTTTCACGCTTTAAATAATTTAAATACTTCTTTGGAACTGATTTAATTGGTTCTAATTCGCTCAGATATCTTGTATCATCAATCACATTAAATAAATCAACTTTTTCATCAATCCATGATAAAGACTTATGATTTAAATCTAACATCACTCTGAAATGTGGTTTGGTCTTTAAATTAAGATTTGTCATTAATGCTCTGAACTGATGTGGTTTACTCTGATAAATAATCCATAAGTTGTCTTTAAATAAACTCCAACCTGTTGCTGAATATAAATTTGCATAATTCAAAAACTGCTTTATAAACTTTTCTGTTTTATCATCCATCATTCCACCTCTCAATCCATTCTAATAACTCTTTGCTTTTCTTTGTTAACACTACATTCGTTGTGTTCTTGTTAATCCTAATTAATCCAAGATAATTCTTATTCTTCAATCTGAATATAAACTTGTAAACACTTTCACCAAATTTCTTTCTTAATTGCTTCATTGTTATCTGCTTTTTGCCTACTTCTAAAATTATATCTAATTCAGTTTTTGTTGGTAAAACTTGTGCCTTTTTCCTTTTCATTATCCCACCTTTTTAAAATATCATAAACCTTTCTCGTGGAAGCATTCCAAACAAAATATAATTTGTTCTTAATCTTGACTTGACTAATCCAACCAAAATCTAACATTATCCCTAATATCTTTTGCCATTGAATACCTTTAAATCTCTTTTTTAAATTCCCTATATAAGCTTCTGTTGTCTCTAATCCTTTCAGAATTTCCAACGCCTTTAAAAATGTTTTGTAGTGAATGTTGTCAATGAATTGAAACCCTAACTTATACATTTCTTCTTTTAATTTCTTATCTGTTGTTTTCTCATAAATCTTCTTCAAACTCATCACTTTCATTTTCTTCACCTGTTGGTAGTGCTATTATTTTCTCTTCTTTTTTCTGAATATCAAAATACTTTAAATCTAACTCATGAATGCTCGGATGTAATAAAAGTTCTAAAAGTTGCTGTAAATCCCTACCATCCATTAAAAACCGCCCTTGAAAATATTTTCTAATCCCTTTTTTGTCTTTTACAATCCATTCTCTACTGCTTTTATCATCATCTTCATCAATAAACCCACCTAACGCCTTTAATTTCTGTAAATGCTCGTTTCCTTTAATTGATTTATCCCAAATCCAAAATCTACAATCAACTACGATTGGATATTTTTTCATTGTTTTTCACCCCCTAAAAGTAAATAAACATCCATCATCACGCCTAAAATACAATGTGTAATTTTTATAATAACCAAACACTTTAAACTTACCTTTTTCTGAAATAAAATCAACAAAATCTTTCAATTTCATATTATCACCCTTTAATGAGTTTGTTCATTTAATCATTTTTCTTTTCTTTCTTCCAAATCTTTTAGTTCTTTTAATTTGCTTTCTAATAATTCTTTTGAATGTTCTCTTAAAAACTTTATCATATCTTCAATTTCTTTCCTTTGTGTTGTAAAATAACTATTTAAATAATTTTGCAGAGCATCCGCTATTTCTTCAGGTGTTGCATGTTTACTAAACAAATAATCTCCATCATCCGTATCTACATTTAATACTTTAATTGGTTTTTCATTCTCTTCATCATAAATTCCTATCCAATGATTTATTTGAACTTCATCAGGATTTAACCAATTAAAATATCCCCTTCTAATTCTTACTTTGTAATTCATTCTATCACCTCCTTTAAATTTAAATGAAGTTATAAATGCTGTCTTCTTTTGCCAATTTAATCAATTCTTCTCTTGTTGCTCTTTTAAACCAATCCCATAACTCTTTCGCTTTTTCATAATTACCGCTCGGTTTCCAAACACATAATAAATATTTTACTTGTTTCTCTGTTAAATACGGATTTTTAAGCCATGCTTTTGCTATTATTCTTTTGTTTGTTTCCATATCGTAAATTGATTTTACTCCTAATTTTGCCATGTTCCCACCTTTAAATGTATATTGTTTCATCAGGTTCATCCAGATACCAAATGTTAATACTTGCGTCTTCTATTTTATTGTCTGCCTTTAACTCTTCTAAAATCATTTTTAAGTCATCAATTGTTCCATAACTAAAATTACTTTCTTCTGAAAAAATTGCTGTATATCTGTCAACACTATCCAGTGATACAAATTCACTAATATTCTGTATCACTTTATCCATCTCATCTTTATACATACCCAAAGGGAAATTTATTTCAATGTTTATAATTCCATAAAAACCCATTTTTCTCACCTCCTTTAAATTAAGTATTCATTTATTTTATCAACCATATCAAGACATTTATTTTTTAATTCCCTTAATCTTATCTCTTCTTTAAATTCATCTTTTTCGTTCAACCACTCAAAAAAACTTTTTTGTAAATTAAAAAAAGCTTCTTTAATTTCATTTTTATAGTTTTCCATTTTTACCACCTCCTTTAATTTATGTATTCATGTTTTAAACAATTGATTTTAACAATCTCATTTTGATACTTTAAAGTAACGAATCTAGGAGCTACTGAAAAAGCCCCACTATAAAATTGTGTGTTCTTGAAAAACCGCTTTAATTTCTCAAAATCCTTTTTAGTTTTTACCTTTAAATTAATATCAATAATATAATGTGGTAAAAAATCCTTGTTTTCTTCTACTACTTTACCATAAACTTTACCTATTGGAGTAAATATATATTGTTTATCCATAGTCCCACCTTTTAAATATTTAATTGTTTTTTAATATTCTCATAATTTGGCAATTTCTTTATTTCTTCTTTTGTTGTTATGAAATATGTTTTTCCACTTATAACATCTATTTCTCTTTTGCCCCTTAAATCACTCATAAAAAACAAATCCTTGTCATTCTTTACAAAAACCACACCACCAAAAGGATTTAAATAAACCAAATCATATTTATTTGACATTTGCACCACCTCTTTTATTCTTAGTTGTTATTATACGGCAAAGGTTACGATTTGGGCACTTATCACATGTATATATAGGGAAGCAAATATCCCATAATGTTATATCTTTTGTTGTTTCCATACATACCACCCCTTTAAAAGTTAAATTCTTTTTTAATTGAATTAAAAAACCCTTTAATTGTTTCTTTTGCTTGTTGCGTTACTGCTCTTTTTAAAGCTGTTTCATAAGCTTTATTAAAATCTTTTTTTAATTTGTCTTTAAAATCTCTTGTGTTATACTCAAAACTAAATAAATTGATTTCTAATCCATTAGGTTTATTTTTGTCCTTTAAATAAAATATTATCCATTTAGGAGCACCAAAGCACTCTTTTGGATAATCTGAACCAATCACATAAAACCCTTTATATCTTTCATTCTCAAAAATCTGTTTTTCAATTGGTTTTATTTTGTGAAATTCAGCCATTTATACCACCTCTTTCGTTATTTATCAAAGTTTGAAATAATATTTTGTATCACTTGAACCATTGGAGCGTATTTCATATGCCACTTTACTGAATATCTCTTTCAAAAACTCAATTATTTTTTTTGAATTGTAATTTCGTTCTAAAAAAAATAAAAATGAATATTCATTTTCTTTAAATTCAATAGATATGCCTTCATAAGTTTGATAAATCCAAATACGCAAATCCATGTTTACCACCTCCGTTAATTTAAATTTTTAATTAAATCCAAATAAAACCAAATACTTTTTTTGTTGTCAATATTCCATAAAACATAATAAACTTTATTTTGTTTATCATAAACCCACAACCAAACGTCTTTATTTCCTTTAAAATAATTAAATTCTTTAACTACTAAAAAGTTTCCACAATCATAAACCCTGTAAATTGTTTTATTATTGAAAATATTTTTTCTTTTTTTTACAAAATCTAGCCATTGATATTCACTTATGATTAGTTCATCAGTTTTATGCTTCTCTATTCTCATATTTTCAACACACCACACACCAGGATATTTTTTTGTTATTTGCATTGGTTTTTGTTTCATTTTTATCAACCTCCATTAATTTTAATTTCACAAATATAATAAGCATGCCTATATATAAATATTGTTGTAATCAAGTATATAAATTTATAAATAACTTTTCGAGTTTTGAATAATAATTCACTCAAAGCCCCTTTAAAATATAAGAAAACATTTGTAAAACGCCCTTTAAATATATAGAAAATTCTTAAATTCCTTAATTTTTCTAATTTCTTAAATTTTTGAAATTTCATAATTTTATGAAAAATGAAAATAGATTTATAACTTATCAGTAAAAACAAAATCTCATATAGAATGATATATATTTTAGAATAGATATATTTTAAATAGGATTTAAGAAAACATATTTTTAAGAAATAGTAAATTATTAAAAAGTTTAAGAAAAATGATTTTTTAAATAAAGTTTTGAATTTCATTTTTAAACCTATTCCATACTATATAGTCCTTGTTAAACTATTTAATAAAAAAATAAAAATAAAAAACAAAATTAAAAAAGTTTTTTGAATGCTTTTGTAATACTTAATTTTCTGTAATCATTATAAAATTTTTCTAATTCATTAATAAAATTTGTTGTCGATTCTAAAACTCTAAATTCATTCCAATTAAGATAATTGTTGTTTTTCATTGTATTAATATAATAGATTTTTGAGTTTAAAAAAGTTTTGAAAATCATTTATAAATAAAATAATGTTCTCATTGTAAAATAAAAACAAGAATGTATTTATTATTAAGTGAATTTCATAAAAATGATATCAGTAAAATATATTTCTATTTATTTATTGAAAAATATATATTAAAGTAAAGAAATATTTATATATGAAAAGGTTTATTATATTGATATAAACTTTATGGAGAGTGATAGAATGAAAATAAATGTAAAAAAAATTAAAAAACAATATGAAATAACAAATCTAGAAGTTGTGTCTTTTGACACAACAGAAGAAGTAAAAGAGTTTATCAGTGATGTTGAAGAGAATTGGGACAAATGGCATAGTTATTTGTCCCATAGTAAAAACATTGTTGAAAAAGAAGAAGGTATATATTACATTATAAGAGAATTCTATGAGTATGTTTTAGGATATCAAATACAAGAGAGATATGAGAGATACTATTTGTTTTATAATCCAGAATACATTACTATAGAGTATAACTTATCAGAAATAACAAGAGAATATAAAGAAAAAGAAAAAGAATTTAAAAAGAGAATTAGAGAAGCAACAAGAGAAGAAGAAAAACAACAAGCAATAAAAGAGTTAAATCAGTATAGAAAAGAGTTCATAATGAAATATATTCATTACATTGATTACAAAATACAAATGAATTCAGAGAATCAAGGATTGTTAATTATATATAATAAAGAAGATTTTGAAGAATTGTTTTATTTAGTAATCTACAACTCATTAACAACTTTTGAGTTGTTATATGAAGATAAAGGAATGGGATATGAACAAGTATTTGATAAAATAAAAGAAATTTTCAAAATATAATCTTTTTTCTTTTTTTAAAAAATCTTTTTCTTTATAAATACAATCTAATTAAAAATTTTGATTATTTCTTAAACATTTATATTTATCACTTTTCAGTGATTAAAAATCGAAATAAAATAATTATATTTTCAAATTTGAAAACATCTTTTCATTTTTGAAAAAGTTTAATTAATTAATTTAATATATTAATATTAATTAATTTATTTAATTTAATTAAATTAATTATATCTTAAAATAATTAAATTATTTAATTATTTATTATTTTTAAATTAATTAATCACATGCCACGCTTATTTAATAAATTAATTAATTTATTATTTAATTTATTAATTATTTAATTAATTATGATTAATTAATTATCTTTTTAATTTATCTTATGTAAAAAAGATAAATTAATTATAATTATTTATATGATAAATTAATCTATTTATCTCATGTAAAAAAGATAAATTAAAATAAAAATTAATTAATCTGTTTAATTATGTCTCATGTAAAAAGGATATTATTTAAATTTATCAAACAATTTTTGATTTTTTCGCTTTTTCCGAAAAAATGAAAAATAAATTAATTGATTTTTGGATTTTTCACAAATTTTAGAAATTTTTAAAATTAATAAAACTTCAAGAATTCACTGGCAAGTAATAAAATCAATGCGGAGGCGACTATTCCAAATCCAAATAGATCAACTAATTTTCAAATTCAAGGATGGCCTCTTTAAATATATTCAAGAATTAGAACACTTGTTCGGACTGATCAACAATATTTAAATAAAATGGGAAAATTTTTTTGATCTTCATCATTTAGAAGTGGCAAAAGATTAATATATTCAGATTTATGTTCGATTTTCAACTTATAAGTGATTAAACAGACCAAAGAACAGAATTCTGATTTATTTAGAGGATCTTTGATTGGTGTTCCACAGGTTTTACAGAATTTAATTTTTATTCACCACTATCAAGTTAAGACTTAAGAATATTTGTTTGATTGTTTTTTCATCTAATTTAGTCATCACGAACAAGCGGTTATTTTCAATCCACATTTTCAAATCATAGAGAACAGAGGAGAAGTAGTAATACTCCTCCTCTTTAGATATTTCTGATGGGGCGTATCTTGTTTGCAGATAGATCAGGATTTTATTCATATCTATTGGTTTATCATTCACATCGATCAGTTCAAATATCACTTCCATCACCTCTCCATCATTTTGTAGTAATCTTTTTTCCTTTGGTTATAAAATTTTTTAAATTTCTTTGGGTCGATTTCAACTTTTATTATTGTATAGTAGTCATCTTCAGAGAATTCGATTGTCTTGAAGTATTCTGTATCAAAAGTAACGCCGTACAGATCATCATCTAATGCTTTTTTATGTATATAAATTGTTGCTCCTTCAGAGTAGACAGCATCATAGAAATATTCTTTTGCGAACAATCTTACGGCTTTATCATCTTCAGTTATTCCATGAAAGTGTATATGTTCATCTATGAATGCAACAACCAAATCATTTATGTCATAAGCTTCTTCGAATTTAGGATATTTTCGTTTCATTTTATCACCTCGCTTCTTTTTTATAGATGTATCTCAAATCAACAGGTTTGTATTTATCCAACACTTCATCAAGAGCTAACTTTTCTTTACCATCCACATACCAACCTCTGCTATTTATTTTTAAAGTTTTCGTTGTTCCGTCTTTCAGATACAACACAACTGCTTTTGGTCTCATTTTTGTGTTAATTGAACCAATTTACTATGTTCCAACAACAACCAAACAAAATACACTGCGATTACAAAATGTTTGTAATAACCCAACAACAACAAACTTGGTATCACAACAACAGTTAATAACAACCAAATCAACCCAAACAAAAAGTTAAACCAATCTTCCATTTCTTTCACCTTGTTTATTTTAAGGATGGGTTCTGACTTGTTTTAATTTATTATGTTAACCTTCGGTATTACCTTAACGGTTATTTTCACTTCCATCCCTTCCTCTCCCCACCCACCACCCTTATATTAACCTTAACGGTGATGGGATAGGTTACTTATATAATATATCTCTCCCCTAGGGTTATTATATAATATATAATATCACAGGTCATATATAAATGTTTTGGTACTTTTTTTCAGAAAAATTTATATATGAGTTCTTACTATAATATTATGGGATGGGTTCTGACAAAAAAACTGAGGAAAAGAAGAGAAAGTATAACATGAGTCCAGAGGCTTATTATCAACGGACAGTAGCAGCATTGAAGAGAGGAACAACTTCAAAAGTATGGCAAGACATCATAAACAGAGAAGACGAAACAGGAGAATGGAAAGAGTTGTTTATGAAGTATAAACTTGCTGTTTGGGCTAAGTTAGGAAGTCCGTTGATGTTTTTAGCAGAGCAAGTAGCAGAGATGAAGGCTTATATTGATATGTTGCTTCACAATGGCAAGATAGATGCTGATGCATTTATGAAGTATCAGCGATTGTTGTTAGACTTTGTGAAGGAACTTAACAAGTATAAGCATGTTTCAGCAGATACTAAAGCTAATCTTCTTAAAGCATTGGTTGATGAAAAAAAGCCTTTGGATGTTCCAGTTATAGAATTGCCAAAGAAGGGTGAAGAACAAGATGTTGCGGAAAACTGAAATTCCAAAGGAATACATCGATGAGTTCTATGACAGGTTAGCATTGAAGAAGACTAATGGAAAGTTTTATATGGCTTTAGCAAGAAAAGATCCAAGTGTATTTGCTACTTATGTTATTGGAATGCAAGGAGATTCATTAATCAGACCTTATCAAGACTATTTTTTCAATGCAATTTTGAATCATCAAAGAGTTGCTGTTGTTAAAGCGAGACAGATTGGCATGTCAACAGCGGTTGCTATCTTTGCATTATGGGCAGCATTATTTAATAAATTTCCTTCAGGAGTTACAGCAAACACCAAGATTGGTATTATTTCAAGAGGAGAAGATGCTGCAAAGAAGTTGTTGAACCAATACATTTATGGTTTAATTAACCAAGCAGAATTACATTTGAATAAAGTTGCTGGTTGGGTTGATATAATTCAACAACTGATTTCACAGAAGAATTCTGAAATGATCGTGTTTTCAAAAACTTTGACAGGAGCAAAGAATGGTTCATACATAAAGTCCTTACCACCAACAGATAAGGTTAGAGGTTTGGATTTAGATATTGTGTTTGTTGATGAAGCAGCATTTTTGAACAATCCTGATCCTGATAATTTTATCAAAACAGTTGTTTTACCAACAGTTGCAGCAACGGGTGGAAAAGTAGTAATGTTATCAACTCCGAATGGTGTTGGTAACTTTTTTTATGAGATTGTTGATCCATTTGACAAATATGATGAGCATGAGTATTTCAGGTTATTTTATCCATATACAATCAACCAAGATGAAAAGTATTTAAAGATGGTTGAAGAGCAAAGAAGGCTGATGCATCCAAATGAGTTTGCTCAAGAGTATGAATGTGATTTTGTTTTATCAGGTTCAAACTTTTTTAATGTTGAAG
>Ga0256838_1000239_pt1 | contig 38189 bp, 37 predicted proteins | sample 4571419metaG_FD_185978 | JGI IMG/M metagenome (GOLD analysis project Ga0256838, IMG submission 185978) | Hydrothermal vent microbial communities from Guaymas Basin, Mexico - 4571-419 | ecosystem: Environmental > Aquatic > Marine > Hydrothermal vents | place: Mexico: Guaymas Basin | collected... | reverse complement strand
ATATAACATTTCCATTTTCAAATTTGTATGCTTTAATTAGTTTTAAATCTGGATAAACCAAGATATAGAACTTAACTCCTTCTTTTTTATAAAGCTCAAATTTTAATCTTTCATCCCTTTTATACGAAGAAGGAGATACGATTTCAAAAATAACTTCGGGAGTTCTATTTATGTAATCCTCAAAATTTTCTAAATGGCAAACAATAGATATATCAGGCCTAACTACAGTATCAAAACTTATAACCCAATCGGTTTCAGGTAATACAAAACATTTTTTACATTTGTTTTTTTTAAATTCCTTATTTAATAAGTAAATAAGTTTAGAAAGAATCAATTGATGTTTAACACTCGGAGAAGGAGACATAGCAAATGGAATACCTTCTATAAGCTCCCAATCTCCTTTCCAAGTTTTATAGTCTTTATATGTATAGTATTCTTTAAATTTTTCAGCTAAGCTCATTTTTTATTCTTTTCCCTTTTATTTTATTTTTTAATATTAAGAAAAAACTTCCTTCTATATTAAAAATTATAAATTAAAATTTTGAAAGTCGAATAAAAAGCTTGTGATACAATTAACCCCAAAATAATTTTCAGGGGGAAAACTTTGAATATTATAGAAATAATAAAAAAAATACCTCGTATAGAAGAATTAAGAAAGAAAATTTTAGTTACTTTTTTTATTTTACTTATATATAGAATTGGAGCACATATTCCTACTCCTGGAATAGATACTACTGCGTTAGCAGAATTTTTTAAAAGCGCATCTGGAACTATTTTAAGTTTTGTAAATATGTTTTCCGGAGGGGCTTTGTCGAGACTTACGGTTTTTGCACTTGGAGTTATGCCTTTTATTTCTGCTTCTATTATTATGCAACTTCTAACTGCCAGTTTTCCATCTTTAGAAAAACTTGCTAAAGAAGAGGGAGAATATGGTAGAAGAAAAATAATGCAATATACAAGATATTTAACTTTACTTATAGCTATCATTCAATCTGCTGGAATTGCAATTGGACTTGAGAAAATGCATGCACCTTCCGGAATACCTATAGTTCCAGAACCTGGATTTGGATTTATTATTACGACTGTAGTTACTTTAACTGCAGGAACTATGTTTCTACTTTGGCTTGGAGAAAAAATAACTTCCAAAGGAATAGGAAACGGAGTATCTTTAATTATTATGGCTGGAATTTTAGCATCTTTGCCTGGAGCAATAATTAATTTAATCACCTATCTTAAAACTGGTCAAATGGAAGTTAATAAATTTATAATTCTAGCTTTAGTTGTAGCTTTCATGATAATTTCTGTTATTACAGTTGAACTTGCAGAGTATAAAGTTCCGATTCGTCAAACTAAAAGATTTGTTTCCAAAACCTTAATAGTATCATCAAATAGAAGCTATCTTCCTTTAAAACTCAATCCTGCAAATGTTATACCTATTATTTTTGCAGCTTCCATTTTAATGTTTCCTGCTACTATTGCTAAATTTATTCAAAAACCCTGGGCTGTTAAAATTTCTGAAATTTTGTCTCCACAAAATCCTTGGTATTATATAATTTATGCTGCCTTAATCTTTATTTTTACATATTATTACACCGCAGTTATTTTTAACCCTAAAGAACTTGCAGAAAATTTAAACAAAATGGGAATGTATATCCCCGGAGTGAGAGCTGGAAAAGAAACTGAAAAATATTTGGCAAGAATTGTTAATAAACTTACCTTTATAGGGGCTGTATTTTTAACTATTATAGCTATCGTTCCCTTGCTTGTTACCTATAAACTTGGAATTCCTTTCTATGTAGGAGGAACTGCAGTTTTAATCGTAGTTGGGGTAGGACTTGATATACTCAGAAGACTTGAAGCGGCAGCTTTAGAATTTTCTTATGATGGATTTTTGAAAAAGCCAAAACTTATTCATAAACTAAAAAAGCTGGGAATATAAGTTTGGAGTAAAATCTTGAAAACAAAAAAAGAGAAAAAATATGATATTCTTACAAAGGAACTTTTCCCTTTTCTAAGAAGACTTATTAAGCTTATATTGAACATTGATATAGATGAAAAATTTTTAAAAGAAAAATCCTTAAGTATTAACTTACCAAAATTTATTGAAAAAAGACCTGACATTTTATTTGAGTACAAAAATGCCATTTATCATATAGAATTCCAAACTCAAGATGAATTTATGTTGGATAGAATGCTTATATACTTATCTTTGATATATTCTACTTTCAAAAAAATTCCTGTTCAGGTTGTTATTTATCTTGGAGAAAGGGATTTAAAGAAAATGAAAAATGTTTTGAAAGCGGAAGGTATAGATTATAACTACAAGATAGTAGCTTTAAAAGATATAGATGGAAAAGAGCTTTTAAAAAGTGAGAATATAGAAGATTGGATAATTGCCATTTTATGTAAAATAGAAAACAAAAAAGAAATCTTGGAAAAAATAATAAATAAATTAAAATCCTTATCACCAACCAAAAGAATTAGATATATTGAGGCTTTACTTTTTTTATCTAATTTAAGAAAAGAAACAAGAAAATATTTTGAAAAATTTGGAGGAATCAAAATGCCACTTGCCATAGACCCTTTAGAAATATCCTATATAAGAAGATGGGCTGAAGAGGCTGCTAAACGGCTTGCTGAAAAACTTGCCGAAGAAAAAGCCAAAAAACTTGCCGAGGAAAAAGCCAAAAAACTCGCCGAGGAAAAAGCTAAAAAACTTGCCGAAAAAAAAGTAAAGGAGAAAATAAAAACTTTGGTAATAAATATGTATAAAACAGGTATAGATATAGATTTAATAAGTAAATCTACAAATATCCCTAAAAGAACTATAAAACTTTGGTTAAAAAAAGAAGGTTTAATTTAAAAATTTCTATAAAAAGGAGGAAAATCAAATGATAAAAGTAGTATTTTTAGGACCTCCAGGAGCAGGAAAAGGAACTCAAGCTAAAATTATTGCGGAAAAATATGGCATTCCTCTTATTGTTTTAGGAGATATTTTAAGAGAGGCTGTTAAAAATCAAACGGAACTTGGAAAAATTGCAAAAGAGTATATGGATAAAGGAGAGCTTGTCCCAGATGAAATAGTAACTGGAATTATTAAAGAAGCTCTTTTAAAAGTTAATGCAAAGGAAAAAGGATTTATTTTAGATGGCTTTCCGAGAACTTTAAATCAAGCAAAAGCGTTTGAAGAAATGTTAAAAGAACTTGGAATTAACTTAGATAAGGTTCTCTTTTTAGATGTACCGGATGAAGAACTTATCAAAAGAATGCTTGCAAGAGGTAGAGAGGACGATACAGAAGAAGTAATTAAAAATAGACTTAAAGTATATTACGAAAAAACTGCTCCAGTTATTACTTACTATGAAGAAAAAGGAATTTTAGTAAAAGTTGATGGTCTTGGAGATATAGAGGAAGTTACAAAAAGAATTGAAAAAGCTTTGGGGCTATAAAATGGCAAATATAAATATTTATACAGAGGAAGATATAAAAAAAATTAAAAAAGCTGGAAAAATAGTAGCTACAGTTTTAGGTGAAGTAGCAAATGCAATTAAAGAAGGCATTACTACCTATGAGCTAGATAGAATAGCAAAAGAGACCTGTGAAAAATTAGGAGCAAAATGTGCTTTTTATAACTACAGAGGTTTCCCTGCAAATATTTGTATATCTGTAAATAATGAGGTTATCCATGGAATTCCTTCTAAAACAAGAAGATTAAAAGAGGGAGATATTGTAAAGCTTGATTTTGGAGCTTATTTAGATGGATATTATGGGGATGCGGCTATTACCGTAGGTGTTGGAAAGATTTCTCCTCTTGCAAAAAAACTTATAGATGTTACAAAACAATCTCTTTACGAAGCTATAAAAGTTGCTCGACCGGGAAATAAACTTAGTGATATTGGGAAAGCGGTATATAATTATGTGTCCAAGTTTAACTTTGATGTTTTGAGGGAATATGCTGGGCACGGAATAGGAAAAAATTTACACGAAGAACCACATGTATTTAATTATCCTACACCATATGGGGATAAAATAACCTTAAAAGAGGGAATGGTTTTAGCTATAGAACCTATGGTAACAGCTGGACGACATAAAGTGAGAACAAAAAGAGACGGCTGGACAGTAGTTACTAAAGATGGTAAAATATCTGCTCACTTTGAGCATACAATCGCTATATTAGAAGGAGAGACTTTAATTTTAACTCCTTGGGAGGAATTTATAAATGGCTAAAGAAAAAGGAATTCAAGTGGAAGGTGAGGTTGTAGAAGCTTTACCTAATGCAATGTTTAGAGTAAAACTTGAAAATGGACATGAAGTTTTAGCTCACGTTTCTGGAAAAATGAGAGTTCATTATATAAGAATTTTGCCAGGAGATAAAGTTATCGTAGAACTTTCTCCCTATGATTTGACACGTGGAAGAATAGTTTATAGAAAGGGATAAGGAGGGAAAAATGAAAGTTAGACCTTCAGTAAAAAAGATTTGCCCAAAATGTAAAATAGTAAGAAGAAAGGGTGTAGTTTACGTAATTTGCGAAAATCCAAAACACAAACAGAGACAAGGAAGATAATTTAGGAGGGTAAAATGCCAAGAATAGCTGGGGTTGATATTCCGGAAGATAAAAAAGTTCCTTACTCTTTAGCTTACATTTATGGAATTGGGATAAAGTCCGGATTTAAAATTTGTGAAAAAGCCGGGGTGGACCCAGAAAAGAGAGTAAGAGAGCTTACTCAAGAAGAGATTGCAAGAATTCGTCAGATTGTAGAAAATGAATACAAGGTAGAAGGAGAACTTAGAAAAGAAATTGCTATGAATATTAGAAGACTTATCGATATTGGATGTTACCGTGGAATTAGACATAAACTTGGTCTCCCAGTTAGAGGTCAAAGAACAAGGACTAACGCAAGAACCAGAAAAGGGCCAAGAAAAACTGTTCCTGGTAAAAAGAAAGCTACTAAAAAGTAATTTAAATTTGGAGGTTAGCTTATGGCTGCTAAAACTTCTAGAAAGAAAAAACAGAAAAAAACAGTGCCTTTTGCATTAGCATATATACAAGCTACATATAATAATACAATAGTTACCATTACTGATCCTCATGGAAATACTCTTTGTTGGGCATCCGGTGGAACCATTGGATATAAGGGAACTAAAAAAGGAACTCCCTATGCAGCTCAACTTGCAGCAGAAAAAGCTGCTAATAAAGCTAAGAAAGAATTTGGTGTTCAAGATGTTGAAATAAGAGTAAAAGGTAATGGTCCTGGAAGGGAAACTGCAATTAGAACAATCGCAAATATTTTAAATGTTAAAGTATTAAGAGATGTTACACCTTTACCTCATGACGGGTGTAGACCACCGAAAAGAAGGAGGGTATAATGGGAAGATATACTGGACCTAAGTGGAGAATAGCAAGAAGACTTGGTTGTAATATATATGTTGGAGAAGAAAAATCTTTAAAAGGAAAATCTATTTTAGATAGAAGACCTTATCCTCCAGGTCAACATGGAAGAGAAGGAAGAAGAAAGCTTTCTTATTATGCTCGCCAACTTATGGAAAAACAAAAAGTTAAATTCTATTATGGAGTAAGAGAAGAGCAGTTCATTAGATACTTTGATAAAGCTACCCGTATGAAAGGTAGAACAGGTGACAACTTACTTAAACTTTTAGAAAGTAGACTTGATAATGTTGTATATAGAGCTGGATTTGCGACTTCTCATAGACATGCTCGTCAACTTGTAGTACATGGTCACGTACTTGTTAATGGAAAAAAAGTAGATAGACCTTCTTATCAAGTAAAGCCTGGAGATGTTATTACTATAAAAGATAAAACTAAGGAAATTCCAGATGTTAAAAAAGCTTGGTTTGAACTTTCTGATAAAAGAGGAGTTCCTTCTTGGATAGAAGTTGATAGAGAAAACTTTAAAGCTATTGTTAAAGCTGAACCTACTAGAGAAGAAGTTGAAATTCCAGTAGAAGATCACTTAATCGTTGAGCTCTATTCTAAATAATATGAAGCCCTCTATGGGCTTCCTTTTTTACTTTTTACTTAGATTTAAGGAGGCCTGCACGTCATGATTAAATTTATAATGCCCACTACTTTAAAGTGGGAAGAAGAAACTCCTACTTACGGAAAATGTGTAATTGAACCTTTAGAGAAAGGATACGGTGTAACTATTGGAAATAGTTTAAGAAGAGTTTTACTTTCTTCTATTCGTGGAGCTGCTCCTACAGCAGTTAAATTTGAGGGTGCTCTTCACGAGTTTACTACTTTACCGGGCGTGAGAGAAGATTTAGTTGAAATTATTTTAAATCTCAAGAAACTTCGTTTTAAGCTTCATGGAGAAGGACCTTACTTTATTGAATGTGAAAAGGAAGGACCGGGAGTAGTTACTGCAAAAGATTTAAAACTTCCGTCTCAAGTTGAGCTTCTTACTCCAAACCAAGTAATTGCACATTTAGAAGAAGGTGGAAAGTTAGAGTTTCAACTAAGAGTTGATAAAGGAAAGGGATATGTTCTTGCCGAAGATATTCAAAAAGAACTTGAAATTAGTGCAGCTGGATGGATAGCTTTAGATGCCGATTTTTCTCCTGTAAAGAAAGTTGCATTTCATGTTTCTGATGCAAGAGTAGGAGATAAAACAGATTATAATCGTCTTGAACTTGAAATTTGGACAGATGGTTCTGTAACTCCAAAAGAAGCTTTAGGTGAAGCTTGTAAAATTCTAACCGATCACTTTACTTTAATTGCGGACAAACTTTGTGAAACTAAACTTGAAACTGCATCTCAAAAAGAAAAGGAAGGTCCATCAGAGGAAATTCTTAACAAGACTTTAGAGGAAGCCGGTCTTAAAGGAAGACCTCTTAAAAAACTTAGAGAAGCGGGAATTCTTACTGTTAGAGATTTAATTCAAAAAGATATGAAAGAAATAGAACAAATAGAGGGTCTCGGAAAGAAATCTTTAGAGGAAATAAGAAAGTTTCTAGTAAAGCTTGGATTGGAGGTTAAATAAAAATGAGACATAGAAAAGGATACAAAAAACTTGGAAGACCAACCGAGCATAGGCTTTTAATGCTTAGAGGAATGGCAACTGCTCTTTTTGAACATGGAAAAGTAGAAACTACCGTAGCAAGAGCAAAAGAACTTTCTAGATTTGCAGATAGAATTATTACTTGGGCTAAACAAGCTAATAAGGATGAAAAGAAAAGATTAACTAGAATAAGAAAAATTCTTGGAACTTTAACTAAAAAAGATGTAGCTTGGAAATTAATTCATCATATTGCTCCAAAATTTGAAAATAGAAATGGTGGATATACCCGTGTTTTAAAATTTAGAAGAAGAGTAGGAGATCAAGCTGAAACCGCAGTTGTTCTTTTAACTGGTCTTACTCCTGAAGAAGTTAGAAATATGGGAAAAGAATCTAATTTAGAGGTTGCTCAGGAAATACAAGAAAATAAAGAATCTTAAAATATTTCGGGAGGCCTTGGCCTCCCTTTTAGGAGGCTATTTTTCATGGAGGAAAAAAATCAAACTCATCAGAAGGATAAAAAAACATATATATTTTTAGCTGGAATATCCCTCTTAGTAGCTCTTTTTGCAGTTATCGCAGCTTTTCAAAAAAATAAAAGTGGAATTTTAAATAAAACTTTGGTTTTTGTCGTAAAAGGAACTAATCCCGTAGTTTTTTCCCATAGGGATCATTGCCTTAAACATAAACTTAAATGTGGAGATTGTCATTATAGACAAAAAATATTCCCTCAAGCTGCAAAACCTCTTCATTTAACTATGCAAGATATAAATAATGGTAAAGGATGTGGATATTGTCACAATGGAAAATTAAGTTTTGGAACATATGGAAATTGTGCTAAGTGTCATCAACCTGTAGATTTAAAAGAAAAAAACATTATCGTTATTTATGAAAAATAATTAGCCCTATTTTGGGGGATATTTTGAGTATTTTATTAAAAAATGCAAAGATAATAGATCCTCTTCAAAATTTAAAAGGTGATAAACTTTCAGATATTCTAATAGAAAATGGAAAAATAATAAAGATAGATAAAAATATCTCTTCCTTTGAAGCTTCTAGGGTTATAGATCTTGAAGCAAATTATCTTTCACCAGGTTTTATAGATATTCACGTCCACTTCAGAGATCCTGGGTTTACTTACAAAGAGGATTTAGAAACGGGAAGTTTAGCTGCAATTTCTGGTGGATTTACAAGTGTGGTTTGCATGCCAAATACAAATCCACCTTTAGATGATGAACTTGCTCTTTTTTATATAAATGAAAAAAGAAAAAATTTACCTTGTTTAATATATGTAGCTACTACTATAACTAGAAGTAGAAAAGGAGAAGCTTTAAGTGATTTTATATATTTAAAAGAAAAATATAAAGATTTAATAGTTGGCATTTCGGACGATGGAAATGATGTAAGTGATACCTTACTTCTTTATAATGCTATGAAGCTGGCAAAGGAATATAATCTTGTTGTATTTAGTCATTGTGAAGATAAATATCTTTTTGAAGATGGACATTTAAATGAAGGAAAAGCCTCATCCTTTTATGGAATTAAAGGAATTTTAAATGAGTGTGAATCTATTGGAGCTTATAGAAATATAATTTTAGCTTTAAGGACTAAAGCTAGACTCCATCTTCAGCATGTTTCTACAAAAGAAACAGTAAAACTTTTAAAAGTTTTTAAAAAAGAAAATATTTCAGCTGAAGCTACTCCACATCATTTTACCTTAAGTGAAGAACAGCTTTTGAAAGATTTAGATCCAAATTTAAAAATGAATCCTCCTTTAAGAAGTAAGGATGATGTAAAAGCTATAAAGAAGGCTTTATCTGAAAATATTATAGATGTAATTGCTACTGACCATGCTCCTCATAGTGAAAAAGAAAAAAATATATCTTTTGAGAAAGCTCCTTTTGGAATTATAGGACTTCAAACAGCTTTTTCTTTATCCTTAAAGCTTGTAGAAGAAGGTTATTTATCTTTAGAAAAGCTTATAGAAAAACTTTCTACAAAACCGTCTCAAATTATAGGAAAACCTTTTATTGGAAATTTAAAACCGGGTAGTTTAGCAAATATTACTGTATTTAATACAGATGAAACTTGGGTTTATACAAGGGAAGTTAATAAATCTAAATCATTTAATTCACCATTTTTAGGAAAAACTTTGAAAGGGAAAATTTTAAAAACTTTTTATAAAGGAGAGCTCGTTTATGAATCTTAAAGAATTTTTTAAAAATTCTTTTGTGCTTACCTTCTTTCTTTTGTCATCTATTTTATTTTCTTGTGGACAAAAAGAAGATCTAAAACTTGTTTCTCAAAATTTTTCGGAAAAAAATTTATATAAAAATATAGAAAAATCTTTTAAAGAAAAAAAATATGAAGATGTTATAGCTCAGGCTGAAGTTTATTTAAAATATTTTCCATACTCTCCACATGCCCAAGATGTTTTTTATATGCTTGCTATTAGCTACAAGAAATTTATTTTTGGTCCAGAGTATGATCCATATTTTGCAGAAAAGCTTTACAATCTTTCAAAAAAATATTTACTTTTATATCCAAATGGAAAATATAAAAAGGAATTTCAAAAATTTAAAGCCTATGCAAAAAATATTTTGTTTAATCATGAATATATCATAGTTAAAGAAGAAATAAAACGAAATAATTATTATGCTGCTTTAGATAGACTTTATAATTTGTGTAGAAAAAAGAAATATAAGGATGAGATTTACAAACATAAAAAAGAAATAAAAAAATTATTTAAAGAGCTTAAACCAAAAGCTATATCTCAAATAAATAAAATGATAAAAGAAAGAGAAGAAAAAATAAGGGAATATGAAGAGAAAATACAAAAAGACGAAAAACACAAGAATATTTATCTAAATTGGATTTCTCTATTAAAAAATGAAATAAAATATTTAGAAAATAAGAAAAAAGAGGTAGAAAGTTTATCATGCTCCTTATGATAGATAATTACGATTCTTTTACATATAACTTAGTTCAATATTTTCAAAAGCTTGGAGAAAAAGTTTTAGTTTATAGAAATGATGAAATATCTATAAAAGAAATAGAAGATCTTAATCCAGATGGGATTATTATTTCTCCGGGCCCTTGTACTCCAAAAGAAGCTGGAATTTCTGTTAAAGTTATAAAGTATTTTTATGCAAAAAAACCTATTTTTGGAATTTGTTTAGGTCACCAAAGTATAGCTTATGCTTTTGGAGGAAAAATAATAAAAGCAAAAAAACTTATGCATGGGAAAGGTAGTTATATTTTCCATAATAAAAAAGACATATTTAAAAATGTAAAAAATCCATTTTATGCAATAAGATATCACTCTTTAGCTGTAGATATAAGTTCTCTTCCTAAAGATTTGGAAATTACTGCAATTAGTATAGAAAATAAAAATTTGGAGGAAGAATTAAAAAGTAAAGACATTTCTTTATCCGGAGCATTAAAAATCTTAAATAAAAATATAGAAAATTTTGAAATTATGGGTATAAAGCACCGTAAGTATCCCGTTTTTGGAGTTCAATTTCATCCGGAAAGTATTTTATCCGAAGAAGGTTTAAAAATATGTAAAAATTTTATGGATATTGTAAGAAATATTAAAAACTATAAATTACAAGGAGAGGTAAGATAATTGAAAAAAATAGGGAGAAATATTTTACTTTTAACATTATTCATAATTTCTGTATCTTACGCTAGAATATATTTTAAGCTTGGATATGGAAGTTTGGGATATAGATTAGGAATAGAAAGTCCTTTTGGAAATATATTTTATCCCAAATATTTATTTTTATATGGTCAAACTAAGGATAAAGAATACAAAGGTTCTTTTACGTATATTTTAAATGGAACCTCAAATCAAACTCAAAATCTAAATTATAAGTATACAAAAAGTTATATTAATTTAGGTATATCTATTCCAACAAAATTGTGGGATCTTTATTTATCTCCTTTTATAATTGCAAGATATGCGCATATCACGTTAGAAAATTCTACAAAAATTCTTTATAAAACTGGGAATTGGAAAGTAGGTGGAGGAATTGGATTAACATTATATTTAAGACCTACACATTATCTTTTGATATTACCTCAAGCATATTTATATTATCTCCCGGAAAAAAACTTTTACTACAAAGATAGAAAATTTTTGACATTAGGTAGTAGCAGTATTCAAAAGGGATTTGCCTTGGATATAGATTTAAGTTTTTAAAATCAAATTAAGTTTATATTTGCTGTAAAATTTTCATAAAACATGTTAAAATAATAGGCACTAAATTTTATGTGAATTTAGAAAGGAGGAAGTGCGTATGCCTACAATAAACCAATTAATTAGACTTGGAAGAAAGGAGAAAAAATGGAAATCTAAGACTCCAGCTTTACAAGGTTGTCCTCAAAAAAGGGGAGTTTGTATAAGAGTATTTACAACTACTCCTAAAAAACCAAACTCTGCTTTGAGAAAGGTTACCAGAGTTAGATTATCAAACGGATATGAAGTTACAGCTTATATTCCTGGAATAGGACACAATTTACAAGAGCACTCTGTTGTTTTAGTAAGAGGTGGTAGAGTTAAAGATTTACCAGGGGTTCGTTATAAAGTTATTAGAGGAGCTTTAGATTGTGCTGGAGTTGAAGGAAGAAGAACTTCTCGTTCTAAATATGGAACAAAAAGACCAAAAGATCAAAAATAATTAGAAAGGGGTGAGAAATGCCAAGAAAAGGACCAGTACCTCCAAGAGAAATAGCACCAGATCCTATATATAATAGTGTTATTGTTGCAAAACTTATTAATAAAGTTATGAAAGATGGAAAAAAATCTACCGCCGAGTGGATTGTATATGAAGCATTTAAAAAAATTCAAGAAGAAACCGGGCAAGATCCATTGGAATACTTTTTAAAAGCTTTGGAAAATATAAAACCAATTTATGAAGTTCGTCCAAGAAGAGTAGGAGGAGCTACTTATCAAATTCCTATGGAAGTACCAGAAAGAAGACAAATTCATCTAGCTTTAAAATGGCTTGTAGAGGCAGCAAGAGAAAGAAAAGATGCTCGTGGAATGATTAATAAGCTTGCTAAGGAAATTATTGATGCATACAATCAAAGAGGTGGTGCTTATAAAAAACGTGAAGATGTTCACAGAATGGCTGAAGCTAATAAAGCTTTTGCTCACTACAGATGGTAATTTTGGAGGGATAAGATGGCAAAAAAACAAGAACTTATTGATCAAATTAAGGTGCCACTAGATAAAGTTAGAAATATTGGAATCATTGCTCATATTGATGCGGGTAAAACAACTACAACTGAACGTATTTTATATTATACAGGTCGTATTCATAAGATAGGAGAAGTTCACGACGGAAATGCTGAAATGGACTGGATGGAACAAGAAAAGGAACGTGGTATTACAATTACTTCTGCTACAACAACCTGCTTTTGGAGAGATCATAGAATTAACATTGTTGATACCCCAGGACACGTTGATTTTACTGTAGAAGTTGAGCGTTCCTTAAGAGTATTAGATGGAGCGGTTACTATTCTTTGTTCTGTTGGAAAAGTTCAACCTCAAACTGAGACTGTTTGGCGTCAAGCTGATAAATATAGAGTTCCAAGAATTATTTATGTAAATAAAATGGATAGAGTTGGAGCAGACTTTTTTGCATGTGTAGAGGATGTTAAGGAAAAACTTGGAGCCAAACCACTTCCTGTTCAAATTCCAATAGGAAAAGAAGATAACTTTATTGGAGTAATAGATCTTATTACTATGAAAGCTATTGTATGGCGTGGGGATGAACTTGGAGCAAAATATGACATTATGGATATAAAAGATTTACCTGAAGAGTACAATCCTGAAGAACTTCAAGCTCTTGCTGAAGAATGGCGTGAAAAAATGCTTGAAACTGTTGTAGAAGTTGATGAAGAGGCAATGGAAAAATATTTAAGTGGAGAAGAGCTTTCTGAAGAAGAAATTAAAAAACTTATTAGAAAGGGAACTATTAATCTAGAATTTTTCCCAATGCTTTGTGGTTCTTCTTTTAAAAATAAAGGGGTTCAACCTCTTTTAGATGCCATTGTAGATTACTTACCATCTCCACTTGATATTCCTCCGGTAGAAGGTATTAATCCAAAAACTGGAGAAAAAGAAGTAAGACATGCTTCTTATGATGAGCCATTTGCAGCTCTTGCATTTAAAATTTTAACAGACCCATTTGTAGGTCAACTTACTTTCATTAGAGTATACTCTGGACTTATGGAATCTGGTTCATATGTATATAATGCTACTCGTGATAAAAAGGAAAGACTTGCAAGAATTTTACGTATGCACGCAAATAAAAGAGAGGAAATCCCTGTTCTTGGAGCTGGGGATATTGCAGCAGGAGTAGGTCTTAGAGAAACCTTAACAGGAGATACTTTATGTGATCCAGAACATCCAATTTTACTTGAATCTATGGAATTCCCGGAACCTGTTGTATCTATTGCTGTAGAGCCAAAGACAAAGGCAGACCAAGAAAAACTTTCTTTAGCTTTACAAAAATTAATGAGAGAAGACCCATCTTTTAGAGTGCATACTGATCCAGAAACTGGTCAAACAATTATTTCTGGAATGGGTGAACTTCACTTAGAAATTATTGTAGATAGACTTAAAAGAGAGTTTGGAGTTGAAGTTAATACTGGTAAACCTCAAGTTGCGTATAGAGAAACTATTAAAGGAAAGGTAAAACAAGAAGGTAAATTTATTCGTCAATCTGGTGGTAGAGGACAATACGGACACGTTTGGATTGAAGTTGAACCTTTAGAAAGAGGAAAAGGATTTGAATTTGTAGATCAAATTAAGGGTGGAGTAATTCCAAAAGAGTATATTCCATCTGTTGAAAAAGGTATTAGAGAAGCTATGCAATCTGGAGTTGTAGCTGGATATCCTGTAGTTGACGTTAAAGTAACTTTATTTGATGGTTCTTATCACGAAGTAGACTCTTCTGATATTGCTTTCCAAATTGCTGCGGCACAAGCATTTAGAGAAGCAATGAAAAAAGCAAATCCGGTTCTTCTAGAGCCTATTATGGAAGTTGAAGTTACAGTTCCAGAAGAGTTTTTAGGGGCTGTAGTAGGGGATCTAAATTCTAGACGTGGAAGAATTATGTCTATGGAATCTGCAGGAGGAAATACAAGAATTGTTAAAGCCGAGGTTCCTCTTGCAGAAATGTTTGGATATGCAACTACCTTACGTTCTCTTACTCAAGGTAGAGGATCTTATATGATGAAATTTAGCCATTACGAAGAAGTTCCACCACATGTTGCTGAAAAAATTATTGGAGAAAGAAAAAAGGAAAATAAATAGTCTTTTGGCGGGGAATTTTATCCCCGCCATTTAATCATTTTTTAATCTCTCTAATATTTTTTTTGCCACATTTCTTGGAATTCCTAAATTTATAAGCTCCATTTCGCTTGCTTTTGAAAGTTCATAAATGTTTTTATATATACTTTTTAACGCTTTAAGTCTTTTTTCTCCAAGACCCTTAATATCTTTCAAAATATCTTCAAAATTTATTTTTTTTAATCTTTGCCAAAGATAGTTTTTAGCAAATCTGTGAGCTTCGTCTCTTATTGATATAAAAAATTTTAAAAGGGAAGGATAATTATATAAGTCCAAATATAAGCCATCTTCTGTAAAAAGTTTAGCTTCTTTTCTTGTCTCACCTTTAGCAAGAGCGACAATGTAAAAATCTAATCCAAAATAGTTTTTTAAATCTTTTGCAATATTTAATTGACCTTTTCCTCCATCTAGTAAAATAAGCTCAGTTTTTATATTTTCCTCTTTTATTCTTCTAAATCTTCTGAAAAGCAGTTCTTTCATACATTCATAGTCATTCACAAAATTACTTTTTAAAAGATATTTTCTATATTCTTTTTTCTCAGGTTTTCCATTTATAAAGACAACACAAGAACCTACATTAACTTTTCCTTGTAAAGTAGAGATATCAAAGCCTTCTGCTCTCTGAGGGAAAGCTCTTTTAAAAACACTTTCAAATTCTCTTTTTAATGTTTCAATTTCATAAATATTTTCCTGATCTAAACTTTTTTTAAAAACTATATTTTTTTCTTCTTTTAGTGTAGAAATATCAAGAAGTTTATCTTTAAAATTTTTAGTTCTATATATATTTTTTATCCCCTCTAAAATATTTCTGTAAAACAGAGCTTTTTCATATTCTCCATTTTCTGCAAATTTATTTATGAGGTCTATTAAATCTTTTTGAATTTTTTCTAAATTTCCCTTTAAAATTTCTATAGCACGATTTATATTTTCTAAATATTCCTTCCTTGAAATTTTATTTATGCAGGGAGCTGAGCATTCTCCAATGTGGTATTTTAAACATTCTCTTTTTTTTAAATTTTGACAAGTTCTAATTTTAAAAGTTTTTTCCAAAAATTCCTTTAAACTTTTTGCAGCACTTAGATTAACAAAGGGGCCGCATTTAAACAGGAATTCCTGGGGCTTATCTTTTCTTAAGATGATTACTCTTGGAAAATCTTCCTTAGTTACGGCAAGATAAGGATATGTTTTATCATCTTTAAATTGAATATTATATTTGGGTTTATATTCTTTTATTAACTTTTCTTCCAGTAAAAAAGCTTTGGTTTCATCTTCGGTATAAATAATTTCTATATCATAAGCTTCATTGACAATATAGAAGCTTTTGCTTCCAATAGGTGAATTTAGGTGATTTAAAATTCTATCTTTTAAATTTCTGGATTTTCCTACGTATATAGGAAATCCATCTTTGTTTTTAAAAATATATACGCCCGAAGTATTAAAAATACCCTTTATTTTTTCTAAGATTTGCTCTTTTGGCATAATACTTATTACTTATTCTATTTGAACTGTAGGTTTTTCAAAAATATAACCTTGAATGGCAATATTTTCATAATCTAATTTTTTAGAAAGGTCTTTTAAAGTTTCTACTACCTCTTGAGTCTCTACATACTCAGCTATAACAAACATATTTTTTGATTTTGCAATTTTTAACATGCATTCTAAAAAACTTCTATCCAAAAGATCTTTGGAGATATTTTTCACTATATTTCCATCTATTTTTATACCATCAAAGGAAAAAGCTTTCATAAAATCGTAATTAGAATAACTACTTCCAAAGTCATCTATAAGAACCTTCATACCTAATTTTTTTAAATTATTAAAAGTTTCCTTTATTTCATCAAGTTTATTTCTTTCAACAATTTCTATAAAGATATATTCTTTTAATTTTGGATACTTAGAAATCATACTTTTAAACCAATCAAAATATAGCTCAAAAAATTTTGAAGAGGTATTTATTGAAATTTTAAAAGGATAATTATTTTTTACAAGGAAATAAAAAACTTTTCCTATAACAATTCTGTCTAGATTAGCTTCTATACTTGTATCTTTAACTTTATCTATAAATAAATAAGGTGTAATTAATTTTCCGTCTATTTGAATTCTTGCCAAAGCTTCTTTAAATATTAGTTTTTTATCTAAAGAATATATTCCTTGAAGAGCAACTTTCACACTTTTGGACTTAAGATTTTCTATAACTTTTACAATAAGATCATAATCTAAAATATATTTCTCTATATCTTCCTTTGATAACATTTTAAATATTTGTCTTCTGAATTTTAACTTTTTAATTTCATTTTCTAAAATCCAATTTATTTTGGCTAAAATTAAATTTCTAATGTATTTATTTGGAATAGCAAAGCTACTAAAAGCTATTGGTACTTTTACAAGTCCATATCTAGAAGGAATATTTTTTATATGATTTTTTATAAGGTCTTTTATTTGTTGAATTTTTTTGTAGATATAATTAGATTTAGTATTTGTTAATACTAAAAAATCATCGGGACCATACCTAACTATAACTGAATTTTGAAAAATATTTTCTAAAGCAGATGAAAATATAGATAATATAGTATCTCCTACAGAATATCCATAGTATAGATTTATTTCCTTAAAATTTTTAATATCAAAGTATATTAAATATGTATAACTTTTTAAAAGCTCTGTATAATTATAAAAAAAGTAGTGCTTAGTATAAGTATTTGTTAAAAAGTCTTTATCTTCAGGTTTTGTTTCTTTTTGGTTATATACAAAAAATGCATATATGATAATTAAAAACTTTATAAAATCTAAAAATTTATCTCTTTCATAAGGTTTTAAAAATTTTCTTTTATTTTTGTACAAATTAATAACATCTATTAAAAATTTCATATAAGTTAAAGTAAAATCTGAAAAAGGAATATTTTTTCTTAAATGGGTTTTAAATATTGCATATAAGTAAGGAGTAAGCTCGTCTTTGTTATCCTTTTTTAACACCTTTTCAAAAAAATCTTTTATAGTTCCTTTAAAAGCTCCTTGTCCAGCACCGGACATTAAGATATTTTTAGAGGTAGGTAAATATTTATTTATTAGATCTACCATATTTTTTGCTAAGTAATCTGTAACCTCTTTTGGAAAATACTTTTTTAACTCTTCAAAATTTTTCCTTTTCTCTCCAAAAATTTTTGCAAATTCATTTATTTTCATAGTTTAGCACTTCCGCCATAGTATTTTTTAGGTTTATTAAATACTTAGTTAATTTTACGTAAGGATTTTTGCAACTTTTTGAAATAGAATTTATTAACTCATTAGCTTCTTTTAATTTATTTTCCTTATAGTACGTATATGCAAGCTTCATACCTGTATAGCAACTATTGTAATTTAAATTATATAATTTTTCAAATATTTTTTCTGCAAGTGCATAGTTTTGATTACTTAAACTTATATCTCCCAATGATGTTAAAATATCTCCTAAAACTAAGTAATCTTTTGGTTTTAAATAATCAAGGAAAAGTTTAAGATTTTCAAGATCTTTTTTATTAATTTTGTTATGTTCTATCTTATCTAAATTAATTTTAAAAATGTAGTAAACTGCTAAAATTCTTTTGCTTGGAATTTTTTTTAGATTTTTTAAAAGAATTTTTAAGTTTTTTATATTTAATAGCTTATAGTAGGTCTCCCCAAGAAGAATTAGGTAATCATCTGACTTATAAGGGAAGTTTTTTAAAATATTATAGGCTAATTTAGGTTTTCCCAAAATAAGTAGATTTGCGACACTGTTTAAAACTAGGTTTTCATTTATAGTTTTTTTAGGGATTATAGTAAAAAGCTTTATTGCTTCTTGTTTATAACCTTCATGAGTTAAATCTAAGGCAATTTTATATAAAACTGAAGGGGAAAAAATATTATTAAAAAATGTAGGGTTTGAAAGATAAAGTTTCACATTTACAGATGGAAGCCCTTGAAGAAGATATCTTTGCCAAAGTTTTGAAATAAATTGTCTATGCTCAGGTAAAAATTTATCTATTTGAGCATAATTGAGTTCTTTAGAAAGATAATCATAAAGGTATAGTTTATCTCCTCTTAAAACTTCGTATCCAAAAAGCCCGAGGGCATAATTTCCAATATAATTATTTCTATTTTTGGCCCAAGTGGTAGCAGCAAATACAAGAGGATCTTTTAGATCTTTAACTAACTTGTCTTTATTTTTAATTTTTGATTTTTTTAATATATTTTTGTAAAAAAGTTTTAATTTGAAGTCATCTGCAATTAAAGTTAAAAATTTAATTTCTGAGACCTTTGCGATATAATTTAATTTAGTTCCTTGAGTTTCAGAAATTAAGGTTAAATAACTGTTTGTAAGCTCTTTTTTAGTTGCTTTATCAGTTTGAAATAAAATATCATTTATTCGAAGTTTTGATTTTTCTACAATTTCAAAATTTTTAAGATAATTTTTAAGCTTTAAAAAAATTTTCAAAGCTTTATCATAATCCTGCATATAAAAAAGATTTTCGGCTACGGTATAGTAAATAAATGGATTATAAGAAAGATATGGTTTAAAAGTTTTTATACCTAAATTAAAATATTTTTGGGCAGATGCGAATTTTCCCTGAAGAAAATAATAATAACCTATTAAAAAATACAATTCACCTTTTTCTTCAGGATTTAAAAGTCTAGAGTATTGTGAACTATAAATATATTCTTTAGCTTTATCTAAATTTTTATTTATTAAAGCTATTCTAAGTAGACCTAACTTTATTAACGGTAAAAATTTTATATATTTTTTGGAAATATTTTCCAAGGCTTTTTTATAATAAATTTGAGCTTGTTTATAAAATCCTAAAGTTTCATAGGCAACTCCAAGAAAATAATAGTATATAGGGCTTGGCTTACATATATTTTTTAAAATATATCCATTTTCCTGAAATTTTTTTTTGTTAATAGTTAAACATATTGAATAATAACTTTTTAAAATATTTATACTTTTTTGTACCAAATTTTTTATATCATTTCTTTGCCCTATTTTTAAATAACACGCAGCTAGATAAGCAAGGGCATCTTCAAAGTATTTGCTTTCAGGATGTTTTAAAATATCAAAAAATAAACTTAAAGCTGAAATATAGTTTTGCTCTTGAAAATACTTTAAAGCTTTTTTATATTTCTTTTCTAAAAGTTTCTGTTTAATTTCAGGATTTAATTTTGGATAAGGAAGATTTTTAGGAGAAATATTATCTGTATAGTTATATTTATTTTTATATCTTGGGACGATTTCTTGTCCCAAACTACTATTAAAAGATATAAAAAAGAAAATAAATAGCATATATTTGATAATTTTAAATAACTTTAAATAATCCTTTCTCATCTTTTCTTTCAAATTTTTCTTTTTCTTTTTCTTTATTTTCATTTTTTATTTTAATTTTCCTTTTTGTAAGATTATATACATCCAAAACATTTTCTATTTCCTTTTTTATTATAGATAACATAACAGGAGGCATGTTTTCTACCTTTAGTATTAAAGAAAGTTCTCCGGTTGCTAGATGATATCGAACCTTCATTAAATTTTCTTGATTTTGATAAACATTTAGTACTCTTAAATTTGGATATTTAGTTTCGGTAATAACAAAATTAGTTTTTCCAACAACTAGATTATTTTCAAAATTTATATTTTGATTATTATAGCTTTTATTTGTAGAATTATAGACATTATAGAAATTTAAAGATTTAGTTTTATTATTCATATTTTCTTTTAACTTTTGAGAATCAAAATTTTGTAAATCTTGTTTATTATCTAAGCTTTTTTCGATATTTAATGTTTTTTTCAAACTTAAATTTATATTAATTTTTCTTTGCGAGAAATTGGATATATAATTTTCCAAAGATTTTTCAGAATTTAAAAAATTATTTAAGTTTTCGGGAAGAATATTTATTTTATCTTTCTTTTTATACTTGGAAAAGATTGAAAATAAATTGTTTTTTTTCTTTAAGGAAAGTAATCTATTTTTTAGTTTGGTATTTTTATTTTTCGTATTTTCCAAAGAGAGTTTATTTTCCTGTAAAGGTAAATTCTGAATTTCTGTGAAACTTACCTTTTGATTTGTTTTTTGTATATTTTGATAAGAATTTTTCTTAAAAAAGGAAAATATACTATTGTTATTTATTTTTTTATTATTTAAATTATTTAATTGAGAAAATTTTTCGTTTTTTTTGTTTTCCTTTTTTATTTTATTGGATAAGGAATTTAATAAAAATATATCTTTATCTATATTTGTTTTCTCTAAGTTCTTTTCTTTTATAACATTATTATTATTTTGTTTTTCCTTATATTGAACATTTTGTGATTTTTGATTATTTAATAATAAATTTTCCTTACTTTTGTTTTTCTGAAGATCTAAACTTTTATTGTTTGCATGTTTAAAAGTAATATCTGTATTATTTTTTTTAAACTTATTAAACTTATCGATTTGATTAAAAGTTCTCTTTGCAATTTCATTTTTTTGTTTAAGAAATTCCATTTTTATGCTTTGGATAGCGGATAGAAAATTGTTTAAAAAATTTATTAAATCTTTTTTTGTATCCCAAATTGAAATCTTAGATTCTTTTTTTTCATAGTTGTGATTTTTGGTTTTGCTTTTTTCTTCTATTTTGTCTATATTTAATTTATTTTTTTTGTCAAAATATTTTTGAAAGCTTTCTATAAAATTTTTTGCATTTTCAAAATTAAAGATAAAGTTAATATTATTATTTTTTAAATCATTACTTGGTGTATTTTTATCTTCGTTTTTTTCTATATTAGATAGTATAAAGTTTTTAAAAGCACTTAAAATTTCAAAAATATCTTCAAAAGAAATATTAGAACTACTATTTTTTAATATATTTAAAAGGGATTTTATATAGCTTTCTAATAAATTTAAATCATTTACACTTAATTTTTGTTTGGAAAGAAGAGCTTTTAAATTAGATACAAGCAAATTTACTTTTTTATTTAAATTGCTCTCAAGTTGTAAATTTATTTGAAGTAAATTTTGAGAAAAATTTGTTGTAATTTTAAAATCATTATTGAAATTTTTTAAATTTTCATCTAAAATTGATATTAGTATATTATGAAAATCTTTTGTATTGTTTTTTAAATTTTTATTAGATGATTTTTCTAAATTATTCTTAAGATCTGGAATTTCTTTCAAAAGAAGATTAAGTAAACTTAAGCTCATGCTTTACTCTCCGAAAAAGGCTTTTCTAGTTAAGTATATCAAAAATTTTTTAATTTGCTATAATCAATTTACCTTTGAAGTAAGTTTATTTAGGAGCCCCACATGGAAAAAAAAGTTTTAGATAAAGGATATATAAAACTTCTTAAAGGTGAAAAGGAAGATAATATTTTAAAAGTTGCTTCTATATGTTATGGAAGAAAAATTGAAACTTTTGATGAAGATAAGAAAAAATTTTTATTAAAAAAATTAATGTTTGAACATGCTGGGAATCCTACATCTTCTTTCGAATTTGTTAATTTTCTTTTTGAGGTTAAATGTCCTATTTTCGTTGCTCGTCAGTGGTTTAGACATAGAATAGGTTCCTATCAAGAAATTAGTAGAAGATATGTTAAAGATAATTTGGAATTTTTTATCCCGGAAGATTTAAATGAAAAATTAAAAGAAGAATATATAAAACTTTGCGAAAATTGTAAAAGCTTTTATGAAAAACTTGTGAAAAGTGGAGTTAGAAAAGAAGTTGCACGTGGAATTTTACCGGTTTCTTTATATACAGTATTTTATTGGCAAGTTAATTTAAGAAGTCTTATAAACTTTTTAAAGGTAAGACTTGATAAACATGCTCAAAAGGAAATTAGAGAATATGCAAAAACCATTTTAGAACTCGTGGAACCTTATTGTCCGATAGTTATATCTCTGCTTAAAGAAAAATTAGAAATAGAATAAATAACAATAAGAGGTAAGTATGTATATATATGGGAAAAATGCAATTTTGGAAGCTTTAAAAGAAGGAAAATTTATATCTAAGGTTTACGTTTTAAAGGGAAAAAAAGAATTTTTAAAAGATGTTTTAAAAAAACTTCAAAAAGAAAATGTAAAAATTGTAGAAAGTGATAGAAATAAATTAAAAAAACTTGTAAATACTGATAAACATCAAGGAATAGTAGCTTTAATATCTCCTGTAAAACCAGTATCTTTCGAGGAAATATTAGAAAGATTAGAGAACTATAAAAAATATAACACTTTACCATATCTCATTTACTTAGATCATCTTGAAGATCCTCATAATGTGGGAGCTATATTTAGAAGTGCGTTTGCTTTTAAAGCAAGTGGAATTTTAATTCCCAAAGATAGAAGTGTCTATATAAATGATACTGTTGTAAAAGTATCTACCGGAACTGTTTTTAAAGTTCCTTACGCTCTTTTAAACTCCCCAAGTAAATTTTTAAAAGAAGCAAAAAAAAGAAATATTTGGATTGTGGCTTTAGAAGCTCCAAAATCTGTAGAAAGGAAATTAGGAAAAATTAATATAAGAAAAATTAAAGAGCTTTCAGAAATAAAAATCCCCTATCCCTTAATTTTAATTGTAGGTTCAGAAGGTAAGGGAGTTTCAAAAAGTGCTCTTGAACTTTCAGATTTAATACTTTACTTAGATATGAATGAGGAAGCGGATTCTTTAAATGTATCTGTAGCAACAGGAATAGCCTTGTATAAAATATACAAAGATTTAAAAACTGAAAAATAAGGTTTTAAGGAGAAGTAAAGTGAGAAGATTATTAGTACTTTTTTTTATAGTAGGGGTAGGGGGGGTTATATTTTTTAAAGTAAAGAAGAAAAAGAAAATTTTAGTTCCCGAAAAAGTTGTAGTAGCAAAATATATGGATCTAAACGATACTTTAGATGAAACCGGGATTATAAAGGTTCAAGATAGAAACTTTGTATCTATAAATTCTCCTATAAATGAAAAGATAGTAAGGGTTTATATAAAAAAAGGAGATTATGTAAGTAAAAATGAAGTTTTAGCCACTTTGGATACTTACTATATAAACAAAGATATAAAAGAAATAAAAAATAAACTTCAAAAATTAATTTTTGAACATAAAAAAGAAATAAAAGATTACAATAAACAGCTTACAGATTTAAGTTATGAACTTCAAAATTTAAAAACTAATTTAGAAAAAACAAAAAAAGATTTTAAATACTATGCTTGGCTTGTAAGTAAATATAGCTACTTATATAGACATGGTAAATTAATCTCTGAAGAAAAATATAAAAATGCAAAATTAACCTTAGATAAGCTAAAAGATGAAATAAATTCTATAAAAGAAAATATAAAAAAAGTAAAGGCAGATATAGAAATAATTAATGAAAAATTAAAATTTTCTAATAAAATTTTTGAAAAAGAAAGAAGAGATCTTTTATTGGATTTAAAAGAAAAGTATAGAAAATTAAAAGACTATAACATTACAGCACCTATTTCTGGACAAGTAGTAACTATAAACGCAAAGGAAGGTACTTATCCTGTAAATCCTCTTTTTGAAATTTTAAATCCCAAAAATTTTATAAATTATGTTTATGTAGATGAAACGGATATAGGAAAAATAAAACATGGGCAAAAGGTTATATTTTATGTAGATGCCTATCCAAACAGAAAATATTATGGAAAAATTCAAGAAATCATAAAAAAACCTAGTATACAAAATAATGTAGTTTTCTATTTAGTAAAGGTAAGTGGTTTTAATGAAACTGGGCTTTTACCTGAAATGACCTCTCATAATACTATTATTATAAAAACTTTAAAACATGTTCTTGCAATTCCTTTCTCAGCTGTTAAATGGGAAAATGGAAAAGAAATTGTTTATGTTTTAAAGGGAAATAAAATAGAAAAACGTGTGGTAACAACTGGAGTAGAAAGTAATGGTTACATTCAAATTATAAGAGGTTTAAAGCCAGGAGAAAAAGTAGTTATTAGTTTTAAAGAATAATTTACAGGAGTTTTTTTAAAGTGAATGATAAAAAACCTTTAATAAAGCTTGAAAATATAAATAAAATATATGAAAACGAAGGAGTAAAAACCCACGTTTTAAAAAATATTAATCTTGAAATTTACCCAGGAGAATTTGTAGCTATAATGGGACCTTCTGGGAGTGGAAAAACCACTTTAATGAATATTATGGGACTTTTAGATAGACCTACTTCTGGAAAGTATTACCTAAAAGGTAAAGAAGTATCAAAACTTAGCGATAATGAACTTTCAAAACTTAGAAATGAAAATATAGGTTTTGTTTTTCAAGCTTTTTTTCTTATTCCTTATTTAAATGTATTAGATAATGTTCTTCTTCCTATGCTTTATTCTTCAAAAAAACTTCCTTTTGAAAAGCGAGCTTTAGAGCTTTTGGAAAAACTTGGATTGAAAGATAGAATAAATTTTAAACCTAATCAGCTTTCTGGAGGACAAAAGCAAAGAGTAGCTATTACAAGAGCTCTTTTAAATGATCCTGAGATAATTTTAGCAGATGAACCTACCGGACAGCTTGATAGTAAATCTTCAAAAGCTGTTATGGAAATTTTTAAGAAATTAAATAAGGAAGGAAAAACTATAATTTTAGTTACGCATGATCCCTTTACAGCAAGTTATGCAAAAAGAAAAATATATTTAAAAGATGGAAAAATAGTAGATAGCTTATAAGGAGGGAACATGGAAAAACCTTGGGAAGGTAGATTTACAGAAAAGGTAGATAAATTAATGGAAAAATTTAGTGAAAGTGTAAGTTTTGATAAGAAACTTGCTCCTTATGATATAGCTTTATCTACAGCTCATGCTTTAATGTTAAAAAAACAAGGAATTTTAAAAGAGGAAGAAGCAGATAAGCTTATAGAAGCTTTAAATCAAGTTAAAAAGGAAATTGAAGAAGGAAAATTTAAATGGAAAACTGAGCTTGAAGATGTTCATATGAATATAGAAAAAAGACTTACTGAAATTTTAGGGGATCTAGGAAAAAAAATCCATACAGCTCGTTCAAGAAACGATCAGGTAGTAACAGATGTTCGCCTTTATACGCGGGAAAATTTAAATGAAATTTTAAGTCTTTTAAAAACTTTAAAAGTAGAAATTCTTAAAAAAGCAAAAGAATATATAGATACTCCTTTTCCAGGATACACTCATCTCCAACTTGCTCAGCCTATTTTATTTTCTCATTATCTTTTAGCTTATTACTTTATGTTTGATAGAGATGAAGAAAGAATAAAAGATACCTTGAAAAGAGTAAATGTATGTCCTTTAGGAAGTGCGGCTTTGGCCGGAACAACTTTAAATATAGATAGAGAATTTACAAAGGAACTTCTTGGTTTTGACAAAATAAGTTTAAATAGTATAGATGCTGTAAGCGATAGGGATTTTATAGCTGAAACTATATTTTGCTTAGCTATGATAATGATGCATATTTCAAGACTTTCAGAAGATTTTATTATTTATTCAACCTATGAGTTTAATTTAATTGAACTTCCAGATAAGTTATGTACCGGATCTTCCATAATGCCTCAAAAGAAAAATCCAGATGCACTTGAACTTTCTCGAGGAAAAACAGCAAGACTTTATGGAGATTTAATGGGAATTTTAACGCTTTTAAAAGCTTTGCCTTTAAGCTATAATCGAGATTTGCAAGAGGATAAAATCTTCTTATTTGATGCAGTTGAGGTAACAAAAATAACCATAAAAATAATAACAGAAGTTATAAAAAACATAAAAGTAAATAAAGATAGAGCTTTAAAACTTTCTAAAGCAAACTATGCTCTTGCTACAGATTTAGCAGAATTTCTTTCAAAAGAAGGAATTCCTTTTAGAGATGCACATCATATAGTTGGAAGATTTGTTCGTTTCGCTATAGATACAGATAAAGAATTAGACGAGCTTTCTTATAAAGATTTTAGAGGTTTTTTAGGTAAATATAAAGAAACTTTAGAAAAAAAGTATTCTTTAGAGGAACTTGAAAAAATCTATAAAGATCTTGTAGATGTAAAAAAGGCTATAAATAGAAGAAATGTAATTGGAGGAACTGCTTTAAATCAAGTAAAGCATGTTTTAAAGCTTTTGGAAGAAAAAGAAAATTTAAAGTAGAATTCACTAAAACATTTTAGGGAGGTAAAAATTGAAAAAAGATATAACTTATATTGATAATGTGGATTTAAATTTGGATATAGATTTTACAAAAAAAAGAAAATTAGATAATAGAACCTTAGAAAATATTGCAAAAGAAGTAAGAAAAATAGTTTTAAAAGCAACTACAAGAGCAAAATCCGGTCATCCGGGCGGATCTCTTTCAGCTACAGATTTATTAACCTATTTATATTTTGAATTTTTAAAACATAATCCTCAAAATCCAAAGTGGGCCTTAAGAGACAGATTTGTACTTTCTAAAGGACACGCAGCTCCAGCTTTATATGCAATTTTAGCTTTATGTAAATATTTTCCAGTTACAGATTTAAATACTTTAAGACAAATTGGCTCTCATCTTCAGGGGCATCCAGATATGAATAAAACTCCTGGAATAGATATGACAACCGGATCTTTAGGTCATGGAATAGGAGCAGGTGTAGGAATGGCATTAGGTTTAAGACTTTCTTATAATGTGGACGCTCCAAAGGTAGTTGTTCTTTTAGGAGATGGAGAAGCTCAAGAAGGAAGTGTTTGGGAAGCTTTTAATACAGCAGCTCATTACAATTTATCAAACTTCTGTGTAATTCTTGATAATAATAACCTTCAAATTGATGGAAGAGTGGATGAAATTATGAATATTTACCCTATGATGGAAAGGTTAAAAACATTTGGATTTAACACTATAGAAATAGATGGGCATAATTTTGATCAAGTTAGATACGCTTTATCTTTATTTGATATGGTTTCCAATTTTGAAAAATATTCTTTGGAGGAGCAAAAAAGAGTTTTAAATATTTTGGAAAAGCATAACTTTAAACCATATCGTCCAACGTTTATACTAGCTAAGACTATTAAAGGAAAAGGTGTATCTTTTATGGAAAATGAAGTTAAATATCATGGAAAACCTTTAACAGAAGAGGATTTAAAACGTGCCTTAGGAGAATTAAAATGAATGTTGTAGCAAGTATTTTCCCAATATATTTAATTACAAAACTTTTTGTTTCTAATGTTACATATTTAGTTCCACCAAATGTAAATATTCATACATATGAACCTACTTTACAAGATATTTTAAAGGTTAAAAATGCAAACTATTTTGTGGGAGCCGGATATATAATAAATCCTTGGGAAAGGAAAATTACGCTTCTTTCAAATGCAAAATATATTGATCTATCAAAAGGTGCCAATTTAATATTTATAAATGGAGAAGTGGACCCTCATTATTGGAATAGCCCTAAAGAAGTTTTATATATATATAAAAGAGTTTTAAAAAATTATTTTCCAAATGAAACTGGATATAAGAATATAAAAAGTTTAGATAAACTTTTTGAAAACACATTTAAAACTTGTAAAATAAAAGTTTTTATAACTACACATCCAGCTTGGAGATATTTGGCAAGGGATTATCACTTAAAACAAATAACTTTATCTCAAGAAAATTATATATCTCCTTTAGAGCTTGCAAATATAGAAAGAGCTATAAAAAAATATCACATAAAAGCAATTTTGGCCATTCCTAAATACTATTCCAAATTAGCAGAATATCTTTCCAAAAAATATCACTTGAAAATATACTATGTAAATCCTTGTATTTTTGGAAATAAAACAACTACATATATAGATGTAATGAGATATAATATAAAAGTATTTGCAAAAGCTATGGAATGTGAGGTAAAAGGAAAATGAAACTTGATTTTTCTAAACCTATTGAAATTGCGGAAGATATATTTTGGGTGGGTTACGTAGTTCCAAATGATCCTTTTCAATGTCATGCTTATGTTATTAGAAATAAAGATGAAAGTATTTTAATAGATCCAGGTTCTATGATTGTCTTTCCAGTAGTCTTGGAAAAGATTTATAAAGTAGTAAATTTAAGAGATATTAAATATATTATTATGCATCATCAAGACCCAGATATTACTGGATGCTATTCTACTTTAGAAAGTATTATGCCTCATAGAGATGATAGGAGAGTTGTAACTCACTGGAGAACGCAAGCTCTTTTAAAACATTATGCGTGGAAAACTCCGTTTTATTTAATAGATAAGCACGATTGGAAATTAAAAGCTGGAGATAGAGAACTTGAATTTATTTTTACCCCATATGCTCATTTCCCAGGAGCTTTTTGTACTCTTGATAAAAAGACAAAAACTTTATTCTCAAGCGATATTTTCGGAGCTATAAGTGATAAGTTTAAGTTTTACGCAGATAAATCCAAAGAATATTTAGAAGGTGTTTTTCTTTTTCATAAGCATTATATGCCAAGTAGGGCGATATTAAATTATGCTTTAAGAGAAATAGAAAAAGCAAAACCAAAGCTTATAGCTCCTCAACATGGCTCTATTATCAAAGAGGAACTAATAGATTATGTAATTTCAAAATTAAAAGATTTAGATTGTGGACTCTTTCTACTTGAGGAAAATGAAAGTGATGTTTTTATTTTAGATAAAGCAGATAATATTTTAAAAAGATTTTTTGAAGATGCTTTAGTAAATATTACCTTTGAAAAAATTTTAGAAAATCTTTTTAAATATATCCAAAGTGAAATTCCAAGTTTAGAAAAATTAGTAGTTGTAGCCAAGTTCCCTGAGGCAAAAGAAAAATTAATATTTGAAGCAGGTAAAGATGGAGTAACAAAAAAAATTTGCGATAAGGAAGTGCTTTTTGAAAATTATAAAAAGTTATTTTCTTTAGAAAAAGATGGAAATAAAATAGGAGAAATATATATATTTGCAGATAAATTAGATGAAAAGCAAGAAAAATTTCTAAATGTTCTTTTCAAAAAAATTTCTTCTCCTATGGCTATATCTTTAAAGAAAAATTTAGATTATCTTTTACTTGAGAAAACTAAAAACGAACTTTATGAAAAGGCAGTTAAAGATAATTTAACGGGTCTTTATAATAGAAATTATCTTTGGGGATATTTAAAAAATAAGATAGAAGAACATAAGCATAATCCTTATCCACTTAGCTTAGCTATTATAGATATAGATCACTTTAAAAAAATTAACGATACCTATGGACACTTAGTAGGAGATGAAGCTTTAAAAGAAGTAGCTCAAGTAATAAAAGAAAGTCTTCCACCTAGTTTTGTTGTTGCACGATATGGGGGAGAGGAGTTTATAGTAGTTATGCCGTTTACTGACCTAGATAAAGCTTATGAATATATAGAAAATGTTAGAAAAAAAATTGAAAGTAGAAAATTTACTTCTAAAAATATAAATATTACTATAAGTGCGGGAGTAGCTGAATATAAAGATGGTTGGTCTATGAAAGACTTTATTTTTGAAGCAGATAAAAAGGTTTATGAAGCAAAGCGTTCCGGTAGAAATAGGGTAATAAAATAATATGGTAGTAGTAGTTCCACATGAAAATACGGATTTAGATGCATTAGCATCTGCTATAGGTTTGTCTTATTTAATAAAGGATTCTTTTTTATACATTCCTAAACGAAAAGAAAAGGAAGTTGCAGAATTTTTAAAGTCTTATAAAAAAGATCTTCCTTTAAACTTTTTGGAAGAAAAAGATCTAGAGAAGCTTGCTTATATCCAAAAATTGATTATAGCCGATACTAGTGATTTAGAAAGGATTCCTGAAGAAATTTTAAAAAAAATAAGTAAAGAGAAAACTTTAATATATATTTTTGATCATCATAAAGATGAAAAGGGATATGAGAAATATAAAAAGGAAGGCTATAAAATATATGTAAAAAAAGTAGAAACCGGAAGTTGCTCTTCTATAGTAGCTCATCTTTATGAAAGAAAGAAAAATTTTTCTCCACCCAAAATTATTTTAAATACTTTACTCCTTGGAATATACTCAGATACCGGATCTTTTCGTTATTCTGGTACAAGCTTTTATGATTTTGAAGCTGCCTCTATTTTAATGAAGCTTGGAGCGGATATAAATTTTATTCAAAAATGTTTAAGCTATTTAGAGAAAATAACAAAAGAGGATTTAGATTTTATTACTTTATTTAAAGATAACTTAAATATTTTAGATATTAAAGGAAAGAAAATAGGGATTATAAATCTTCCAAATCTTCAAAAAACTACTGGGGAGCTTGCTACTAAACTTTCTAAATTTTTTGAAATTGAAACGGATTTAGATGCAGTATTTTTATTAACAAATATAGATAAAAAAAGAAATGTTATTATTGCTCGTTCTCGAGATGAAGAAATAGATGTAGGCTATATTTTAAGGAAAAAACCCTTAGAAGGTGGGGGACATTCAAGTGCAGCTTCAGCTACAGTTACGGATATTGCTATAAGCGAACTTGAAACTGTTTTAAGGGAAATTCTTTTTGATATTTATTATAAAGATACTTTACTTGTAAAAAATTTTATGTCCTCACCTCCAAAGTGTGTTTACAAAGATATGCCTATAAAAGATGCTATAGATTTATTTGAAAAATATTCTTTTTCTTTTTTGCCCGTTTTAGACTCAAACGGAAATCCTTTTGGACTTCTTACAAGAAATTTAGTAGATAAATTTAAACAATTTGGGGATATATATAAAGAAAAAGTTGGAGATTACTGTGAAAGAGATATAGAAACCATTTATGAAGATGACACTCTTTATAAAGCATATCTTCTTTTTTCCAAAAGAAATCCTCCTATGCTTATTGTAAAAAATAAAGAAGAAAAAGTTGTTGGAGTTTTAACAAAATCTGATCTTACCATATATGAGGATGAGTTTTATAAGTTTGTATCTAGAAATAAAAAAATAAAAAATATTTCTCAAAAGTTAAAATCAGTTTTAAGAAAAAAAGTAGTAAATGGTATTAATCTTTTAGATTTTATAGAGGAAATTGGTAAATTAGCTCAAGATCTTGGTATAAGGGCATATATTGTTGGAGGATTTATAAGAGATTTATTTTTAGAGCGAGAAAATTTCGATATAGATATAGTAGTTGAAGGGGATGCAAAACTTCTTTTAAAAAAAATAAAAGAAAAATTTAAATTAAAAACCCATTTTTCACCCGGATTTAAATCTGGAAAAGTATTTTTAGCTCCAAATTTTCATATAGATATAAATACTGCTCGAGCTGAATATTATAAAAAAGCTGGAGCTTTACCAAAAATAGAGCAAGCTTCTTTAAAAAAAGATTTATATAGAAGGGATTTTACAATAAACACCTTAGCTTGTGATATTTCTCCAAATAATTTTGGATATCTTTTGGACTTTTTTGGAGGACTTGAAGATATAAAAGAAAGGAAAATAAGAGTTTTACATAGTTTATCTTTTATTGAAGACCCGACAAGAATTTTAAGAGCTTTTCGCTTTTTAGTTAGATATCGTTTTGAATTTGGTAAACAAACCGAATATCTAATTAAACAAGCTATATCTTTACATGTTTTGGATAAAGTAGAGGGAAGTAGAATTTATCATGAACTTAAAATGATATTTTTAGAAGATAATCCTTTAAGAGTTATCAGGAAACTTTATGATTATGGAGTTTTAAAAGAACTTTCAAAAGATATTTCTTTTAACGAAGGAAAAGCACGTTTATTTGAAAATTTAAGAAAAATGATAATTTGGCATAAAATTACAGCACCTAATGAGAAAGTAGATTATTCTATACCTTATTTTGCTGCTTTTTTATGGAATATGCCTTTTGAGAAAGCAAAAAATATTTTAGAAAAATGGTGCCCTCCAGAAAACGAAAAGCGTTTAATTTTCTTAATTTTTGATGAAGCTGTAAAAGTAGCAAAAAAACTTGAAAAAGTACAGAAAAATAGTGAAATTTACGAGCTTTTAAAAAATTATCCAAATGAGTTTTTGCTTTTTTTAGGTGCTTACAATCCAGAATTGAAGAAAAAAATATCCTATTTTATTTTAAAGTTAAAAAATACTAAAAATGTTATTTCTGGAAAAGATTTACTAGAACTTGGTTTTCCTCAAAGCAAAATAATGTCTTTTACTTTAAGGAAAATTTTTCATAAAGTTTTAGATAAAGAAATAGCTTGCAAGGAAGAAGCTTTAGAATATATAAAAAGTAATAAAGAAAAAATATTTGAAGAATTTGAAAATCTGGAAAGAAAAAAAGTAGAGGTGAAAAGTTGAAGGGGATTTTAGGAGAAGCTAGCAAAAATTCTTTTGTAGTTTTAAAAGGAGATTCTAAATGGCTTAATCTAAATTATTCTAAAAGAAAAAAAATAATAAAAGAAACTTGTGAAAAATATAATACAGACGGTTTTATAGTTTTATTCCCAAAAGATGAAAAAAACTTTATTTGGGATTTTTATAATAAAGATGGTTCTAGTGCTGAATTTTGTGGAAATGGAGCTCGGCTTTCAGTTATAGCTGCTAAAAATTTTGGTTTAATAAAGGAAGATGAAGGTTCTTTATGGACCTTAGCTGGGGAGGTTCCATATGAAATCTTAAAAGAAAATTTAGTAAAAATTCAAATTCCAAAAGTTTCGGATATAGCTCTTTTAGACGAAAAATACTATTATGTAAATACTGGAGTTCCCCATATTGTTATTTTTGTAGAGGAAGATGATTTTGATGAAGTTGTAGATAAATATATGAAGGATTTAGCCCCAAAATTAAGAGAAAAGTACAACTCTAATGTTAATTTTGTAAAAATTTTAGATAAAAACAAAATAAAAGTAAGAACTTATGAAAGGGGAGTAGGAGAAACTTTAGCTTGTGGAAGTGGATCAGTTGCAAGCGCACTTGTATCTCACTATATAAAAAATCTTGATAAAGATATCTTGGTTGTTCCCAAAGCTGGAGAAAAAGAAGCTTTAAAAGTTGAGATAGGAGAAAAAGTATTTTTAGAAGGAAATGCAAATATTTTAAAAGATTTAGAGATAAATTATTAAGGGGGCTTATATTATGGCTGGTTTAGATAAACTTAAAGAAATTTTACAAGATGCAAAACAAAGTGGAGCTTCGGATATTCATTTTGTTTCAAATGATTATGTTGCCTATCGTATAAATGGAATTATTAATTTTATAGAAAAATGGGGAATCATAACCGAAGAGGATATTAAAGATTATCTTTTCCCAACTTTAAATGAAGCTCATTTAAAAATATTAAAACAAAATAAAAGTGTAGACTACTCCTTTGGAATTCAAGGCGTGGCAAGATTTAGAGTTAACTTATTTTATGAAAAAGGAAAACTTTCTGCAGTTTTAAGACTTTTACCGGAAAAAATTAGAAGTTTTGAAGAGCTCGGTTTACCTTCCGTTTTAAAAGAGCTTTGTAAAAGAGATTTTGGGCTTATTTTGGTTACTGGTCCCACAGGTTCTGGTAAAACTACCACTTTAGCTGCAATGATTGATTATATTAATGAAAACTTTCCAAAGCATATTATTACCATTGAAGATCCAATTGAATATGTTTATAAAAGAAAGAAATCTATTGTAAGACAAAGAGAAGTTTTAACAGATACTCCAGGATTTAATCAAGCTTTAAAAGATGCTTTGCGGGAAGATCCAGATGTTATTTTGGTAGGTGAGCTTAGAGATAGAGAAACTATAAAAATTGCTTTGACTGCCGCTGAAACTGGACACTTAGTATTTGGTACATTACATACAAATAGTGCTATTGAAACTATTAATAGAATTGTAGGAGTTTTTGACGAAGCTGAACAAAATCAGATCTTAATGGAATTATCCTTTGTTTTACAAGGTATTATTTCCCAAAGATTATTACCTTCTAAAAAAGGTGGTAGAGTTTTAGCTTATGAGATTCTTATTCCAAATATGCCAATTAGAAATTTAATTCGTTCTAATAAGATATATCAAATTTATCCTCTTATGCAATCTGGACAAAAGGAAACTGGAATGATAACTATGAATCAAAGACTTGCTGAGCTTATAAGAGAAGGATATATAGATTTAGATATTGCACTTGGAGTATCTCCTAATCCAGATGAACTTAAACATATTTTAGGAAAAGGAGCCAGCTCAGGTATATCTTCTGGATTTGGTTCTTCATCACCATTTTCTCAAAAGCCACCTTTTGGGAAATTTTAAATAAGTTTGAATAAAAATAAGATATTTAAAGCTTGAAAATATTAAATCTTTTAATATTTTTAAATTATAATTTAATAAGGCAAAAATGAAAAATAAATTAAAAAGGTATGAAAAATGCTTCATGTTACAGTTAGACCTGGAAGAGAGAAGAAAATAAGAGCTTGTTATCCTTGGGTAAAGAAAAATGATATTTTATCTTTTTCAAGAAAGCCAAAAAAAGGTGAACTTTGTGTAGTTAGAGATTTTAAAGGAAGATTTTTAGCTAAAGGTTATATAAATCCTGAATCTTACATAACTATTCGCTTGTTATCTTTTGATAAAAACGAGGAGATTAATGAAGAGTTTTTTGTAAGAAGAATTTCTCAAGCTTTAAAATATAGAGAAAAAGTAGTTCCGGGAATATACAGAGAAAATACGGCCTTTAGACTTATTCATTCTGAAGCTGATTATATTCCTGGATTTATTTGCGACGTATATGATAACCACGCGGTGGTTCAATTTTGTACCTATGGAATTACCTTACTAAAGGATATGATAATAAATGCTCTTATTAAAGTTTTAAAACCTAAGTCCATTTACGAAAAATCCACGCCTACTGCTATGGAAATAGAAGGTTTAGAGCCAAAGGAAGAGCAAATTTATGGTGAAACCCCAGAAACTGTTTTTATTAAAGAAAATGGAATAAAAATAATAACTCAAATAAAAGGTGGACAAAAAACAGGATATTTTTTAGATCAAAGAGAAAATAAGCTTTTACATGCTAAAGAGTTTGTAGATGAAGGAGATAGATTTTTAGATGCCTTTTGTCATGTAGGTGGTTTTGGTTTACACGCCTTAATTATTGGAAAAGCTAAAGAAGCAGTATTTGTAGACTCTTCTGAGCTTGCTTTGGATTTAGCTAAGGAAAATGCAAAGCTTAATAATGTTTATGAAAAATGTACTTTTATAAAAGGGGATTGTTTTGAAATTTTAAGAAATATGCAAAAAGATGGAGAAGTGTTTGATTCAATAGTTATAGATCCTCCAGCTTTTGCAAAGAAAAAGGCTTATGTAGAAGGTGCTAAAAGAGGATATAAAGAGCTATTTTTAAGAGGATTAAAAATGCTTCCTAAAGGTGGGAAAATTTCTGTTTATTCTTGCTCTCACCATGTAAGCCCTTGGATTTTAGAAGAAATTCTTTTATCTGCTGCTCAAGATGCAAGAACCCCTTTAAGAATTCTTTACACTACATATCAAGCTAAGGATCATCCTTTTGTTTTACAAATTCCTGAAAGTAGATATTTAAAAGGTATTTTTGCGCGCAGATTTGAATGGGATGTAGTTCAGGGATAATTGTTTTCAGTTCTTGTGGGACGGTAGCTCAGTGGGAGAGCGCCACCCCGACAAGGTGGAGGTCGCAGGTTCGAGTCCTGCCCGTCCCACCATAATTTTGTTTCTTTTAACATCTTTATAAAATAATATATCAGTTTTCTTATTTAAACCTTATTAAAAAACTAGGAATTTCCCAAATGTATCAAAAAACTTTTTTTGAGGATTTAATAGAAATTAATTATGAAAAAAGGGTATCTTTGGAAAATTTGCGTCCTTGGTCCTTCTCAAAATATGATACATTTAAATCTTGTCCTATAAAATTTTTCTTTAGGTATGTATATAAAATTGAACCAAAAAGAAACAAATATCTTGCCTTTGGAAATGGCGTTCATTTAGTAATAGAAAAACTTTTAACAAAACCTATTTCTTTAAAAGAAAAAAACCTTTTTAATTTGGCTAAATATATAAAAGAAAATTATGAGCCCCTATTTGATATAAATTACTTTAAAAAATATGCAGCAAATATTTTAAATTTTGTAAAAAATATAAAGGATAATGGAAATTTATTTGAAGTAGAAAAGGCGTATGGGGCTTCTGAAGATTATGTTCCTTTAAATTACGAAAATAAAAATGTTTTTATTCGGGGAAAAGTAGATCTTATTTTAAAAGATAAAGATGGAATTAGAATTATAGATCATAAAACTACCGGGATTTTGAATAATCGCTCCTTAAAAAAAATTCTAAAAACTTTAAAGGAAAAAAGTTCTTTACAACTTTTTTGGTATGCAAGCCTAGTAGCTTTAAAAACTCAAGAAAAAAACTTTACTATCAGCTTTTTTATAGTAAAAGATGGAAAATTAATTTCTAAACGTTTTGAAGATTTTGATGGCTATAAAATTTTTAAAAAGATAAAAAATAAATTGTTAGAAGTTGAAGAAAAATTAATTTACAAAAATATCTTTGAGGTAGTAAATATAAAAGATTTTGAATTTTACAGAAGAAAAAATAAAGCTTTATGTGGATATTGTGATTATCAAAATTATTGTCTAAATTTGTTTAAGCTTTTAAAAAGGGAGTAGCTAAATTGATAATAAAACCTTTACCTTCTGAGGTGAAAGCTTATATATCTGCAGCTCAAGGAACTCCAACTCCAAATCAAGTTATAAAAGAGCTTATTGAAAATGCTTTAGATGCAAATGCGAAAAATATAGAAATTGATATAACTTCTCCATTTTCTTTTAAAGTGAAAGATAATGGTATAGGAATTCCTTATGAAGATCTGCCAAATGCTATAAAAAGATTTTATACTTCAAAAATTTCATCTTTAGAGGACGTAAAAAACATAAAAAGTTTAGGATATAGAGGGGAAGCTTTATATTCTATTTCTTTAGTTTCAAAACTTACTATAAAATCAAGATATGAAAAAGAAGAAGTGGGCGGTCTTTTAAAAAGTGTTGAAGGAAAAATAACTGTTCATAAACCTTTTCCATTTAATAAGGGAACTTTAGTCTTAGTAGAAGATTTGTTTTTCAATTTTCCTGCTCGAAGAAAAGGTTTAAAGGAAAGTAAATTTTTATCTTTTGTAAAAAACCTTCTACTTGCTTATTACTTAGTTTATGATGTTTCTTTTACCTTGAAAACTAAAAAAGAACTTTTTAACTTACCTTTCTTAAGTTTCAAGGAAAAACTAAATTTTATCTTTCAAGGTAAATCTTTTGAAACTATAAAAGGAAAATATTTTTCTATTTTTTATACTTCCGAAAAAATCAAAGGACTGGAAAATCTGTTTATAGTTAATAAAAGACCTATGGATTTTAAAATTTTTGAAAATAAGTTTTTAAAAAACATAAAGAATTTCTATAAAAATATAATTGTAATTTTAGATATTCCTCCTGCTTATATTGATATTCATATAAGCCCCTACAAAGACAAATTTGAATTTACATCCAAAGCTATTGAAGATTTAATAAAAGAAGAATTAAAAGATATTTTTGGAAAAAAAGTTTATCCTTTTTATTCTAAAGAGCGTTTTTTATTAAAAGAGGAACAAGAAAACATTTTTGATTTAAAGCTTCTTGGATATTTGGATGAAGATATTATTGTAGGCTATACAAAAGAGTATGTGTATTATTTTGATTTTCATTTGATTTTCGAAATTTATAATAGTGTTTTTTTAAATCTGGATGAAAAAACTGCTTGTAAATACGCTCTTGTAAAAAAAGGAAAGATGAGCTTAGAAGAAATAAAAGAAATTATTTTGGAAGTTCTTTCAAGTGGTCAAATTACTTGTCCTCATGGAAGACCACTTTTTGTTAAATTTCCAAAAAAAGATATTTTAAAAAAATTGGGTAGATAGTTTGTAAACTCTTGAATTTCATGGTTTTAAAATTAT
>Ga0256838_1000238_pt1 | contig 38222 bp, 42 predicted proteins | sample 4571419metaG_FD_185978 | JGI IMG/M metagenome (GOLD analysis project Ga0256838, IMG submission 185978) | Hydrothermal vent microbial communities from Guaymas Basin, Mexico - 4571-419 | ecosystem: Environmental > Aquatic > Marine > Hydrothermal vents | place: Mexico: Guaymas Basin | collected... | reverse complement strand
AAACAGAATGTTTTCCATGATGAGCCCAGATTGGAAAGCAACAAGGTTGAGCCAAAAGCATATATGCATCGCCATAGTATGGCACAAGTCGTAGAGAATGCTCAGATGATAGCCACTGCTGAAATACGTCGGGATGCTGTGGTTGATATGAATAATATGCGCCAGCAGATTACACGTGGAAAGATTCAAGATACACAAGTTTTACAGCCTATTGATGAAGACAAATATCGCATTACCGATCCTGTAGAGGTTGTGCCTATTACGGCAGATGAGTGGGAGCATACGGAGAAAGAGGTCATTGTGGATAAGGAGTTGTTGAAGGAGGTAGTAGATGGACTGATTAAATTTCATGATAATAGCCAAGATAATAAGAACAATGTGAAAGGGATGTCACAAGGGGTAGGTAAAGTAGTGAGCAAAGGATTGTCTCAAACACATATATCTGTGGAGACAAAAACGAATGCTGTAGTTGGTTTGAAAGGGGCTATCGGTTCTGTAGAAGCTCATTCGACCACAGTGAATGAAGAAAATTTGATAGAGAATAAAGCAGATGAGGTATCTATAGAGGTGGAAACGACAGTATCTGAAAATGCTGAAGTGAAGAAGGAAAAATCTTCTGATGTCGTTGAAGCTAGAGTTCACAAACATGTTGAAGCAGATATAGTGAAAATGTCTACGATTATTAATGAAGATAAGCAGGTTTCCCATGAGAAGCAGCTTAATATGAGGACAGTAAACAGTTTTGCTAAAGCTGTGGAAACAATGAAAAGCAAGCATAAATATCCTGCTTATATGGCTATTAGGGTTAATGATAATATCGTCAAGATGAAGTTGTCGTTTGATATAGAAAAAGGTGAATTTCTTCTTGAAATGATGGCGGATAAAGATATGGCCAAGACGCTTCATATGCAGAAGCATTTGCTTGTCAGCGCACTCATGGAGAGAGATATTCATGTTAGAGATATAAAAGTATATATAGCAAATCAGTCGTCTATGATTGGGCTAAGGCAAGATACGAAGCATATGAACTGGTCTTTTATGGGACATAGTGGGTCATGGCACAGTTATAGGCAGCAACACGATTATGCTACTTGGGTTAGAGAAGTTTATGGCAATGCTCATGAGACACCTATTGATATAATGGGCTTATATAGTGCACCTGTTAGGACAACAAAGGGTGCAGACATTAATATCTATGTGTAAGGAGGGAGGCCTATGCCCTCTGTTAATTCTGTCAATAATTCCATAAAAGCAGGTTTTACAGAAGATGTAACGCATAAGGATAGCTGGTCTAATATTGGTCTTGGTAAAGATGATTTCTTGAGACTTCTTATAGCGAATATTAAATATCAAAATCCGATGTCGCCTATGGATAGCGATAAGATGTTGGAACAATTTACCCAGCTAACGCTTATAGAGAAAATCATTGAGGTTAGTGAGAAATTGGATGACATAAAAGAGGTATTGCAAAGTATTAATGAGGCTATAGGTGGCAATTCCGGAGATGCTTCGTCTAATGCGACAGTTAATCCGTCAAGTGCGTATAATATATATAAGAAAAATCAAGATATCTCTGGTGGTGCCGTATGATAAACAGGTATAAACAGGTGCAAAGTCTAACGGGTATTGAACAGACAAGACTTAATACTGCTGTTCAGCAAAAGAAAGAGCCCACAAAACCTGTGGGGTTATCTCCTTTTATGCAGGAACTTGCTTCTTCTATGGGTATTAAATTTTCTAAACACGCGCTTGATAGGATTAGATTTAGAAAAATTGATTTTACCCAAGACCATCTGCTACGGTTAGCAGATGGTATCACAAAATTAAGAAATAAGGGGGTGAAAGAGGGAGTTGTTGTGATGGATGACCTGATTGCAGTTGTCGGTGTTAAAGAGGGAACGGTTATTACGGTGAAGACACCACCGTTTAAAAAGGATGCCGTGTTTTCTCAGATTGATGGAGTAGTGTTTGTTTAATTAGCGCGACGGTGATTTGAGATATTGCCTGGGTAGCTGGACCGCACTGGCGGGGGCTCCCAGGCGCTTAAAAAAGCGCCAAAGGGAGGTGTTTGTGCATGTTGAGATCTTTCTTCACCGCTATTTCTGGCCTGAAGGCCCATAATACTCGTATTGATGTTATTTCTAACAATATTGCCAATGCCAATACTGTGGGATATAAATCTGCCAAGGCCACTTTTAGAGATGTTTTGTACCTTATGAATCGTGCAGCAAGGGCTCCATATGCTGGTAGAGGAGGAACCAATCCTTCTCAGATAGGTTTGGGTGTTCAGGTGTCTAATATCAACAACATAATGACACAAGGTGCTATACAAAACACAGGTAGAATAACGGATTTGGCTATACAGGGAGGAGGTTTCTTTGTTCTATCTGATGGGCAAAGATACTTCTATACACGCGACGGTAGCTTTGATATAGATACAAACGGTGCACTTGTCAGTGCTGCAACAGGTTTGAAGGTGCAAGGTTGGAGTATTTCACCAACGGCCAAAGTCAATGTTCACGGTTCTATTGATACATCTACAACAACTCAGACGCTCATTCGTGTCTATGATGAGTTTGGACAGGAGCATGTGCTTACTGTGAAATTTGACTCTACTACCAATGGTGTTATTGCCACCATCTACGATGGTGTTAATGCATCGGCTCCCGTGCTTCTTAGCAATCATATCATTACCTTTGATGCTTCTACCAATAGGGTTATTGGTGGTCAGATAGCCAGCCTTAGATGGCATGGCCAGAATATCAGCATAGATTTTAATAATCTGCAGAGTGCTTCTGTGACCGCCGTCTTTGCCGATCCTGATATTACCCCAGATGCAGGTAAAGTCGGTGATATTGTTATTCCTCAGGATATGAGCATGGCCCCCACTCCTACATCTTCTATTACCTTTAACGGAAACCTTGATGCAGCTGCAACGGCTTCTGACAACATCACATTCAGTGTCAGTGGCATTGTTGATTCTCTGGGTAGGGAGCATGCCATGGTTGTTACAATGACCCCCAAAGATGGAAGTGCTAATACATGGGTAGCCACTGTTAGTATTGGTTCTAAGGTATGGAAGTTTGGTGTAACATTTACCAATGATGGTAGATTTGAGAGTGTTTATTACAACACCTCTGATCCGGCTGGCGATCCATTTGATCCTGCAAACTCTGCAACAACATCTGAACCTACTATCGCCATTGATCCTAATGATCCACTGCTTTCCGAGTTTGCCGGTGCCAACCCTATGGATATTAATCTGACATTTAATTCACTGACGCAATATGCTTCTCAGTCTACTGTTTCTGGTTCTGCCGATGGTGTAAAAGAAGGGAAACTTGAGAGTTTCTTTATAACACCGGATGGGCAAGTTGTTGGTACATTTACAAATGGTCTTGTAAAGCCAATTGCTCGGATAGCCCTTGCTTCTTTCTCCAACCCTGCAGGTTTGCAGAGAGAAGGCTCCAACCTATGGTCTGATTCTGCTAATAGTGGCTTTGAGGGCTTTAAGACTGCAGATGATCTGGGCTCCGAGGTTATATCAGGTGCCCTTGAAATGTCCAATGTTGACCTTGCTGAGGAGTTTACAGACCTTATTATTACACAGAGGGGATTCCAAGCTAATAGTAGAGTTATAACAACGGCTGATGAAATAACAATGGAGATATTGAATATTAAGCGATAATAACCGATTATAAGTAAGGGAAGGAGATTATCTCCTTCCCTTACACTTTTATGTTGGGGGTGGTGATGTGATAAAACTGCACAGGCTTAACGGCACGGAGTTTTACCTTAATCCTGAACATATTGAGCTGATAGAGGAAACCCCCAATACTGTTATTACATTGACCAATGGCCACAAATATGTGGTGAAAGAGTCAATAGATGAAATAATAGAACTTATAGTAGAATTTAAAGGGAGATTTTTAATTCGCAGACAGCATGGGGTAGAGGAGGTTAGTGACTAATGGATATAGCGCTACTTGCAGGTTTGGGTCTGGCAGTTATACTGGTTATATCGGGTATGCTTGGTGGCGTGCCAATTTCTACATTTATAAATTTTCCATCGGCATTACTAACCATTGGTGGTTCCTTGGGTGCTACCATTGCCTCCTTACCTTTAAAAACGATTACTGGAATTGGTGGAGTTATTAGTGCTGCATTAAAAGGAGTAACCCTTGATCCTGTTCAACTTGTGACTACATTGGTAAACCTTGCATATAGGGCAAGAAAAGAAGGACTTTTATCCCTTGAAGAGGCCATTCAAGAGATAGAGGATGATTTTCTGAAAAGAGGAGTACAACTTGTTGTAGATGGTGTTGATCCAGAATCGGTTAGAGGCATTTTAGAAGCGGATATTGAAGCCATGCAGGCAAGGCACGCTATGTATAAAAGAGTGTTTGACTATTGGGGTGAACTCGCCCCAGCTTATGGTATGATTGGTACTGTTGTCGGTTTGATAAAAATGCTTAAGCAACTTGATGATCCTTCTACCATTGGTCCATCAATGGCTCTGGCTTTGATTACCACCTTATATGGTTCTTTGGTTGCTAATGTGGTTATGTTACCTATAAGTAAAAAGCTTGCAGCCAATGATGAAATAGAGGCATCTATCCGCCAAATGGTTGTTGAAGGACTATTAGCTATCCAGGCTGGAGAGAACCCGAGGGTTCTAGAAGAAAGACTTAAGTCATTCCTTTCTCCAGCTGATCGCAAAGCTGTAGAAGAGGCTCTCTCTGGTGGAGGAGGCGGACAATAAGTGGCCAAAAATAAATGTAAATGTGAAGAGGGTGGCGGTGCACCACTTTGGTGTTTAAGTTATAGTGATCTTGTTACAAATACACTCGTTTTCTTTATTTTGTTATATTCTTTTTCTACAATCAATCCTGTTAAATTTGAACAAATAGCTTTTTCTTTCATCATTACATTTGGAGGTAGTCTAGGTGTTTTACCCGCTAACCCGATTTTCACACCTCCTATGCCTGTGCCACCAGATGTTATTCAAGTTGGACCTATGACGGTTATGCAAACTTACGCCAATGCAGAGGGGGCTGCAAAAGAGATACAAAAGGCAGTAGAGGAGGCCCTAAAAGGTAAGTTATCAGAAATGGGAAAGGAAGAGCAAAAAATCTTATCGGAACTGGCTAAACAGCCTGTTGAAGTAAAAACAGCTAGTGGGGAGATAACCCTTATATTGCAAGGAGATATATTTTTTGACCTTGGAAAGGCAACTATTAAGCCTGAGATGAAAGAGGCCCTTAAGAAACTTGTTCCTGTTCTAATCAATGCTAATGGTGAGATATGTATTACGGGACATACTGATAACATACCTATTCATACAGCCCAGTTTCCGTCAAACTGGGAACTGGGTGCTGCTCGTGCTCTTGCTGTTTTGCACTTTTTTGAAAAAGAGGGAATTAATCCGGCCAAAATGTGTGCTGCCACATATGGTGAATATAGACCTCGTTATCCGAATGATACACCAGAACATAGAGCTCTTAACAGGCGAGTAGAAATTAATATCAAAATACCCGAAACACCATCACTTACCGGTACCTCTACTGTTTCGCCTAAGGGGGGACAGAGATGAAGAAATTACTACCAATCTTGATACCTGTTATTGCGGCGATTCTTGGAATCGCCATAGGAGGTTTTGTCATTGGTCCTATGCTGATCCCTAAACCTCCTGATGTAGAGCCACAAGAGGGAGTATTATATTCTTTGGGTAAAATGCAGATAAACTTAGATGAGATGTCATATATAGTTATCATATCGCCTGTCCTTGAGTTTCGTGATCAGAAGACTCTTGACGAAATTATGAAAAAAGATCCTAACTTGTCTGAAATAAAAAGTATCATTATTAGAACATTGGCAAAGTATAGCCCCGAAGATTTTGTGGGAGATAAAAGAAGGGCTACGATGGCTGCTGTAGTAGAATCTATCAATAATTTTTATGGTGATAAGGTTGTGCTACGGATATTTGTTACAGAGTTACTCATATCTAAACTCCCACAGTAAAGGAGGGTGGAGCTGTGAAGAAATTACTTGTACCAATACTTATAGCAATAGTGGCTGTTGCTATTGGCTTAGGTATAGGAGTTTTTTTTATTGGTCCTAAGATGGCTCCAAAGGCAGATGATAAAAAGAAAGATACAACAAAAGATGAATCGGTGTTATACGATATGCCTAAGATGACCATTAATCTTTCAGATTACTCTTGGATAGTGCAGATCAAATTGACACTTCGTTTTAAAGATCAAAAGACACTTGATGAAATAACAACTAAGGATCCCGATATGGCTGTTATAAAAGATATAATCATAAGTGTTATTAGTAGAAAAAACCCTGGCGATTTTACATCAGAGGGTATGGATCAAATTATGAACGAAATCAAAGAGGCTATAAATGACTTTTATGGAAAAACTGTGGTATTAGATGTCTTTTATACTGAAAAACTTGTAACAAAATTACCCATGTAGGGGGAATCGCTGTTGGTACCGGATATTCTTAGTCAGGAAGAAATTGATGCCTTGTTAGCTGCTCTTGAGACCGGCGAGGTCAAAATTGAAGAGGAGACAAAAAAGCAAGATGTAAAGATATACGATTTTCGTCGTCCTGATAAATTGTCTAAAGACCAGCTCAGGACGATTCAGATGATTTTTGAAAATTTTACCCGTTCAGCTGTTACAGGACTTTCTGGTTATTTGAGAACGGCCATTGAAATAAATCTTGTATCTGTAGACCAAGTCACATATCAGGAATATATTCGTTCTTTGACTGAACCAACATTTATGGTTATTGAAGATGTTTCGGAATCTGCTAATATCATTCTTGAGATGTCTTTACCTCTTGTATTTATTATTATAGATAAACTTCTCGGCGGTCCTGGTAAACCTATTTCCAATTTAAGAGGGTTAACAACTCTTGAAGAAAAACTGATGCAGCGTATTATTGATATTGTCAATTCTTCACTTTCAGAAGCATGGCAACCTGTTGCTAATTGGAATTTTCAGGCTGTTAGATTAGAATACTCTCCAAGCTTTGTGCAGCTTGTTCCTCCAAGTGATATTACAGCTGTTACGACTATGGAAGTTAAAATGCAAGAAATGACCGGTATTATGACAGTTGCTATACCGTATGTGGTGTTGGAACCGTATGTCCAAAAACTATCTGCTCAAATGTGGTTTACCAGTATTAGAAAAATTAAGCGAGACAAGAAGAAAGTGCTCAATACAATCAAAGATGTTATGTTAGATGTGGCCGCCGTCATAGGGGAAACTGATATTCCTATTAATGATTTGCTGCTTCTTGAGGTTGGAGATGTTATAATTTTAGATAGAAAAGTTAAAGAGCCTATTGATGTAGAGGTAGAAGGTTATAAACTGTACAAGGCAATACCAGGTACAGTTGGTAAAACAAGGGCTGTTAAAGTTGTTGGCTATAGGGAAGATAAGAGTATAGAGGAGTCAATGAAAGAATTAGGCTTAGATATAAATACACTTGATATTTTGTCCGAAGATTCTGAAGAAACAGATGAAGAAGAAAATGAAGGGGGTAAAGAATAGTGCCAACAAAAGAAGAGGTATGGAAACCCCTAATTGATTCGCTTGCTGATGTCTTGCAAGGTGTTCTTGGGAAGTCTGTAACAATGACTTTGGGTGACGAGATTGCCCCATCTGCTATTGAAAGTGATTTGGGAAAGGTGTTTTATGCTTCATATAACCTGTCTGGAGATTTATCTGGAAGTGCTGCTATTATTCTTCGTGGTGAAGATGCCCTTAATATAGCCAATTTGATGCTTCAGGTTTTTGGTATGATGGCCGCTACCCTTGAAGATGATATGGTTGTTAGTACTCTTGCGGAGCTGGCTAATCAGATGATAAGTGCATTTACCAATACAATGGCTGGGACATATGGCAAGACATCGGAAATTGAACCTGTAGATAATCAAATTCTCTCTATAGAGGAGATACCAGATAATCTGAAATATTTTTCTATCACCATGGATATAGAGGGGATAGGTAATACAACCATGTATATAGGCCTTAGTCCTGAAGTGGTAGATATTATAGATAGCTTTGCCAGTTCTCCTCAAGCAGAAGAGCCCGCACCTGCGCCAGCAACGGGTGCTTCTGGTTCTGGTGCTGCTCCAGCTCCTGCACCGGCGGGAGGTGCTACTGGTCCGACAGACTTTGTCAGTGGTAAAGTAGCAAGGGGAGCAGAGGGGGTCCAAGAGGTAGACTTTGCTCCTTTACAGCCTGCTGATAATGTAAGACCATATCCTGAAAATCTTGATTTACTGCTTGATGTTAATGTTACAATTTCAGTAGAAATAGGTCGTACAAAGATGACACTGAGAGAACTATTGTCTTTGGGGGAGGGGTCTATCATTCAGCTTGATAAACTGGCCGGTGAGCCAATGAATGTGCTTGTCAATGGTAAGGTAATAGCCCGTGGTGAAGTTGTTGTTATAGATGAGTCGTTTGGTGTTAGAATATTAGAGATAGTAGATAAAAGAGAGAGACTAATGAATGTGTAAATTTTATAGGAGGTGTTGGCCGTGGGTAAAAAGGTGCTTATTGTAGATGATGCGGCTTTTATGAGGATGATGATTAAAAACATTCTCACGAAGAATGGATTTGAGGTTGTCGGTGAGGCATCCAATGGTGCTGAGGCCGTTGAGCTTTATAAAAAACTTCAGCCTGATCTAGTAACAATGGATATTACCATGCCCGAAATGGATGGTATAGAGGCTCTTAAAAAGATAAAGGAAATAGATCCAAATGCAAAGGTTATCATGGTTAGTGCTATGGGACAGCAGCAGCTTGTTATTGAGGCCATTCAAGCAGGTGCAAAAGATTTTATTGTTAAGCCGTTCCAGCCTGATAGACTGCTTGAGGCTGTCAATAAAGCATTGTCTTCGTAATGGGGTATGAACTGGTATCTGTATCTCTATATTTTTATAAGTTTGGCTATAATTGGTGGTAGCGCTTGGTTTATTGTATGGTTGAAAAAGAAAGTTGCCCCCTGGAACACGGAAACAGGGGGCTTTATTATTGTTGATAGGTTTATTATTGATTATAAGTGGCATATTGTTGTGCTGAAATATAGGAACAAATACTATATGGTAGCCTTTTCAGATAAGGATTTTAGGCTATTGGATATATGGGAAGAAGAGAAAAGCGCATTACAGACACAGAATGATGTCTCCTTCAAGGAGGTACTGGACGAGTGAATACCTCTACGCTTGTTATATCATTGCCGGGACTTGGTAATGAACCCTATATTGTGCAGATTATTGCTTTGCTTACTGTTTTGAGTATTGCTCCATATATTATCATGTTCTTTACAACCTTTCTTCGTATTTCTATTGTCTTTAGTTTTCTTCGTAATGCTATGGGACTTCAACAATTTCCATCAGCTCAGGTATTTGTTACATTGTCTCTTATATTGACCTTTGTTATAATGAAACCTACCTTTACGGCTATATATGCTGATGCGTGGGTTCCATACTCCAGTGGTGATATTACGCTTCAAGAATTTGTTAATAGAAGTTCAGGATATTTAGAAGATTTTATGTTAAAACAGACGGATCAAAAGGATTTGGAGATGATGTTTACCATCGCTGGAGAAAAACCTCCGGAGAAGCCTAAAGATACCCCGTTTGCCATAGCTGCAGGGGCATTTATGGTATCAGAGCTGAAGAAAGCTTTTTTGATGGGTTTCCTTATATATTTGCCATTTATAGCGTTAGATATTGTTGTTGCTTCTGTGCTTATGTCTCTCGGTATGTTTATGATACCACCAATGATGATTTCGTTGCCTTTGAAGGTAATGTTATTTCTTATAGCAAATGGTTGGGATCTTGTTATTATGGGATTGGCGAGGAGTTTTAAATAATGTTGACAGATTTTGTGTTTTTCTGGTTTCAAAAGGTGCTTGTTATGGTGCTTTTATGGGTGATGCCCGTACTTCTTGTTGCTGTTGTTATAGGTCTTCTTATTAGCTTATTTCAGGTTGTTACTCAAATTCATGATGCAGCACTGAATTTTGTACCCAAATTTCTTATAGCTATGCTCTTGGTTGTGTTGGGAGCTCCTATAGTATTTAAATCATTGGCAAAACTCTTTGGTGAAATCATTGCTACTTGGAATACCTTGTAGCCATGGAGATTGCAACATTTATTACCGTATATCCACGCATATTTGGGTTTTTTATAGGGCTGATGTTTCTCAATCCTCGTATTTTCCCTCTTAGGGTAAAATCGGCTCTTGCTGCTATATTGGCTGTTATTGTTTCGCTATACTTATCTCACAAAGGAATTGTAGTACCTCACTATTCTCTTCTTGGTATGTTTGTCATAGAGTTTATTGTGGGTGTGTTTCTGGGATTTGTAACCAGTCTGTTTCTTGTAGGGCTGGAGTTGACTGGTGCTATGTATGATATATCGTCTGGTTTCAGTATGGCCAATATGATGGATCCAGTTACAGGACAGCGTACGGCTATTATGGGGCAATATATTGGTATGTACTTTGCCACATTATTCTTTGCTTCTGGTGGATTTGAGTTACTGTTGAAAATGATAATTGAGACATACCGTGTTTTACCTTTGGGCAGTGCAATGTTTACATCACTGGGAATAAAACATGTTGTATGGTTTATTACCAAGTCTACTATGTGGGGAATGTCTCTTGCTTTACCTTTAACGATTGTTGTTCTGGTACTTGAGATTTCTCTTGGTCTTATCAATCGTGGTATAGGTAATATTCCTATTTTCGTGCTCTGGCTGCCTATTCGTACATTTGTTGCATTGTTTTTATTGGTGTTGCTCATGCGACCTCTTAATACTGTCATGATACATGCCATTAGTATACAAGCTGATATACTACAGAAATATTTACCCTTACTAAGGTGATGAACTGTGGCTGATGAAAAGACAGAAAAACCAACGCCGCGAAAACTAAGAAAAGCCAGAGAACAGGGTCAGGTACCTCGCTCCAGAGAAATGCAATCGGCTTTAGTGTTTCTTGCGGTAGTAGCAACGCTTAGTATGGTATACAACAAAACTTTGAATACATTAACACGGCTTATGATACTGTGGAGAGATTTGTCGCCAGATGCTTTGCTGAAACCTGAGCAGACTATATATACTGCATGGAAACCTGTCATTTCATTGTGGATATGGACTGTTCTTTTGCTGGGAGCAGTGGTAATTGTTGTAGTGTTCTTTACCAATATGGCATTTGGCGGTTTTGTACTTGCGTGGAAGAGGCTTATTCCCCGAATGGATGCCTTGAATCCGGTTTCCAACTTGAAGAGTATGTTTTCCCTGAATAAGCTTGTTGAAACACTATTTGGTATTGTGAAACTATTTATTATTAGTGCTGTTGTCTATTTTTATCTAAAAGACCATTGGGCCGCGCTAATATCTGTTATGGGAGTGAACTTCAAAGCCCAGATGTATGAGTTTATAGAGGTTGTTAATAGCCTTTTGTGGAGGGTAGGTATTATTTATCTATTAATAGCCATTGTAGACTGGTATTATCAAAAGTGGCATTATATGAAGAACATGCGAATGACTAAGCAAGAGGTTAAAGAAGAGATGAAGGCTATGGAAGGTAACCCTCAGATAAAGAGTAAAATTAGACAAAAGATGTATGCCATGGTGATGAGACGTATGCTTATTGATACAAAAAATGCTACAGCAGTTATTACGAATCCTACAGAGTTTGCTGTGGCCATTCAATATGATGAGAGTATGATAGCCCCTAAGATTGTTGCCAAGGGGACAGGATGGATGGCCAAAAGGATTAAAGATATTGCCCGTAAACATGGTATACCTATATTTAGAAGACCTAAATTGGCAAGAAGACTTTTTTGGGAACATGAAGTGGGAGATTATATAAAGCCAGATTTTTATATAGAAGTAGCAAAGATCATTAGAGATGTTATTATGAGAAAGAATAGGAGCAGGAGGTAGCCAACTTGCGTGGCGATAAAGGTATTTCTGTAGTTGTATTTTTCGTAATTGGGTTGATTCTTATCATCTATCCATTGCCTACTGTTGTGTTGGATTTAATGTTTGCAATAAACCTTGCGTTGTCGTTTATTATACTTTTGCTTAGTGTGTATGTAGATAATCCAATAAAGTTTTCTTCTTATCCCTCTTTACTTCTGTTTATGGTATATTTGCACTTATCTTTGATTGTTGCTTCTGTTAGATCTATCCTCGCTACTGGTAGCGCTGGAGCTTTGTCTGACTTATTTGGAAGGTTAATATTGGGAGGTACTGGGAATTTTGTGATAGGCTTGGCTGTTTTTATTGTTATTGTCGTTATTCAATATATGGTTATCACCAATGGTCAACAGCGTATCGCAGAGGTTGCTGCTCGTTTTACCCTTGATGCTATGCCTGGCAAACAGATGTCTATAGATGCCGATGTTTCCGCAGGTTTTATTACACCAGAAGAGGCGCGTAAACGTAGAAAAGCATTAGAGCAAGAATCAGCTTTTTTTGGTGCCATGGATGGTGCTTCACGATTTGTTAAAGGAGAAGTATTGGGAGCAGTTTTGGCTGCTCTTGTTAGCTCATTGGGTGGGGTTGCTGTTGGTATGTTAAAAGGTATGGATGCAGGTACAGCCTTTGAGCAGTATTTTTCTATGTCGGTGGGTTTCGTTATTCAAATTACATTATCATCTTTGCTTATATCCATGTCTGCAGGATTACTTGTTACCCGTGTATCTAAAGATGTGGGCATTTCTTCTCTGGTGGTTGATGAACTGACTTCTTATCCAAAGATTATGGAATATGCAGCATATGCATTTGCTATTTTGGCTTTTGTACCCGGTATGGGAGGGTTTTCTACACGTCTTGTTTTCATTTTGCTTGCAGGTGCTTTATACTGGTTGGCTTCATACTTTAGGAAAGAAACAGTGCCCGTTCTTGAGACAGAGACGTCTGAAGGGGGCGAAATAGGGGCTGGGGTTGGTGTTACTGGAGTAGAGGGAGTAGCTCCAGGTGGTGCTCCTGAAGAGGCCCTTGGCACCATGGAGAGCATGATGGCTTTAGTCGGGGTTGACCCGTTTGAACTGGAATTTGGCTATGGACTTCTGCCACTCTTTGATATAGAACAGGGGGGAGATCTTCTTAGTCGTATATCTTTACTCAGGAGAAATATTACCGGAGAAATTGGTTTTCCTGTGCCACCTGTTAGGGTACATGACAGTTATGTCTTAGGAGCGAATGAATATGTGATAAAGGTTAGGGGGGTAGAGGAAGGTAAAGGCGAGGTGTATACCGATAGATTCTTAGCCATGGGACCACCTGATGATCTTAAACTCTTGCAGGGTATAGAAGTTGTAGAGCCGGTATTTGGATTACCGGCAAAATGGATACCTTCATCCGCCAAGTTTGAGGCCGAAGCTATGGGACTGACAATAGTAGATGCTTCAACAGTTATTCTTACACACTTAGGAGAGATTATTAGGCGAAAGCTATATGAGGTTGTGACCAGACAACAGGTTAAAGAACTCCTTGACTATCTTGCTGAAAGGTATCAGGCTGTTGTTGATGATGTCCTTAATACAATGGGTATTGGTGAGGTAGAAAATATTATTCGTAGACTCTTGATGGAACAAGTGCCTTTGAAAGATATGATAGCAGTGCTGGAAACTGCCGTTGATGCCTATAAGGTTAATAGCTCCATGCCGTTTGTTATAGATTCTATCCGTGAGAGGATTAGGAAGCACATTATTGAACATATAAAGGCCGATGATGGTAATGTGCATATTATTGTTCTTGATCCCAATCTTGAGAAAATGCTTGCCCCTGTTCTCACCAATGAAAATGCCTCTTTTCCACCTGGTACTATCATGCGAGTGGTAAAAAATCTCAAAGATGCCGTTAATGATCAACTGGAAAACGGTTTTCCGCCTGTGTTTTCTGTATCTCCCAGTATTAGATATTACTTTTTTGATTTTGTTAACACATATGTATCCCAAAGTGCCTTTGTTGTCTCTTATAATGAAATAAGAGATGCTAAGTTTGTACAAGATAAGGTGGTGAAGCTCTCCTGATTATAAAAGTTTTTAGGGGAACAGATGTCAATAGGGTTTTAGAACGTATCAGGCAAGAGTGGGGTAATGATGCTATTGTTATTGATGTGAAATACAAGAGAAAATATCTATTTTTTGGGGAAAAATATGTAGAAGTTACCGCAGCCAGAGATGAGTATGGCATGTTAGGAGAAAATGTAAAAAATCGTATGTCTGAAAGTGAGAAATTACCAGTGGAAGATCTATTAAGGGAGATAAAAGAAAATAAAGAGTTAATGTTAAAGGTGCTAAAGGCACTGAGTGAGACCTCTTCCGGTAAATCTGAGAATGGTGTAGAAAGGTTTTTTATGGATTTAGGTTTTTCACGTGAGTTTTCATTGCTTGTAAGTGAGAATATGCCTCTCCAGGCTGCTGGTGATGAAGAGGCCATGAAGAGTTTCCTTAAGCGCTACATCAAGAAAAATGTGCATGTTAAGCCTTTTGATAAATATCGCACAGATCTACTTCCAAGAGTTGTGTCTCTCGTGGGATCAACTGGTATAGGTAAAACAACAACCCTTGCTAAGATAGCATCTATTTTGCATCTTTACAAGCGTAAAAACATAGCTCTGTTTTCTATAGATACCTATCGTATTGGTGCGATAGAACAGCTGGAGGAATATGCAAAGATTCTTAGAGTGCCATTTGAAGTTATTCGCAATCCTGAAGAAGTGGCTTCGGCTTTATCAAGACACTCTTCTTCCGATTATATACTTGTGGATACGATAGGAAGAAGTCCTAAGGATAGCTTAGAAATAGTAAAACTGGCGTCGTACTTATCCGCTTTTCCGTCGTCTATTGTATTTTTGACACTGGCGGCTAATATGAAGCTTGTTGATATGCTATCGGCTTATGAGCGGTTTTCTTCACAGATAAAAATATCAGGTGTAATACTGACAAAGCTTGATGAGACTGATGATATAGCACCGGCACTTGAGTTTTTAATGAGAACGGGAATACCGCTGGTTTATATAACAACAGGTCAGAATGTGCCAAATGATATTATGGAGCCCAATGTAGAATACTTAATAGAGAGGTTGAATATCAATGGATCAAGCTAAGGTATTGAAGCAGCTGGCTGAAGGCGGATTGGTGACAGAAGACGAAAAAAACACCCGGTTTATTACAATTACATCGGGTAAAGGTGGGGTTGGTAAGACAAACTTTGCCCTAAATCTATCCATTGCGTTGTCTAAATTTGGCAAGCGTGTACTTCTGGCCGACGCTGACATTGGTCTTGCTAATGTGAATATTCTTCTTGGCACTTCTCATCCGCTGACGATATACGACATAATCGTTAAGGGAATAGATTGGAGAGAAGTGGTATACCCATTTGACGATAATTTCTTCATATTGCCAGGTTGTTCTGGTATAGAAGAAGTACTCAATCTTACAGAGACACAGCTTCAGATGCTCGTTAAAGTTCTTGATAATATGAGTAAGATGTTTGATTTTGTTATTGTTGATACAGGGGCAGGTATAACACATTCATTAATAGCATTTGCCCTTGCATCGCCAGAGCTGATACTTGTTACAACTCCCGAACCTTCTGCCTTGGCCGATGCATATGCCACATTAAAAGTACTTACTCAAAAGGGATACGATGGAAAGATATGGACTGTTGTCAATATGGTTAGAGATGTAGCAGAGGGGGATAAGGCTTTTATCGCTTTGTCTACTCTTGTGAAACGATTCTTTGATAGGGAAATAGATCATCTTGTTAATATTCCTGATGATCCAGATGTGCATACGGCTGTGTCATTACAAAAACCTATTCTTGTTCATAAACCTAACTCAAAGTTTTCAACATCTGTTATGACGGCTGCACGAAAGTTGCTTGGTGTTTATACCCCGGAAAATAAACATATTTCGTTCTGGGATAGAATAGTGAAAACATTAACTCGCAGGTGGTGATATCATTGCCCAGCAAAATTGTTCTTCCAGAAGTAGGGTCTAAGGTATGGATAGAGGTTAAAGAGGGAGGGGATCTGCAGTCTTACACTTCTCGTGTTGAAGATATTAGGGGGGATCGTATTGTATTGGCGGCTCCTATGTACAAAGGTACTTTAGTGAAAATCAATAGTGGGAAAGTTAATGTCCGCTTTGTACACAAGGATGCCCTTTATGTGTTTGAAAGCGATGTTCTTGAGCAAAGAGCTATGCCTATCCCTTCCCTTATAGTCAGAGTTCCTAAAGAGGTGAAGAGAGAGCAAAGAAGAGAGTATGTTCGCGTACCATGGCTTATCATGGCCAAGTTTTTAGTGTTAAGCGAGGATGAGATAAATGTTCAATATAGAGATTATCCCAAGCTGTGGGAGGAAAAACTCTTTGATATCTTTGATGGGGTTATTAAGGATATATCAGGTGGAGGTATTCGTTTCAATATTTCTATGAACTGGGTAAAACAATATGATATTAGGGTTGGTAGATATATGCTTGTGAAATTTTCGCTAGAGTATGATTTGCTGGGTAATCACTATGAACGAGAGTTTATAGAGAAGATAAAAATTGTTAGAGATATACCTATACTCAGTAAGCTCAATGCAGAGTTTGGAGCTACATTTATTGATATTCCTGATAGAGATAGAGACTTTATTATTAAAGCTGTTTTACAACGTCAGCGTGAGCTTATTAAGAAGGGGGTGCTTTAAATGCCTATTCGTGTACTTGTAGTTGATGATTCGTTGCTAATAAGACGATTTGTCAAAGACATATTGTCTCGGGATCCAGAATTTGAAGTTATCGGAGAGGCTGCTGATGGTGTAGAGGCCATAAATAAAATAATGGAGCTTTCTCCTGATGTTGTTATCCTTGATTTAGAGATGCCAAAGAAGAATGGCATAGAAGTGATTAGAGAAGTTATGGCCAAAAAGCCTACAAGGATTCTGGTATTTTCATCTCATACTAAGGAAGGAGCTGAGATTACCACAACAGCTCTTACCAGTGGTGCCATAGATTTTGTATTTAAACCCTCTTGGAGTCATATCGCTAGTAATATATCTGAATTTTCTAAGATGTTTATAGAAAAGGTTAAGCTTGTAGCCCGTTCTAAGATACCAACACCTAAACCAGAGGTGGCTGAAACCCAGCCTACTGCGCCAACGCCTTCCCGTCCAACGATTCGAAAAGAGAAGCTTGGTATTGTAGCCATTGCATCGTCTACAGGAGGTCCCAGGGCTCTTACTGCTGTTGTTCCCAAGCTTCCGGAGGATATGCCTGTTCCCGTTGTTATTGTTCAGCATATGCCAGCAGGTTTTACAAAGTCTTTGGCAGAACGTCTTAATAGGCTATCAAAACTGACAGTCAAAGAAGGAGAAGACGGTGAACCAGTAAGAGCAGGCTATGTATACATTGCTCCTGGTGGCATTCATATGCGTGTCAGTGGTGGAAAGATAGAACTCTTTGATGGACCTCAGGTCAAGGGAGTTAAGCCTGCAGCTGATGTGCTGTTTGATAGTGTCGGAAGGGAATATAAGAAACAGACACTGGGAGTTGTACTTACCGGTATAGGTGATGATGGTACCGATGGGGCAAAGGTGATCAAGCAGTTTGGAGGTAAAATATTTGCAGAAAGTGAGGAAACTGCCCTTATCTATGGCATGCCTAAATCTGTTGTTAAGGCGGGGCTTGCCGATAAGGTTGTCCCCCTTCATCAGATGGCCGATGAGATTGTGAAGGAGGTCAGAAAATGGATCTAAAGCAGTTTATTGCTGAGGTAGAAAGAAAATTAAAAATCAACCTGTCAGGCTATCGTGAAGATCAAGTGAGAAGGCGTTTTGCCCTTTTTATGAAGCGTTATGGTATTAGTGACTATAGCGAACTTCTTGACAAAGTTCTCCATGATCCTAAGATCCAAAAGGATTTTATTGACAGATTAACCATTAATGTTTCTGAATTTTTCCGTAATCCAGATAAGTGGGAATATCTTAAGCGTACTTTAATTCCAGAGTTAATAAAAGAGAGTGGGAAATTAAAAGCATGGAGTGCTGGTTGTTCTGTAGGTTGCGAGCCCTATACCTTGGCACTTATCATGAAAGTTGATTTTCCACATGTGCCTGTAACTATTATTGCCACCGATATAGACGATGGTGCTTTGGCAAGAGCCCGTGAGGGTAGATACTTCAAGCGTGAGATGGTTAATGTTAAAGGAGAATATCTGAAATACTTTACTAAGATATCCGATGAAGAGTGGGTTATTTCACCTGAAATCAAACGCATGGTTACCTTTAGAAAACATAATCTTATAACAGATCCCCCTATAGATAAAGGGTTTGACCTTGTTATGTGTCGCAATGTTGTTATTTATTTTGAAAGGGAGCATAAACAGAAAGTATGGGAGAAGTTGGCAAGTGCCCTTAGAGTAGGAGGTTATCTTTTCGTTGGTGGTAGTGAAATTATATTTGGCACAGCCAAGATGGGGCTGAAACTTCATAAGCCAGGTTTTTATAAGAAGATAGAAGAGAAAGTATAGATATTTTGTTTTTAATGGCTTTAAAAGATGAAGAGGGGAAAATCCCCTCTTTTTTATTGTCTGCTATCTTTCAGAAGTATTTGCCCGCATATAATTTGCCCGCATATATTAAGGAGTTGTTGCTGTTGTAGAAGTTGCTACTGTAGAAGTAGTTGTCGTTTCTGTAGATGTTGTTGGATTTGGTGGAGTTACTTGTTCTGTGGCAGATATATTACATACAAACGACATATTCTGTAACTGCTCGTAGGGAACCATAGCCGGTGTCATAATAGAATACTCATCACATTCGGGAAATGTGTAAGTACCAGCAAGGAAATCTACTCCTACCAAAATCCACGATGTGTCAGGAACGCATTTACCCTCTGGCTCTGTACCGATAAGATATAGGTCTTTTTCGCCGTTTTTATCTTTTTCTCCATAAGGTTTGCATCTTGCAATGGGTACTATATCGGCTTTTTCCTCTTTAACTTTGGGTATAGGAGAGCCGGGAAATAGATTTGTTGTTTCCAGCTTGCCCAGAAGAGTTCCCCATGTATATGCTGCAATTCCCGGTCCCATCATAAATGTACGAGCTTTGTATGGTAATTTCATGTCATATTTGTCAAGTCCTATGTAAACACTGGCAACGAAATCTCCACCAAAGCCTATAAACCATGCGTTTTTCTTTTCGTCTGTTGTTCCTGTTTTACCTCCGAGTTCCCATTTTTTCTTATTAAGTCTTTTAGCATAGATCTTATGCTTAAACACATCTTCAAGAAGGTCAACGGCAAGATAGTGAGCGTCAGGTGATAATACCTGAGTAGTGTAGGGTTTAGATTGCCATATGATGTTTCCTTTACTGTCAACAACTTTGAGTAGGTATCTTGGTGTAACTGCCTTTCCCCCATTGGCAAACGGTGCATATGCATAAGCCATTTCCAAAGGACTGAGATCTGTTGCACCTAAGAATGAAGAAAGATATGGTTGAATGCCTGTTTGTATACCCATTAGCTGTGCTCTATATCTAAAGGCATTGAGTCCAAGTGCCATGCCTATCTGTACTGTTACGGGGTTAGAAGATTCTATAAGAGCTTCTCTCATAGATATCCAGCCCCAATATTTACCGTTAAATTCCTTAGGAGACCACTCGTCTTTCATGCCAGGTACCTTTAATTTAAGTGGTTTACTTTCCCAGTAATCTCCAAGCATTGATATCTTATAGTCTAATGCAGTAGAATAAATAATCGGTTTAATAGAGGATCCTGTTTGTCGTTTAGCTATGGCCCTATTGAATTTCGTAGTGTTAAAGTCTTCTCCTCCAACCATTGCAAGAAGGTCACCTGTCTTAGGGTCTATTACCACAATAGCTCCTTGAGGTTGTGGTATCTTTTTATCTCCCACTTCATCGTATGGGATCTTACCATCAAGCCATTTATCTCTGAAATATTTTAGAGATTCTTTGAGCGATATGCTGGCAGATTCTTGAATGTTGACATTTAGTGTGGTGTAGATTTTTAAACCGCCCTTATATACTGTTTCTTCTCCAAACTTGTCTATCAGTTTAGGAATGACATATGTGAGGAAATAATTGACGGAAGGATCTTTGTATTCTGCCAGTTGACTATATGGTTTTATTAGTGGGGGATTTTTCAGTGCCTCTTCGTATTGTTCTTTGGAGATGTATCCATATTCGTACATTTTTTGAAGAACCACTTTGGCCCTTTCCCATGCGCCATCATAGTTGTAAAGAGGACACAGTGCAGAAGGACTGTTAATGATACCTGCCAGCATGGCAGCCTCTGAGATAGTAAGGCTTGCTGTATTTTTACCAAAGTATGTTAAGCTAGCACATCCAACACCATAGCAACCTGCTCCAAGATACACGGTGTTGAGGTACATTTCTAATATCTCGTCTTTAGTATACCTTTGCTCTAATCGCACAGCAAGAATGGCTTCTTTTATCTTACGGGTTATGTGTTTTTCCATACCTAAATTGTATATAGTTCGTGCGAGCTGTTGAGTTATAGTACTAGCGCCTTGCTTGACACTACCGTATCTGAGATTGACATAGATAGCCCTGAGTAGACCTTTAATAGATACACCTGGGTGTTCGTAAAAATAATGATCTTCCACAGCTATAACGGCCTTTTTGAGATATGGAGACATCTTATCAAGGGGAACATACTTATTTTTACTTCCCAGAGTAATGAGTTTCGTGCCGTTTCTATCGTAGATGACCGACGGTTTACCCACCTCAATCTGAAGGTTTTTGGGATCTGGAAGTTTTTTAGAGTACTCAGATATGATATTGATAGCAATTGCAGATGCAGCAAGGACCAGTGTAAGTGATATGATAATAAACACTAAGATAAGAGAATGAACAATACTCCAGATTATATGCAAAATCTTTTTTAGTGTCTGATTTGTTTGTTTGTTTTTTCTACCCATAGCAGTTAAAATTATAGCATATAGTATTACTTGCACTATCGGAGGTGAATTGGTATGACCATTGAAGAAAAGGTTGAAAAACTTGTTAGTCGCACCGCCGAGGTAATATCCCCTGCTGAGCTTGTAGAGAAATTCAAAAAGGCAGAAAAGGAGGGTAGACCTCTAAGGGTAAAGCTGGGTGCAGACCCTACAGCTCCAGATTTACACCTTGGGCATGCTGTTGTTCTAAGGAAGCTAAGACAGTTTCAGGATTTTGGCGCTAAGGTTTATTTTGTTATTGGTGATTTTACCGCAATGATCGGTGATCCAACAGGAAGAAATAAGACAAGGAAACCTCTTTCCCGAGAGCAGATTAAGGAAAATGCCAAGACTTACCTTGAGCAAGTATACAAGATATTAATTCCAGAAATGACAGAGGTTGTTTACAATAGCCAGTGGCTTGAGCCTCTTGGGGCTGCCGATGTTATTACCAAACTGGCATCTAAGTATACCGTTGCCCGTATTTTAGAAAGAGACGATTTTGACAAGCGTATGAAAGCTGGAATCCCCATTTATATACATGAGATTTTATATCCCCTTTTCCAAGGATATGATTCTGTAGCTCTTGAAGCCGATGTAGAGATGGGAGGAACCGATCAGATATTTAACTTGCTTGTTGGAAGAGATCTGCAGAGGGAATATGGACAAGATCCCCAGGTTGTCTTTACAATGCCTATTATTGAGGGTCTTGATGGTGTAAAGAAGATGTCTAAATCTCTTGGCAACTATGTGGCATTTAATGATGAGCCTAAAGATATGTTTGGGAAAATTATGAGTATTCCTGATGTCCTTATGAAGAAGTATTATGAACTTTTGACGGACTTTAGTGATGCAGAAATAGAGGAAATACTCAAAGGTCACCCCAGAGATGCAAAGATGAAACTTGCATATACCATTACAGCTTTCTTCCACGGTGAGGAGGCAGCCGCAGAGGCCCAGGAACATTTTGTAAAAGTCTTTTCTAAAAAGGAATTGCCCGATGAAATGCCAGAAATTAAATTTGCCGAGATTGTGCCCGGTGCAGAAGAAATTAGGCTGGTTGACTTTTTGGTTAAGGCAGGACTTCTTGGCTCAAAGGGGGAGGCCAAGAGAATTATCAAGGGAGGCGGAGTTAAGCTTGATGGCAATGTTATAACTGATATTGCATATGTGTTGTATCATAAAGATGAGCCTCAGGTTTTGAGGATCGGCAAGAAGCGTTTCTATAAAATCGTATAGTTCAGGAGGTGAAGCACATGATTGAAAACATTCTTGAAATTAGATGGCATGGTAGAGCAGGTCAAGGTGTGAAAACTGCCTCTTATCTGCTTGCAGAAGCCGCAATGGACCTTGGAAAGTATATACAGGCTTTCCCAGAATATGGTCCAGAGAGAATGGGGGCCCCTATGGCAGCCTATACAAGGATTAGCGATGAAAAGATTCTTATTCACAGTGGTGTTGAGAATCCCGATATTATTGTTGTTATTGACCCAACACTTGTTGGTACCATTGATATACTGAAAGGTGTTGACCTTGAGAAAGGTATTGTTATTATCAATAGTGCCATGGAACCAGATATGTTTAGGAAAAAACTTCCAGGTTTCAAAGGTAAACTGGCAACTGTTGATGCCACAGGCATTGCCCTTGATAGTATAGGTAGGCCAATTCCGAATGTACCTATGATTGGTGCTCTTATCAAGGTGACAGATCTTCTTCCACTGAAATCTGTTGAGGAGAAACTGAGACACAAATTCTCCGAGAAGTTTACAGAAAAGATAGTTGAGGGTAACCTTAAGGCCCTTGAAAGGGGTTATCAGGAGGTGAGAATAGATGGCTAAGGAACTTATGCCCAAGTCTTGGAAAGAATTTCCTGATGGTATCCATGTAGAAGTAAAAGATCAGCCACAGGGATTTGACTATATTACTGCAGGGTGGAGAACATTTAGACCAGAGGTCAATCTTGATAAGTGTGTTCACTGTATGATCTGTTGGCTTGTTTGTCCCGATAATGCCGTTGTTGTTAAAGACGGCAAGATGACCGGGTTCTTCTACGACCATTGTAAAGGTTGCGGTGTCTGTGCAAATGAGTGCCCGGTCAAAGCCATTGAGATGGTACCGGAGGTGAAGTGATATGGGAAAGAAAATAGCGATGGAGACTAACCAGTTGGCAGCATTTGCCATGGCCCAAATTGACCCAGATGTTGTTGCCGCATACCCTATTACCCCCTCTACGGAGGTTGTTCAGGAATTTTCTAAATATGTTGCCAATGGCGAGGTAACAACAGAGTTTGTGCCTGTTGAGAGTGAGCACTCTGCCATTTCTGCATGTCTTGGTGCTGCCACTGCCGGTGCCAGAGTTATGACAGCAACAGCATCTCAAGGTTTGGCTTTGATGAACGAGATACTTCACATTGCCTCTTCTTCAAGGGCTCCTATATCTGTTGTCGTTGCCTCTCGTGCCTTGTCTGGTCCTATCAATATTCATGGTGATCATATGGATATTTCTTCTATTAGAGATGCAGGATGGATTATTATGGTTGCCGAAGATGCTCAGGAGGCCTATGACAATATCATTCAGTCTATTCCTATAGCCGAGCGTGCCAGATTTCCTATTATTACCTCTTATGATGGTTTTATTACATCTCATGCTGTGGAAGTAGCCGAGGTTCTTGAGAAGGAAGAGGTTCAGAAGTTTATTGGTCCAAAGAAACCCGATTATTCTGTATTTGAAGATAAGCTTACAATTGGTGTTCTTGCACTTCAGGATTCCTATATTGAGTTTAAGAGAAAACAGGCTGAGGACTATGATAAGGTTGTTGACATCGTCAAGCAGGTTGGTAAAGAGTATGGAGATCTTACTGGTAGATACTACGATACTATTGAGAAGTATATGACAGATGATGCCGAGGTTATTATGGTTGTTATGGGTTCTACAGCAGGTACAGCCAAGGTTGTTGTAGACCAGATGAGAGCAGAAGGCCACAAAGTAGGTCTTCTTAAGATTCGCCTCTTTAGGCCTGTTCCTAAAGATGATATTATCAGCGTTCTGAGAACTGCCGATGCAGTGATGGTTATGGATAGGGCATTTACATATGGTGGTATTGGTGGTCCACTGTTTGAAGAGATTTCTGCAGCCATGAACGATCTACCATGTAGACCATACATGGCCAATTACATCTATGGTCTTGGTGGTAGAGATATTAAGCCATCACATATTAGACAGGTCTTTGAAGATGGTCTTAAAGCCGTTAAGGGTTGTGGCTTTGACCAGCAGATTAAGTGGATCACAGTGAGAGAGTGAGGTGATGAGGGATGGCAAATAACTTTAATATAACCCTTCCCGAGGTTAAAGAAATAGCAAGTCGTGGTGTGAAAGACCAGCCATTTATTGGTGGTCACCGCCTGTGTGCTGGTTGTAATGCTGGTACAATTGTTAGACAGGTTTTGACTGCTGCACAGTCTGATGAATATCAGATTGTTGTTGTTAATGCAACCGGTTGTTTAGAGGTTGCCACATCTATTTATCCATATACTTCTTGGAATGTGCCATGGGTACATGTGGCATTTGAAAACGCCGCAGCTGTTGCTTCTGGTATAGAGGCCGCATACAGAGCCCTTTGGAGAAAAGGAAGACTCAATAAGAAATTTAGATTTATCGTGTTTGGTGGAGACGGTGGTACATATGACATTGGTTTCCAGGCTCTGTCTGGTGCCCTTGAAAGAGGCCATCAGCTTCTCTATGTGCTTTACGACAACGAGGCTTACATGAACACTGGTATTCAGAGATCTTCTTCTACTCCTCTGGGTGCCAATACAACAACCTCTCCTGCCGGTAGTGTAATACCGGGTAAACCTCAGATGAAAAAGAGGATTGTTGATATTGTGGCATTCCACCGTATTCCATATGTTGCTCAAGCCATACCAGGACAACCTTTTGACCTTATGAAGAAAGTTAGAAAAGCTCTATCTTACGATGGTCCAACATTTATGGCAATTTATTCTTCTTGTACAAGAGGTCATAGGTTCCCACCGGAGAAATCTGTTGAGGTTGGTAAAAAGGCATGGGAGACATACTATTGGCCACTGTTTGAAATTGAACAGGGTCAGTGGAGAATTACCATGAAGCCACCGAAGAAACTGCCTATTGAAGAGTGGCTTAAGATGGAAGGCCGCTTTGCCCACCTCTTGAAACCTGGAAATGAGCATATTGTTAAGATGCTTCAGGAGGCAGTAGATGAATATTGGGATTATCTTGTAAGAATGGAAGAGATGACCAAAGAAAAAGGTCTCTGGACTTGGGTTCCACCGCTTACAAGACAGAAGATATAACAGCAGAGTGTGGGGAGCTTCGGCTCCCCACTTCTTGTAAGGAGTGAGACTTATGTTTCCACTCATGCATGTCAAAGCGGTTTTAGATGTACACGGTTCCCTTGATGATGAACTTATATTGGGAGCTTTACTCCCCGATGTGTTGAGGCTTACCGGTTGCGAGTGGTCTCGTAGTCATAGTGCTGCGATATTTATTAAAGATACATTGGGGCGATGCCATAGTATTACCATCGGTGCCATGTTACATGGAGAGTATCCCAAAGGTGTAGATTATTATTCTGATGTTGGCTTTAAGGATATCCCATGGGGGTGGGCATTTTATACAGCTTGGAAGTATACATCTAAACATCTTCATGGTAAGCTTCCTAAAGGGCTTGTCCCATGGGTGTTTCACAACATGGTAGAGGCTTCGGTTGATATGTATGTTTATGAGCTATGGGACCATGCCCTTGTTTCTCATATATCAGATGTATATTCATGGCAGGTAGATTGGAATGTTGTAGAACACATGATTGTTGAGGCGGGATTAAATCTTGCTCGCAATCTAAAAAATGCTTATAGGGACTATCTTACTTTGTCTTTGGGTAAATATCATGATAAGCGGTGTTTCATACGTTCATTGTATGAAATAGCCCGTAGGAAATTTTATAGACATGGTATAGTGATGAGTCTTCCTCTTGCTTTGTTTGAAAAGGTGTGGTATGCCATATATAAAGATAGGAAGCGTTTGTTTGACGAATATGTTTCTGTTTCTTATGACGGATTGAAACACACATATAAGGAGTGGTGCAGTGGTGAAATATAAATATTTCCTTTTAGATATGGATGGTGTTCTCATTAGAGGTAAGGCTCCTATAAAGACATCTATAGAAGCGGTAAATCGTATTAAGCAGGCTGGGTACAATGTCGTTGTACTCACCAACAACGCTATACATAGTGAGAAGAACCTTGCCAAAAAACTGCAAGATATGGGTTATGACATTGGCCATGAAGAGATTTTTTCATCTATTTCTGCCTTGAGGGAATATATAAAGGAAAATTCGTTTGAGACAGCCTTCCCAGTGGCATCGTTGGGTGTAATAGAAGCCCTTGTAGAGTCGGGAGTTTCTCCATTTGACTCCGAAGATGTGGATGCCGTTGTCGTATCCTTTGACAAATATGTAACATATTCCAAATTGGAAAGGGCAACCAAGGCCATTCTGAAAGGTGCCAAGTTCATTGCCACAAATCCAGACCCTTCCATAGTAACAGAAGATGGGTTGGCAAGACCCGGAGCAGGTGCTATTGTTGGAAGTATTGAAATAGCTACAGGGGTTGAACCTATAGTGTTGGGAAAGCCCTCAGGTTGGATGATACATCTTGCCTCTCATCACTACGGTTTTTCTATACAAGAGGCTGTAATGGTTGGCGATAGGATATCTACAGATATTATGGCTGCTAAAAATGCCGGTGCCGATGCTGTTTTGGTCCTTACAGGAGCTACGAAAAAGGAAGAGATACCAGAGGATTTTAAATATTCTGTTTACGATGACCTTCTGTCGTTTGTAAAGGACATAGGTCTTTAAGGAGACAGCCCTCGCACAGAGGGCTTTTTTTCTTACATCTTTGTTTGGCATGTTCTACTATAAGGGCGTGATATTCCTTATAAAGCTCAACATCTTGAGGAATGTTAGATGTAAACATATGTGCTATTTCGTCATATGGTGTTTTTTTATAGATTATTCCTAACCTGCTAAATATTCTCCTTGTATATGCATCTACAACAAAAAACGGCATATTTAGTGCATATAGCAATATTGAATCTGCCGTTTCCTTACCTATTCCCTTGATAGATAACAAGGTTTCTCTTGGTTGAGGATGTTTCCTGAGGTTCCTTATGCAACATGCAAGCTGTTCACATGTGAAACTGGCTAAGTTTTTTAGATATCTCGCCTTCTGGTTCATAAAACCAGCTGGCTTAATAAGAGGTTTTATATTTTCTATATTGGCATGGTACAGAGCTTGTGGGGTGTCAAGACCTTCTGCTATGAGATTCTGAAGCGCTTTATATGCCGATGTCCATGTCGTATTCTGTGTTAATATTGCACCTATAGCAATATGAAAGGCCGTTTCACCAGGCCACCAATCTTTTTGATCTCCGTACATCTCCTTTAGCTGTTTATATATATGCATAATCTTATTCATAGTAGTGATATTATAAATATCGTACAGATTTATTTCAAGGAAGGGAGGGGTAGTTTATGGCAGAGGAAAAGAAGAAACTACCTTATGTTTTGGAAAAGAAAAATGGATGGGAGGTAATTACCTCCGAGGAGAAAGCCAAGGCTTATGAACTTTCTGACAAGTATTTGGCTTTTATGAGTAAAGTAAAAACGGAGAGGGAATTTGTAAAGGAATCTATTCGCATTTTGGAGGAGCATGGCTTTGTCTCTGTTGATAAGAAAGAGTCTTTAAAACCTGGTGATAAGGTTTACTGGAACTTCAGAAACAAGTTTCTTACGGCTGCTGTAGTAGGTAAAGAGCCCGTATCCAAAGGTGTAAATATCGTGGCTTCTCATGTTGATGTACCACACATAGACATCAAGCCATATCCTATTTATGAGGATAGTGAGCTTGCATACATTAACAGTCACTACTATGGAGGTATAAAGAAGTTTACTTGGCCTGCTATTCCACTGGCGCTTCATGGTGTTGTTGTAAAATCTGATGGTGAAGTTGTTGAGGTTGTCATTGGCGAAGACGAAAGCGATCCAGTTCTTACCATCACCGATATTGCCATTCACATTGCCAGAAAGATTCAGTTAGGTAAAAATATTAGTGAGGCTGTTCCCGGTGAAAATCTTGATCCCCTCATTGGTAGTGTGCCTGATACAGATCTTGATGAAAAAGAAAAAGACAAGGTTAAAAAATATGTACTCAAACTCCTTTACGATAAATATGGTATTACCGAAGAGGATCTTGTTGGAGCAGAAATCCAGCTTGTTCCGGCATGGTCTGCCCGTTATGTAGGTATTGATAAGGGGGCTATTGGTGCTTTTGGTCATGATGACCGTGTGTGCGGTTATACATCTCTTGCTGCCATTCTTGATATTGATGGTGCACCTGAAAGGACGGCTATTGCTATGTTCTTTGATAAAGAAGAGATTGGTAGTGTCGGTAATACATCTTCTGCCAGCTACTTCGTTGATAGGACACTGGCAGACCTTCTTTACCTGACCGGTGAGCCAACAGATGCCCGCACACTTATGCTTGCGTGGGATAATACAGCAGTACTTTCTGCAGATGTTGATGCAGCATATGATCCATTGTGGAAAGGGGCATATGATCCTTCTAACTCCCCATATATGGGTTATGGTGTCACATTAACCAAGTATACAGGTTCTGGTGGCAAGTACCATGCCAACGATGCCCATGCAGAGTTTTACGCAAAAATGAAGAAGCTTTTCAAGGATAATGGGGTTGTATGGCAGACTGGTGAGCTTGGAAAAGTTGATGAGGGTGGTGGTGGCACTGTAGCAGGTGATTTTGCCAATAGAGGAGCTGATGTTGTAGATATTGGTCCTGCAGTTTTAGGACTTCATACCCCATTTGAGGTTGTTTCCGTTGTAGACTTCTATTATTCCTATAAAGCCTTTAAAGTCTTCTACGAGAAATATACAAAGTAAATTGCATAAACTGGTATATATAAGGGGCGGGCATGTGTCCGCCCCTTAACTTTTGGAGTAGAATGATACAGGAGGTGATGTTTATGTCTAAAAAGATATTGTTCGTCATATTAGATGGAGTAGGAGATCGTGTTCTTAATGGGAGAACTCCTCTTGAGGTAGCCGTAAAACCAAACATGGATTTTATCGCTAAAAATGGTGTACAGGGAATTGTAGATGTTATTTCACCCGGTGTTATCCCGGGTTCTGATACAGCCCACCTTAGTCTTATGGGATATGATCCGTATAAGTCTTATACTGGTCGTGGCCCTCTTGAAGCTATGGGAGCAGGTATTGAGGTAAAGCCTGGTGATATTGGTTTTAGAGTCAACTTTGCTACGGTAGATGAAAATTGGATTATCAAAGATAGAAGAGCTGGTCGTATTAAAGATGCTCGTCCACTTGCCGAGGTTTTAGATGGTATGGAGATAGATGGTGTGAAAATTATACTCAGGGCTACTGTTGAGCATAGAGGTGCCCTTGTGCTCCGTGGAGAAGGGCTTTCTGATAAAATCACCGATGCCGATCCCCATGAAGTGGGGAAACCTGTACTTGAGGTAAAACCCACCGATGATAGTGAAGAGGCTAAACGCACAGCAGACATTGTCAATAAGTTCATCAAGAAATCTTATGAAATGCTTAAAGACCATCCACTAAACAAAGAGAGAGAAAAACAGGGGCTTCTTCCTGCCAACATAGTATTGCCTAGAGGACCGGGTAAGGTTCCACATCTCCAATCGTTTGAAGATAAGTGGGGTATTAAAGGTATTTTCATAGCAGGAGTAGCTCTATTAAAGGGACTTGGTCGTTTTGCAGGTCTTCCAGCACCAGACCTTGAGGGCGCTACAGGTGGATATGATACAAATCCCATGGTAAAGATAGATCGTGCCCTAAAATTCCTCTATGAAGAAGATGGTGATATTGCATTTATCAACTTTAAGGCTACCGATGTTGCAGGTCATGATATGAACTTTGAGAAGAAAGTGGAAATGATAGAAAAGGCTGACAAGATGTTTGAAAAGGTGCTTGACAAAGATGATCTTGTTATAGCTATTACAGGTGACCATAGCACACCGGTAACCAAGGGAGATCACTCTGGAGATCCTGTGCCACTGGTTCTTTATGCTCCCAATGTCCGCACAGATAACACTCTTTACTTCTCTGAAAGAGAAGCGGCCATGGGAGGCCTTGGTCGTATAAAGGGATTTGATATAATGCCTATACTAATGGATCTTTCTGATAAGGCCCATAAGTTTGGAGCATAAAATACAGTAAGGGGGGAAGCTGCGATGAGCAAATTTTTAAAGGTGCTGGCAATTTTTACCCTAATAGGAGTCATTATATTGTCTGCCCTTATAGGTGTTGAATATTATAAGGTGAAAGTTAGCAAGCAGGTCCCCCAGATTTATATTAAGCAGATAACAGTTAGTGCTGGAACCCCCTACGCTTTTACGCGTAGGGGGCTTTATTATAAGATTTATCCACCTGAAATTATAGATGGGGTCTTGTATATGCGTATTGATGATATGCCTATAGTCTTCGGTGGCTATGGTAATGTCAGCTATGGTGTTATGCTTGATAATCCTCGTGACATTATCCTCAATCTTCCCAGTAAGAAATTGATGTTTCAAGAAGATAGCAAAAATGTTGTGCTGTCATTTGGTTCTACATATTTGCTTCACAAAATTGTCTGCAAAAATTATGTATGTATGGCTCCCCTTAGAGAGGTTGCCGAGATATTAGGTCGCAAGGTTGATATGTATCAAAATGGTAAAGTGCTTGTTATTCACAATGAGTAGCTTGCTAGGGTTTCGTATATTACCTTGTCGTATAGATATGTGCGTTTAAATGCCTTCAGTGCAAGTTCTTTTCGTATCTTAAGAGGAATCTTCTTGTTTTGTGAAATGTAATCCATAACTATTTCATAATCTGTTGGTTCTATTAAAACTACAACATCTTTGTAGTTTTTTGCTGCTGCTCTAATGAGCGATACCCCGCCTATGTCTATATATTCAAGTATTTGATCTTCGGTAAGCCCTTTTTCTGCCATTTTCTCAAATGGATATAAGTTAACTGCTACAATGTCTATTGGTTTTCCACCAATGGCCTCTAAGTCTTTCATGTCTCCGGAAAGATGTCTTCGTGCCAGTATACCCCCAAATACTTTGGGATGTAGTGTTTTCACCCTGCCCCCCATAATCTCAGGGAAACCTGTATAAGTGCTTATGGGAAGCACAGGAATGTCATGCTGGCACAATAAGTTTGCCGTTCCTCCCGTAGAGAGAATTTTTATACCATGTTCATGTAGAACTTTGGCAAGTGAAACAATACCTGTTTTATCGGAAACTGATAACAAAGCCATATGATACATATCCCTTCCCCCTTTCATACTTTGTATAATGATAACAAGAAATGTGCTGTGGAGGGGAAAATTGTGCTAAAAAGTCATATACTTGCAGAAATTGTTGATGCGATGGTGCCATATATTGAACCTACTGTGATGGAGGAAACTGTTAGAGAAATTCTTTTGAAAGGTGGATATGAAATACAACCATCTGTAGAGGGTGAAGGTATAATATTTCCCAGTGGTATATATCATATTTTCTATGATGGAAAGAGGCAATATGATTGGGAGCATGTCATTGGTAAGCTATTTAGCATCTATGGTATGTCTCATGAGTTGTACGATGACTTAGCGGCTAAAATGACGGTGCTTAGAACGCTTACCCACACATTATCTGTGCTTGCCGCAGCGTCTACCGATATGGAAGGCATAAGGAAAGTGGTTGATGTAATTACAGCAGAAACACAGCTTACCGATTTAGTGCTTGCCGTGTATGATGAAAAACCTCATATCATATACGCGCCAGAATATACCGAAAAAAGTAATCTTGAGGAGATTGTTGAACGCAGTATTTTTACGCCTTTTACCAAGGAAAAGTTAAATGGGCATTTCATATATCCCCACACATACACAACAGATGAAGGCATTTTCTTTATAGGTTTTTTGACAGATAAAGACATACATATAAGAGTGGAGCCTGAGCTGCTGGAATTGCTCTTATACATACTCATTCCTTTCCTTAGATCGGTTTACCTATCTGAAATAGCTTTTTACGATGCCCTTACCGGGGTACTTACCAGAGGAAAACTTATGGAATCACTGTCTATGCTGTGGGATTTGTCGCAGTATACAGATGCTTCGGTTGGAATTCTTATGTGTGACATTGATCACTTTAAACATGTCAACGATACATATGGTCATGATGTAGGGGATATCGTATTAAAAGAGGTTGCACAGCGTATAAAAAAGACAGCTCCCAAAGGTGCTATCGTGGGACGCTATGGGGGCGAGGAGTTTGTTGTGGCATTCCATGCCACATCTAAAGAACAGGCTCGCAAATATGCTGAGGCTATTAGGTTATTGGTGGCCGATGCACCTGTTGTGTATCCTAAAGGTGCGATAGATATCACACTATCTATTGGTGGTGCTCTTGGTTCTCCTGTCAAAGGTGAAACATTTGCCGAGGTGCTAAAACGAGCCGATGAAAACTTATATGAGGCCAAGAGAACAGGGCGAAATCGTGTAATTGTTAAGTAAACTGTATTGTCATATTAGAGATTAGTTGCTATAATATCCACATCAAAGCGGGGGGTTAGGGGGAATGCAGCGTGTGCGGTATTGCTGGTGCTTTTGATGTTGAAAAAGCGTTTTTTATACTTCACGATATTTTGCTTCATCTTCAACATAGAGGACAAGAATCTGTTGGTATTGTAATGGATAACTTTACCAGTATAAAAGGCCACGGCCTTGTTAAAGAGGTACTTACCGAGAAGAGTTTCATTGAGGGGCATACAGGTATAGGACATGTTAGATATTCCACAGTTGGGGGAACGGAAGAAATACAACCGCTTATAGGTTATACAGGTAAAGGTAAGATAGCTGTGGCCCACAATGGTACTATTCCCGATGCACACAAGCGACGGGAAACTATTCTTGACCGGGGGGCTGTTTTTTCTACCACAGTAGATTCAGAACTCTTTCTTCACTATGTGTCTATTGCGCCATTTGATGATGCCCTTGAAAGTGTGTTGTGGACATTGCAAGTAATTCCCGCTGCCTATAGTGTTCTTGTTCTTCACGAACAATTTATGCTTGGGGCGAGAGATCCTTATGGATATAGACCGCTGTTTTGGGGAAGATATGATGGAGGATATGTTGTTGCATCAGAGGACTCTGCACTGGTGGCCCTGGGTGCTACAGATATCACAGAAATAAAGCGTGGTGAAGTTGTGCTATTTGAAAGGGGTAAAGAACCTAAGTGTATTAGCCTTTCTGTAGATAAACCTGGCAGGTTTTGTGTATTTGAGTATATCTATTTTGCCAGACCGGACTCCAATCTTGGAGGTATTAATGTTCATAAGGCCCGATTTGAAATGGGAAGATGGCTTTATAAAGAGCATAAGATACAGGCAGATATCGTTATACCAGTGCTTGACTCAGGCTTGTCTGGAGCTTTAGGCTTTTCATCTGAATCTGGTATCCCCATGGACTTTGGCCTCATGAGAAACAGATATATGGGACGCACATTTATTATGCCCACAGATAGAAAGTCCTCTGTTAGGAAAAAGCTTATACCTATACCTGAAGTTGTTAAGGGTAAAGATGTTGTTCTTATAGATGATTCTATTGTAAGGGGAAGCACGATGGGGGTCATTGTATCTATGCTCAGAGAGGCCGGTGCCCGAAAGGTCATTGTTGGTATACATTCACCACCTGTGAAATATCCATGTTTTTATGGAATAGATACGGCTACACGCAAAGAACTTATAGCCTCTGACCATACCATTGAGGAGATACGCGATGTGATAGGGGCAGATGAGCTATTTTACCTTTCAATAGAAGGACTTATAAAGGCAGTGGGTAGGGAGGATGTATGCCTTGCTTGTCTAAATGGACATTACGATACATGGGTGCCCGAGGTGGATAGTGGTGTATAACATTGTGGTACTTGCCTCAGGTAGTGGTTCAAATTTTGAGGCTATAGTCAGGCAGACACGCCTTTATTTTACAGATATTACCGTGTCAATGTTGATAACCGATAAAAAGAATGCCTTTGCCATCAAACGGGCAGAGTATTTGGGTATACCGTACACTCTTCTACCTAAACATCATCGGTTTCGTGTGCTTGATGAGATTATAGACACTGTAAAACCTCATCTTATAGTGCTTGCTGGTTTTATGAGGATAATACCCAGATGGTTTGTAGAAAAACACTTCGGTAAGATTGTCAATATTCATCCGTCACTTCTTCCTTCATTTCCTGGTATGCATGCTATCAGGCAGGCTTATGACTATGGTGTTAGGGTTACCGGTATCACCATTCATTTCGTTGACAGCGGAGTAGATACTGGACCTATTATCTTTCAGTATCCACTGATGGTGAACCCTGAGTGGGATATAGAGAAGTTGGAAGAGTATATCCACAGGTTAGAACATCGTTTCTATACACCGGTGATAAACGGACTGCTTCATTGTCCTTATGAAATACGGGGGAGAAAAGTTATTTTTACAGATAACAGGGGGGATGCATGTGATATTTTCAGAGTTGAAAGAGGGGAGTATATCCCTTAGGTATGGAGAAAATCCTCATGAAAAGGCATGGGTGTATGGTGAACCGGCATTCCAGCTTCTTCATGAAGGACGACAGATTTCTTACAACAACCTGCTTGATGCCGATGCGGCGTGGGCTGTTGCACAACATTTAAAAGACATAGCACCGTTTGGAGCTGTAGCACTAAAACACCAGACACCGTGTGGAGTGGCTGTTGCCGATACACCAGAAGAAGCGGTAAGAAAGGCAATAGATGCCGATGCAGAATCTGCCTATGGTGGAATACTGGCAGTGAACTTTCCGTTCACTTTGTCTGTTGCCAAATCTTACAAGAAATATTTGGAGGTTATTGTAGCCCCAGAGTTTACCGAAGAAGCTCTTGCATATCTTAGGAAAAAGAAAGTGCGTCTTATAGTTCCCAGTAGCTACAACGCCCTTGTAGGAAAACCTGCTTTTGGGGCTTTAGTTGTTTCTGAAAGAATACTTCCACCGCTGGAGTTTCAGCTACAGGTTGGAGAGCCCGTGTCCGATGATGTTGTGATGGATATGAAGCTTGCGTATATTGCCGTAGAAGGTGTAAAGTCCAATGCCATTGTCATTGTAAAAAATGGTGTCACTGTAGGTATGGGTACGGGGCAACCCTCTCGGAAACGGGCAGCGTGGATTGCCACAACACTTGCAGGTGATAAAGCACATGGGGCTGTTGCCACTTCTGATGCCTTCTTTCCATTTCCCGATGGGCTAGAGATATTGGCAGAGGCAGGGGTTGGTGTTGTTGTAGCCCCTTTGGGTTCTAAAAGAGATGAAGAGGTTTTAAAGAGGGCTGAAGAGCTGGGTATTACTTTCTACTCTGCACCGTCTCGTGTATTTAGACACTAAGGAGGGGTTAATATGAAGATTGTTATAGTAGGCAGTGGTGGAAGAGAACATGCTATGGGATGGGCTTTTTATAGAGAGGGCTATGATGTTTACTATGTGCCCGGTAATCCTGGCACTGCACGACATGGTACCAATATTGCTGAAATACCAGATGAAGAGGATATCTTAGTTATTCCCGGCTCTGAGACATATATTGCCGGTGGTATAGCCGATGGCAAAGACAATGTCTTTGCACCAGATAGCAGGGGGGCTCGTCTTGAGTCTTCTAAGATATGGGCAAAAGAGTTTATGAAAAGACACGGTATACCTACAGCTCCGTTTATTGTGGCAAACACTCCTAATGAGCTGAAAACTGCTCTAAAATCGTTTTCACCTCCTTATGTAATTAAGGCCGATGGACTGGCCGGTGGAAAAGGTGTCATCATAGAAGATGACTTTAATAGGGCCCTTGAGAAGGGAACTATGCTTATTGAGGGAAGCCTTCTGAAAGGTGTTAAAGGGCCAGTTGTGGTTGAAGAGTATTTACCCGGTGTTGAACTATCTGCTATGGCTGTTGCCTCGGAAGAACATTTTGCACTGTTTCCTTTTACACGCGACTATAAACGGGCATATGATGGTGGAAAGGGTCCTAATACAGGTGGTATGGGGGCTGTTGGACCGATTAATGTTGACAAAGACATTGTGCGCCAGATAGAGAATATATATCGCTTGACACTTGATGGCCTGAAATCTGAAGGTATTTCTTATAAGGGCTTTTTATATATAGGGCTGATGATAAAAGATGGCAAGGTTTATGTGCTTGAATACAATGTTCGCATGGGGGATCCCGAAACAGAAGTTATTGTGATGATGAATCCCTCCGGATTTGTAAGAAGTGTGTTAAGTGCATACAGAGGAGAATCTATTCAGCCGATTGTGCCTAAGTGTTTTGCCATAGATGTTGTTGTTGCTTCAGAGGGATATCCACTATCGCCTTGTAAAGGTCAGGTTATTGAAAAAGAGCCAACGGGATTTGCCTTTTATGCTGGTGTAAAGGAAGAAAATGGGAAACTTATTGTTTCTGGTGGCAGGGTCTTTCACTGTATGGGGACAGGTATGACACCAGAAGAGGCACGCACATCGGCCTACAGGTGCGCAGAGTCTGTATCTTTCTCTGGTGCATTTTTTAGAAGGGATATCGGAGAGCTTATTGAGAGGTGAGAACATTGAAAACATATACATATAGGCAAGCTGGTGTAGATGTGAAAAAGGGTGATGAATTTGCCAGCTACATTAAGGAAAAGGTAAGTGTTCCCGACTGGCTTATAAAGGAGCCAACGGGGTATGCTTCTATACTGTCATTTGTCAAGCCGCCTATTGTTGTGACAGCCGATGGTATAGGCACGAAGATTTTGCTTCATACGAAATATGAGCGTTTTAGAGATGCAGCTATGGACCTTGTGGCCATGAACTACAACGATATTGTTGCCGTCGGCGGTAGACCATTGGCTTTTTTAGACTATCTTGGGGTTTCTGATATAGGTGGGTTTTTAAAGAATTTTATAGAGACCCTTGCTGGAGTACTTGAAGAGGTTGATATGTACCTTGTTGCCGGTGAAACGGCGGAGATGCCGGACATATACGACAAAGGGCATTGGGATGCTGCAGGATTTGCCATTGGTATATGGGAGAAAAAACTACCTATAGATGATATTCAAATAGGCGATGTCATCATGGGTATTCCTTCGTCAGGTTTTCACTCCAATGGTTGGAGTCTTATTAGAAAGATTATTGGTGAAGAAAACATAGATATTGAAAAACTTCCATTTGATCTCCTTGCAGGTACCCGTATCTACAAGGAGGCTATACAGTTATTTCCATATGTTAAGGCCATAGCCCATGTTACCGGTGGGGGTATTAAGAGGGCGCTGAGAAGGGTACTCAAAGATAAGGGCTATCGCATAGGACTACCACAGCGGGATTTTATAAACTGGATACTTGGCTATGTAGATTTTGAAGAGGCCCTAAATACATTTAATATGGGTATTGGCCTCATAGTTGTGGTGTCACCTGAAAATATAGACCATGTTCTTCGTGTATATGAAGATGCCCTCATTATAGGCAAAGTATCACCATTTATTGAAGTGAAATATGGCTTATAGCCTAAATATACCTAAGGGGGGATGCATGTGTTTGTATCTATTATCATAGGGAGTACATCAGATCTTGATGTTGTGCGTCCAGCAGTTTCCCTTCTAAAAGAATTTGGCGTTGAGGTAGAGGTAAAAGTGCTTTCTGCCCACAGAACTCCCAAAGAGCTTGTGGATTATGTAGAGTCTGTGTCAGGCAAAGTAGATGTATTTATCACCGCTGCTGGTCTTGCCGCTGCACTACCCGGCGTTGTTGCTGCCCATACATTAAAACCAGTTATTGGTCTTCCTGTCAGGGCGGGGGCTTTGCAGGGGATAGATGCCCTTTTGTCTATTGTCCAGATGCCACCGGGGATGCCAGTGGCCACTGTGGGTATTGGTAAGGCCAAGAACGCTGCACTCCTTGCCATAGAGATTATGGCACTAAAGTATCCTGAGCTTGAAGAGAAACTAAGAAAGTATAGACAATCTCAGAGAGAAAAAGTACTTAATGCGGAGGTGAACCTGTGATGGCATATGAGGGAAAGACAAAGATTGTAGAGATAAAAGACGG
>Ga0256838_1000237_pt1 | contig 38326 bp, 38 predicted proteins | sample 4571419metaG_FD_185978 | JGI IMG/M metagenome (GOLD analysis project Ga0256838, IMG submission 185978) | Hydrothermal vent microbial communities from Guaymas Basin, Mexico - 4571-419 | ecosystem: Environmental > Aquatic > Marine > Hydrothermal vents | place: Mexico: Guaymas Basin | collected... | reverse complement strand
GATGGAAAGTTTGTAGGAATTGCTGGAATGAGTTACCATGGAGCGGTAATTGGATTTATTGTTGCTACTTTGCTTTATTGGAAACTAAAAAAAGTAGATTTATGGAAGTTAATGGATGTAGTGGCTTTAGCTGTACCAATTGGATATATTTTTGGTAGAATCGGAAATTTTTTAAATGGATTAATTATAGGAAGAGAAACTACTCTTCCTTGGGGAGTTTATATTGGCGGAAGTTTAAGACATCCTATTGGAATTTATGAAGCTTTTTTTGAAGGATTAATGCTGTTTTTGCTAATTTATTGGTTTTATAAAAAGTTTTATAAATGTAAAGGAGAACTTATAGGCGTATATGTGGCTGGATATGGTTTTTTTAGGACTTTGTGTGAGTTTTGGAGAGAGCCTGATTCTCAGCTTGGATTTATAGTAGATCATATTACAATGGGACAGATTTTGAGTTTTTTTATGATAATTGGCGGAATGTTGCTTTTTTATTATAGAAGAAAAAAATGTCTTTGAATTATTAAAAAATATTTGATATTATTATGATATTGTTAAATTATTGTTAATTAAGGAGAAAAAAAATGAAACTTAAAATAACTTTTAAATTGGTAATGTTTTTAACTTTCGTGTCTTTGATAATTACTACCTTAAATATCGGAAGAGAACTTTATAATAACATCCAATTTGTAAGAAATACGAAAAAATTAGAAGTTTTGGTAACTTTAAGTTCAAATCTTAGCCGTTTAATTCACGAAACTCAAAAAGAAAGAGGAATGTCGGCTGGATATCTTGGAAGTCATGGGAAGAAGTTTGGGAATTTATTGGTAACTCAAAGAGAATTGACTAATAAAAGAATTAAAGAATTAAAAAACTTTTTATCTCAAATAGATTTTAATGATTTTCCTCCTGTGTTTAAAGAAAAAATAAATTTACTTTTGGAAAAATTAAATTATTTGCCTACTATTAGACAACAGGTAGATAATTTTGAAATTTCTTTTCAAGATGAAGTTAAATGGTATACTAATTTAAATAAAATTATTTTGGGTGTAATAGGTTTAACTCCAAGGTTGGCTCCAAATAAAGATATTTCTTTAGATTTGGATTCTTATACAGATTTTTTAAAAGCAAAAGAAAAGGCTGGAATTGAAAGAGCGGTTGGAAGTGTTATTTTTAGCAAAGATAAGAGGACGGATAAGTTACTGATAAAATTCGTTGATTTAATTACTGCTCAAAAGTCTTATCTTGATTCTTTTTATACTATAGCTAATTCAAAAATAAAAAAAGAATTTGATAAAATCAAAAACGAATCTCCTTTTGTTGAAGTAGAAAGGTATAGAAAATTAATTTTGAGCAAAACTTCTAACTATAATGTAAATCCTGAAAAATGGTTTAAAATTATTACTTTAAAAATTAATTTATTAAAGCGTCTTGATGATAAGATTTCTAGTATTATTATGAGTAAATTGGAAAAATTTAGTAATGATGCTATACTATATGTAATTTTGGGGGTCGTGTCGTGGTTAGTTTTGATTGTAGTTCTTAGTGTAATGTATGTTCTCTCACGTAGACTTGATGAGACTGAAAAGTTCATTTATACGATTGCAAAAGAAAAAATTTTATCAAAAGATATAGATTTAGAAGATATTACCGAGTTTAAAGATATTAAAAAAGCTTTGAAAATGTTTTTGGAAGAAGTTAGGGAATTTTTGATGCATGTAAAAGATAGTGCTAAAAATAATGAAATGTTTGTAGTTAAATTAAAAAATAATTTTGATTTATTAAAAAATAAAATGTATGAGCAAATTCAAATTATTGATAAAAATGTTGATAATAGTGAAAAATTAGTACAGGATATTCAGCAAGCTCATGCTAGAATTTTTGAAATAAAAGAATTTATAGACGTTACTCACAAAACTTTAAATACAACAATTGAAGATATTAAAAAATTGATTCAACTTATAGATGAAAACGCTAAAGAAGAAATAGAATTTTCTAATGAATTGGAAAGATTAAGTGAAGAATCTCAAAATATTTCTACTATTTTAAATGTTATTAAAGAGATTTCTGATCAAACCAACTTGCTTGCATTAAATGCAGCAATTGAGGCGGCAAGAGCTGGAGAGCATGGAAGAGGGTTTGCCGTTGTTGCTGATGAGGTTAGAAAACTGGCCGAAAGAACACAAAAAAGCATAGGAGATATTGAAGCTACTATAAACTTAATTATTCAGTCAATTACTGATCTTAGCGGGAGGATAAAAAATAGTTCTGATAGTGTATTTGGATTGATTGAAGAGAATAAGAAAGTAGAGGAAGAAATAATTGCAATTTCTAAACAAGTTGACGATGTGGTTTTAAAAATTAATAAGATAGCGGAAGAGGTAAATAAAATATTAAGCTTTGTTGAAAAATTTAATAAAGATATGAGAAAAGTAAAAGAGATTAACAAAGATAATATCGAATTAATAGAAAAGAATGCTAAAGAAATAAATAAAGTAAAACAATTGGCGGAAAAATTGTTAGCCGAAATAAGTGAATTTAAGGTTTAAAAATGAAAAAGTTGGCAATTATAGGGGGAGGAATAAGTGGATTAAGTCTTGCTTATCTTTTACAGGATAATTTTGAAGTTAGTGTTTTTGAAAAAGAAAAGTGGGGAGGAAAAGCTTATACTCAGAGAGTAGATGATTATTTGTTTGAAGAGGGAGTTAATGGATTTTTGTCAAATCAGCCAAAAACGCTTGAACTTTGCGAAAGTATAGGTGTAACTCCTATTAAAGCGAATGAAAATTCAAAAAAAAGATATATTTATGATGATAAATTAATAGAAATTCCTACTAAGCCAATTAAGTTTTTAACTTCTCCTATTATGAGTTTAAAGGGAAAGCTTAGAATCTTAATGGAGTTTTTTGTAGAGCCAATTTGTGATAGAGAAGAGAGCGTAAAAGACTTTGCCATAAGACGCCTTGGAAAAGAATTTTATGAAAAAATGATGATACCTATGCTTGCAGGTATTTATGCTTCAACTCCAGAAATTACTTCAATGAATGCGGCTTTCCCAAAATTAAAAAAGGTAGAGTGTGAATATGGAAGTCTTTTTAAAGGAATGATTAAGTTAAAAAGAGGAGGAGAACCTTCTGGAGAGCTTCACTCGTTTAATTTTGGAATGAGCGAAATGATTGATGCTTTAAAACGAGCTACGAAAGCTACTTTTGAGAAAAAAGAAATTAAGGATATTGAAGATCTGAATGGATTTGATAAAATCGTAGTAGCTACTGAAAGTTTTAATGCCGCTAAAATTTTAAAAAGATACAAAAAATTAAGTGATTTACTTGAAAAAATAAAATTTAATCCGGTAGCGATTGTTGGGCTTGATTATGAAAATATTAAGCCGGTTGGATTTGGGATTTTGACTATTAAAGAAAAAGCTCTTGGAATTTTAATGGATAAGTATATTTTTCCAAATAGAAACGGAATTAGAGTAATGCTTGGAGGTGCAAGATTTCCTGAAATAAAGGATATGAATGAAAATGAGATAATAGATTTAGCTATTAGAGAAGTTGAAAAAATAACGGGAGCTAAAAATCCTAAAATTACTTGGTGTAAATTACATAAAAAAGCAATTGCAAATTATTCTTTGGGGCATCAAAAGTTAGTTGATGAAATTTTTGAAGAAAGTGAAAAAGAAGGTATTTATTTACATGGTAATTCATATAAAGGGATTAGTTTTAATGATTGTATAAAAAATTCTTACGAATTGGCACAAAAAATAATTAGGGAGAGCTGATGGAAAATTTGGTATATTCTTTATTTGATTATTTTGATAAATTTCCTTTTATAGTGAGTTTTATAGCGGGTATTCTTAGTTTTTTTTCTCCTTGCGTTTTGCCTCTTGTCCCAATTTACTTTTTTTACATAACCGGTATAAGTGCTAAAGAGTTAGAAAATAGAACTTTAAGTAAAAAAGAGAGATTAAAAATTTTTTTTAATTCCGTATCTTTTATTGCTGGATTTGCTTTAGTTTTTGTTTTAATAGGAGTAGTAAGCGCTAATTTAATAGGAAATATTTTTGCATATAAATGGGTAAATATAGTATTAGGAGTTATTATTGTTTTATTTGGACTTCATGTAGGAGGTTTTGTAAAGTTTAATTTTCTTCAATATGAAAAAAGGCTTAATATTCAAAATGCAGGTAGTTTTTTGCTTGGATTTTCTTTTGCTTTTGGATGGACTCCTTGTATTGGACCAATTTATGGAACTATTGTTGGGATGGCTTTGGTTGAGCCAGCTAAAAGTTTTATAATGATGTTTTTGTATGTTTTTGGTCTTGCTTTGCCTTTTATTTTGCTTTCTGTTTTTACAATTAGTGCTATGAAAATAATAGAAAAATTAAAAAAATATATTGGGGTAATTGAAAAAGTTAGTGGAATCGTGTTGATTTTGGTTGGAGTTTATGTAATTTATAAATCTTTGATGTAAAATTTTTGTAAAAACAAAAAATATGTTATAATGCTAATTAAAAAGGAGTTTTAAATGAAAAAAATTATTGTTAGTGCGATGGTTTTGACAGGCGTAGCTTTTGCTTATAGCGATTGTGCTATGTGTCATAACGGTGGTATGGCTGCTAAACTTGATACAATGGCACCAGCTCAAATAATTAAAAAAATGAAAGAATTTAAAGCTGGAAAAGGCAATCCAATGATGGTAAATATTGCTAAGGGAATGAGTGAGAAAGAAATAGAAGAATCAGCTAAAAAATATGGGAAAAAATAATTCCCCCTTTTTTTATTTTTCTTTATAGTTAAGTGTCTGTCACTAATTTTAGAAAATTAATTAAAAAAAAGCCCAAAAGGGCAAGAAAATTATTCGTGAGTAACAACTGGCATTGGAGGTTCGTTTTCAAGAACTTTTTTAGGATCTTTATATTTTTTAAGCATTTTCATTCTGTAGTTATAAATATCTTTCATTTCTCTAATATCTTGCATTACTTGGAATACACCATGCCAGTGCGCATAATCTGGGCTTCCCATTGCAGCACCATGTCTGAATCTTCTACCTTCATGATGCCATAAATAGTAGTATAGTTTCCAGAATGGATCGCTCCATACGTCAGATTTAATTAAACCTTTAGATTTTAGGTCTTTCATCATTTTGTTTGCAAATGTTTTGTATTGATTGTAAATTTTAACTGCTGCATCTATTCTTTGGAAATAATTGTTTGTAAATGTTGCTTCGTGACATACCGCACAAACTTTTTTCATGTCAGCTCTTGCTGCTTCAGGACCATTTGGATTACCAGCTTTAGGGTTTCCTCTAATTACAGTTTTTTTGCTTACTTTTCCTCCACCTTTCCAAAATGCCCAACCAGCAGTTTCATATCCAGCAGTTCTTAAGAAGCTATCTGGTGCCCAAAGGTTCCATTTTAATCTTAAAGATACGTTATGTGTAGCTTTAAGTCCATTAATTGCTGCCATGTGACATGTAAAACATGTTGCAGCTCTTAGAGTTTTTCCTGGAATTTGTTCACCAGTGTCGAATTTATAATCTTCTTCGTTTGTATCGAAGATGTGTCCATGAACGCTTGATTCAAATACTTCTTTCATTGGATGGTCTGGACCTAAGTGACAGTTACCACAGCTTGCAGGATGTCTTGCTTCAGCTGCTGAGAATTTGTGTCTGCTGTGACAGCTTAAACAGTTTCCTACACCTCCATCTGGGTAAAGTGATGCAATACCATCGTTTGGCCAAGTTGTTGGAAGAGGTTTACCTTGAGAATCAAGTTTGATTGTTGTTCCGTGACATTGGATACAGATGTTAGCTACATTTAAATCTGCAAGTTTTGGATTTTTTTCGTTTGCTTGGAATACAGGACCATCAGTTCTAATTCCTTTTCCAAGCCCTTTTACTCCATTAAGTGAAGGAGCATTTCCTTTTAAAGATTCATAGTGATAACTTAATTTTGTCATAGCTTTACCATGACCGCTACCATTTACCGCTAACCATTGAGCAGCACCTCTTGCGTGTCCAGAATTTAAGTATTCAGTAACTTCTTTTGCGTGACATTTAGCACAAGTTACAGAAGATACTGCAATTTGAACTGTCCAATTGCTTCCTTGCATTGGGTGAGCTTTAAATGCTGTTGGATAATCTTTTGGAACTACGTGACATTCAACACACCCAACTCCAGCTTTTGCGTGTTTAGAATGTTTCCAATCAGCGATAATTCCTGGATCCATTGTTTTATGACACATTAAACATTGATCGTTACTTACACCTTGTGGGTGGAAGTTTTTAAGTTTTTTGTAATTTGGGTTTGAATCTAAGCTATTTGCTGCAAAAGCTGCGCTTGTTAATGCAGCAATGCTTAACCCAGCTCCTACGATTTTTTTCATTTCGCACTCCTTTTTTTGAGCATTTTATCGTAATAATTTTATTAAATTAAAGTGTTAAAAAAGTGCTTTTTTAAAGAAAAATTAATATTTTCCTTTTAATGAACCAAAATAAGTAATTTCTTCGGCTTTTTTTTCTGTATTGATTTCTTCTACAACTTTTGTAATGTCTTGATCTTTTATCATTTTATCAAGTTCTTCTTCGCAATAGCTCATATGCATGTCAGCACTAATTATAAATGGCATGTTTTCTATTTGTTGAAGTTTTGCAATTTCTTCTTCTACAGTTTCGCCTTCTATCGTAATAATGATTATACCTTTTTCTTTATCTCCAAAATGTACATCACAAAGATTGCTCTCTTGTAGATTTAGCCATACGGCGTCATAGTTTTCCGGTTTAGTTTTAACGATTATGCTTGAAATGTTCATTTTAACCTCCAAATAATGATTTCTGCTGGTGAAAAGCTAATTAATGTTTTATTGTTTAAAAACTTCATATCGCTTAAAGTCATTGTATGTCCAGTTAATAAGTAAAGATTTTGATTGTTCATATTTTTTATCATTATGTTGTTTTTGTCGTCATATTCATAGGCAAATGTTTTTTCGTTTGGAGAGATTGCTGCAGCATAAGGTATAAATTTTGACTCAAGAGTTAATTTTGTATTTCCGTTTAAATTATAAATTCCTATTTTTTTATCTACGCTTGCATTTAATATTAAGTGTTTGGTAAATGAAAGGGCAATAGTTTTATCTTTATTAACACCTATAATTTCTTTTATTTTTTTACCTGTTTTTGTATCTGCAATTTTTACGTTTCCACTTTCGTCTCCAAGAGCAATTAAGGTTTTTGAAGGATTTAAGGCAAAAGTTGAAAATACGTATTCTCCAATTTGATTATCGTATATCCATTTTTTTGAGCTTATTTCAAATAATGCTATTTCATCGCTTAAGTATCCAAAAATGATATGATTTTTATCGATAAATTTTGCTTTCATTAAAGTTTTTGGGGTTTGAAATATTTTTGAGAGTTTGTTTTGGTTTAAATCATAAATATAAAGAATTCTGCTTGCATTTTCTCCTTGGGCTAAAATTAATAATTTATTATCTAAAATGTCTAAAGAATAAATTGGCATTGGAATCAAATCTCCCATAAAATCATGAATTTTTGGAAGATTTATGGTAGAGATTAGATTTAAAGATTTAAAATTTTTTATTTCTATTTTTCCGTTTTCAAGTCCCGCTATAATATATTGGTTGTTGAATGTTATTTTTGAAATGTAGTAACTAAATTTTATTATTTTTGAAGGATGTAATTTTTCTATTGAAAATGCAAATACTACTAAAAAAAATAAAATTATTTTTTTCATTATTTTCTCCTTAAATTGCTTTCCATTCAATCGCGTTTGTAGGACAAACGCTTATGCAAAAGCCACAACTTGTACATTTTTCTTCATCAATGACTGGATTAAACATACCATTATAAATTATAGCAAATTCTTCGCAAATATCTTGACAAGAAAAACAGATTGTTTGATTCCATGCAATGCATTTTTTTGGATTAATTATCATTTCGCAATTTAGCTTTGCTTTTTTGTTTTCTAATTTTAAAACGTCTTTCGAGCAAGCTTTTGCACATTCATCACAAAAAGTGCAACCGTTTATTCCAAATTTGATAATAGGTATTTCATTTTCTATTTGAATTATTTTTTCATTACATGAAATCAAACAATCTTTATTTTCGCATTCAATGCATTTTAAAAAATCTTCTTTTTTTTCAAAATATGGAGGATAAACGTAGGATTTAAAAGGAGAGGAAGCTCTCCTAAAAAGGTTTCTTTTGCTTTTATCTATCATTGAACTCCTGCTTTTGCTTTTAGACTTTCAAATTTGTTTTCAACAGCTACAGGAATGTTTGCTTGAGGAGCGTGACAAGTTGTACAGAAATATCTGCTTCCAGCAATTCTATGAATTTGTTTATTTCCTTCGAAATTATCAACGTAGTGATCTTTTGGCATAGGAGTTACGCCAAGAGCTTTTGCGTTATTTCTATCGTGACAATTTAAACACATATTGTGCCCAGCTTTAATTGGAACCATTCCGTTTACGCTATGAGGAATCATTGGAGGAGCTCCTTCAAATGCTGCTGATTGAGGTTTCACTTTTCCTGGGATTGGAGCTTGAGAGTTGTATTTTAATTCTGGTAAATGTTCGCTTCCTGCATTCAAATCGCTTTTTCTAATTCCAGTAATTTTTACTTCTTTGTTTGAAACGGTATTTGTTGAAGGGTTGTTATTACATCCAACAAAAAATCCCAATGCAACTATTGAGCTAATTAGCATTAATTTTTTCATTTTCTTCTCCTTTTTGTTTGATTATGTATCTTAGGCTAAATTTTAAAGCATTATCATTACACACTTCAATACATCTTCCACAATTTGTACATTCAATTCCATTTATAAAAGAACTTTTTTTGTGAATAATAGGGGATAATACTTGGTTTTCTGGACAAATTTCTAAACAACTTCCGCAATTTGTACATTTTTCTTTATCGTGATAAACTCTAATAATGCTTTTAGAACCAATAACAGAATACATCGCTCCTACAGGACAAATGTGTCCACACCATCCATTTCTGAGAATAAACGCATCAAAAAGAAAAATAGCTAAAAGCCAAACCCAAGCAAATCCCACGCTAAAAGCGATTGCTCTTGTAAATAATCCAATAGGGCTTATAAATTCAAATGCTGCTGTCCCTACTATAGCTGATAAAATTAGTAAAACTACTAAAAAGAAATATCTAAATTTTCTAATTTTTATAGCACTAATTAAATTATCTTTTTCGTGATGGGTTTTTCTTCTAACCCATGCTGCTAAATCAGTTATCATATTTACTGGGCATACCCAACTACAATAAGCTCTACCTCCTATTATTCCGTAAAATGCTATTATAATTAATGCTCCAATGATTAAATTGGAGCTAATTACCGCTCCAGCAAAAATCATTTGGAGCACGGCGTAAGGATCGGCTAAAGGAATGGTGTTAAATAATTTTGAAAAACTTAAGTTTCCAACAAGGATTTTCCATCCAAAATATGTTGCACTAAAATATAAAAACAATATAGTAATTTGAGTGATACGTCTAAGGATTAGGTATTTATTTTTAATCATCCCAATTTACTCCCTCATTTAGATTTTGAATAGCACTTTTTTTGCTTCTTGGCGTAATTGTTTTGGTATTGGTGCTTGCGTTTTTAATTCTTTCTTCGTCTTTTTTATCCCATCCTTTGACGTATCTATCTCCAGCTTTTCCAAGGAATACATCTCTTGGGAATACTTTAATTGCCGGTTTTTCCGTAACGCATGCATGTTCACACATTCCACATCCAGTACAAGCTTCTTCGTGAACTACTGGAATTCTATATGCGTGTTTTCCAGTTCTTTCGTTTTTTTTCCATTCAATCGTAATTGCTTTATCCATTTCAGGACATGCTCTATAACAAGCCGTACATTGAAGTCCCCAGAATGCTATACAACTACTTGGATCAATTACGGCAACGCCCATTTTAGCGTAATCGATTGAAACTTCTCCTTTTTCGTTTTTACACATTTCAGGCGTTAAAGCGCCAGTAGGACAAGCATAAACGCAAGGCATGTTATCACACATAAAACATGGTCCAGTTCTTGCTATAAAATAAGGCGTTCCGATTGGAGCGTTATCTCCTGGTGCTGCTAAAAATAAAGTTTGTATTTCCTTTCCATCTTCTACAAATTTGTTTTCTCTGTTTTTACAAGCTTCTACGCACAAACCGCATCTAATACAGGTTTTTAAAAACTCTTCTTCTTTTAATGCCCCTGGAGGGCGAAGAGTTAAGGGTTTGTTTTTGTTTTCTTCTACGAATGCTCCAACAACGCTTCCGGCAACTACGGCGGTTGCCGTAGCTTGAATTGCTGAAGTTAGAAAATTTCTTCTATCCAAGTTTACTCCTAAGCTTTGTAAATTTTAACTGCCGCTTTTTTATAGTCTGTTTCTTTAGATAATGGACAAGTTGCATCAAGAGTTACTTTATTGATTAAGATTTTTTCATCAAACCATGGAACGAATACTAATCCTCTTGGAGGTTTGTTTCTACCTCTTGTTTCAACTCTTGCTTTAACTTTTCCTCTTCTACTTTCGATTACTACAAGGTCAAATCTATTAAGTCCAAGCTCTTTTGCATCTTCTGGGTTCATGTAACAAAGTGCTTCTGGCATTGCGCGGTAAAGTTCTGGAACTCTCATAGTCATAGTTCCACTATGCCAGTGTTCAAGCACCCTTCCTGTACATAGCCAGAAGTTGTATCCATTGTTGTCGTATTTTGGATCTTCTGGGTGAACCATGAATGGTCTAAAGAATATTTTTGCTTTATTAGCAAGATTAATTTTTCCTTTGCTTGCAATAGGTCCTTTAAGATCTCCTCTTTTAATTGTTTTAAGAAGTGGACCATAAAATGCAAATTTTTCACCTGGTTTTGCATGTTTTCTTGCGTATGGGTCGTAGTTAACGTTAAATCTCCATTTAGTTTCTTTTCCGTTAACAACTGGCCATCTAAGTCCTCTTACTTTATGATATGTATCAAAGTCTGCTAAGTCATGAGCATGACCAAGTCCGAATTTTCTATATTCTTCCCAAAGAGCTTTTTGGATAAAGAATCCATATCCTTTAAATACTTTTCCATCGCTTCCTACAACATTTCTAAAGTCGCCTTCAGCTTCAGTATTTGGATGCATTTTTCCTGTTTGAGGGTTTTTAGCGATTGGATCTGGCCATGGGAAGTTTTTGCGATATTCTTCTCTATTGAATAAAACATCAAATAATGTATCTTCTGGAGAATATCCCATTTCTTTTGCTTTATCAAGTACGTTTGGTAAAACAGTTCCATCAGGAAGTTTATGCTCTTTCCATACTTCTTTTAGTTTAAATCTTTTTGAAAATTCGGCGATTGTCCAAATATCTGGCATTGCTTCTCCAGGAGGTACTACTTGTTGTCTCCAATGTTGAGTTCTTCTTTCAGCGTTACCATAAGCACCCCATTTTTCGTAAATCATTGCAACTGGTAAGATTAAGTCCGCTACTCTTGCGCTAACTCCTGGGTAACATTCGTTAACTACGATAAAGTTATCCATTGTTCTTGCTGTTTTTAACCAGTGGTTTGCATTTGCCGTATTTTGCCATGGGTTATTTACGTGTACCCATACCCATTTAATTTTACCTTCTTCTAAGTCTCTCATAATTTTTAAGAAATGGCTTCCAACTTTTGGATTAAGTGTACCTTCTGGAATTTTCCAAAGTTTTTCAGCAATTTTTCTATGTTTTGGATTTGCTACAAGCATATCTGCTGGAAGTCTGTGAGCAAATGTACCAACTTCTCTTGCTGTACCACAAGCACTTGGTTGACCTGTAAGTGAGAATGCTCCATTTCCTGGCTCTGCTTGTTTTCCAAGAAGTAAATGTACCATGTAAATTTGTTCGTTAACCCAACTTCCTCTTACGTGTTGGTTAAATCCCATTGTCCAGAAACTTACAACTTTTCTGTTTGGATCGCAATATAAATCTGCTAATTTTTGAAGTTTTTTCTTGAAGCTTTCAAGAGATTCGTTTTTATCACCTTTTGCAACTTTTGCTACATAATCTAATGTATATGGTTCAACTGCTTTTTTGAAATCTTCAAATGAAATTTCCCAATGCCAGAATGGAGCTTTACCTTTAGCGTGTTTCATTACCATCTCATCGCCAGCTTTCCATTTTCCAATTGCGCTAAGAGCTACAGCTTCTTCTTCTGTTACTGTTTTTACAGCTTGTTTTTGGATAGTTTGCATTTCTTTTTCTGAGTATCCAAGCTCTTTTGCTTTTTTAGGATCTCTAAGACCATATCCGATATCAGCGTGTCCTGTTGCAAAAATAGTGTGTTTTTTAACAAAATCCCAGTTTACCGCATTTCTGTGAATGATTTCTCTTGCGATGTAATTTAAGATAGCTAAATCCGTATTTGGTCTAAAAATAATTTCCATATCTGCAAGGTTTGAACATCTGTTTCTATAAGTTGATAGGTTTACTACAAAGTATTTATCAGGGTTGTTTAATTTTGCATCACTAACCCTTGACCAAAGGATTGGATGCATTTCTGCCATATTTGCACCCCAAGTAATAACTGTATCAGTAAGTTCGATATCATCATAACAACCTGCAGGTTCGTCAATTCCGAATGTTTGATAAAAACCTACAACCGCACTTGCCATACAGTGTCTTGCGTTTGGATCGATATTGTTACTTCTCCAACCTGCTTTTATAAGTTTTACAGCTGCATAACCTTCTTGAATTGTATATTGACCAGAACCAAAAATTGCTACTCCAGTTGGACCAAGTTCATTGTAATATTTTTTAAATTGTCTTTCCATTTCATCAAAAGCTCTTTTCCAGCTAACTGGTCTAAATGGAGCGTTTTTGTCAAATTCTCCTTTTTCGTTAAGTCTGAGTAAAGGTTGTGTTAGTCTATCTGCTCCGTACATAATTTTTGCGTTAAAATAACCTTTAATACAGTTAATTCCTCTATTTACTGGTGAATATGGGTCACCTTTTACTGCTACAACTTTATTATCTTTTGTAGCAAGCATAATACCACATCCAGTTCCACAAAATCTACAAACAGCTTTGTCCCATTGCCAATCTTTTTGGCTTTCTTCAGCTGCCGCTTTTGCTTCTTCTGGAATTGCAATACCAGCTGCGCTTGCTGCTGCTACTGCTGCCGTAGTTTTTAAAAAGTCTCTTCTATTCATTGACATGCTTTTCTCCTTTTAAGAGTTTTACATTTATTATAATACAACTTTTTTTATTGAATGTACATTTGTTTTACTTTAATTTTACTTAAAAGGCACTTTTTTGGCACTTTTATTGAAGCAAAAATTGAAAATAATAAATGAAAAATGTATAATTTGAAAAGAAAAAGGAGAGTAAATGAGATATTTATTGATTTTACTTTTCGTTTTTTTAAAAGCGGATGTTTACATAGCTTCTGCTGCTAATCTTACTTATGTAATGCCGGAAATAATTAAAGAGTTTCATAAAAAGTATCCTAGTATTAGCGTAAAATTGGTTCTCTCAAGTAGTGGAAAACTAACGGCTCAGATAATGCATTCTGCTCCATATGATATATTTTTAAGTGCTAATATGAAATATCCTTTGGTTCTTTATAAAAAGGGATTTGCCAAAGAAAAGCCGGTTGTTTATGGAGTTGGGAAAATAATAATTTTTGGTAAAAAATCTCTTGATTTATTAAAAGCCAATTGTATAGCAATAACAAATCCTAAAACTGCTCCTTATGGAAGAGCGGCAATTGAATTTTTAAGAAATTCAAAGCTTTATGATAAAGTGAAATCCAAATTGGTTTTTGCCGAAAGTGTCTCGGGCGTAATTCCTTACGTAGCAAATGTATGTGATGTTGGAATTGTTTCAAAATCTATGCTTTTTTCAAAAAACATTAAAAATTTGGGAAAAATTTATTATAAAGAAGTTTCTGAGAATTTGCATTCTCCAATAAAACAAGGAATAGTGCTTTTAAGTAATAAGGAGGAAGCAAAGAAGTTTTATGAATTTTTCTTATCCAAAAAAGCTAAAGAAATTTTAAAAAAATATGGTTATGGAGTAGATTTTGAGAGTAAAAGCAAAGCTAATTGACATAAAATCGGTGGATAATTTAAATTTATTGTTTTTTGATTATAAAAATGAAATAATTAAGGTTTTAATGCTTGAGATGAATATAGATTTAAAGCTAAATCAATATGCTTATCTTAAAATTAAGCCAACTCTTCTTTTTTTGAATTCTCAAAAATTTGATTTTGAAAATAGATTAAAAGTAGAAATCGTAAATATAAAAAAGGGTGAAATTATGGCAAATGTGTTGTGTAGATTTAAAGAAGATTATTTTGAAGTTTTGATGTTAAAGGAGGGGATAAATTTTGAAAAAGAAGCTTATTTATATTTTAAATCAAATTTTGTAGCGGTTGAAGTATGATAAATTTTACGCCTTTTATTCTCTCTTTTAAGCTTTCATTTATAGTAACGTTGATTTTGCTTTTTATTGGAATTCCTTTTGCTTATTTTTTAGCTAATACAAAATCAAAAATAAAACCTTTTTTAGAAACGATTGTTTCTTTGCCAATAGTTTTGCCCCCTTCAGTGCTTGGATTTTATTTATTAATAACTTTATCGCCTAATTCTTTAATTGGCGGTTTTTTTTATAAATATTTTAATATGAAGTTGGTATTTTCGTTTGAAGGTTTAGTAATAGCAAGCGTAATTTATTCTTTTCCTTTTATGATTCAGCCTCTTCAGGCGGGCTTTGAGAGCATTGATAAAAAGTTGATAGAAGCTTCTTATCTTTGTGGAAAAGGAAAGTTTATAACTCTTTTTAAAGTTATATTGCCAAATATGAAAAATTCTTTGTTAACGGCAATTATTATTACTTTTGCTCATACTGTTGGAGAATTTGGAGTAGTTTTGATGGTTGGGGGAAGTATTCCTGGTAAAACCGAAGTTGCCAGCGTTGCTATATACGACTATGTAGAAATTATGGATTACAAAAGCGCGCATATTTATAGCGCTATTATGCTATTGTTGAGTTTTATCGTATTATTTATAGTCTATTTTATTAATGAAAAAAACAAAAGAAGGCTACATGATATTTATTGATGTAAATAAAAAACTTTGCGGAACTAAAGAAGAATTGAATTTAGATGTTTGTTTTGAAATTAAAAAAGGAGAGTTTATTTCCATTTTTGGTAAAAGCGGAAGTGGAAAAACTACGCTTTTGAGAATAATAGCTGGGCTTGAAAAAGCAAAAGGAATTATAAAAGTAGATAATCAAATTTGGCTTGATAATAAGAAGTTCTTGCCGCCTCAAAAAAGGGAAATTGGATTTGTTTTTCAAGATTATGCTCTTTTTCCTAACATGAAGGTACTAGATAATTTACTTTATGTAAAGAATGATAAAGATTTTGCAATGAAGCTTTTAAAAATGGCTGAAATTGAAAATTTAAAAGATAGGTATCCGTATGCTTTAAGCGGAGGTCAAAAGCAAAGAGTTGCTTTGTGTAGGGCTTTGATGAGAAAACCAAAAATTCTTTTGCTAGATGAACCTTTTTCAGCTTTGGATAGTGAAATGAGAGAAAAACTACAAAATGAAATAATTATGTTTCATAAGGAATTTAATTTAACTACTATTATGGTTTCTCATTCTCCAAGCGAAATTTATAAATTATCGGATAGAATGATTGTATTTAAAAACGGAAAAATTGAAAAATTTGATAAACCTTCAAATATCTTAATTAATTCTTCATCAAGCGAAAAATTTTCAATGTATGGAGAGATAGTGGATATTAAAAAAAATGATATAATAAATGTAGCGATAATTAGCATTGGAAATAAATTGATAGAGAGCGTAATTAGCGAAAAAGAAATTAAAAATTTAAAAATAGGGGATAAAGTTATGGTTTCTACTAAAGCATTTTTTTTAAATGTAAAGGAGGAAAATTGAAAATTTTATTAGTAGAAGATGATGAATTTATTGGAGAATCGATTAAAGAGTATTTTGAACTTCAAGGAAATAGGGTAGATTATTACTCTTCTCCTAAAAAAGCGCTTGAAGAAATATATCCCGGAAATTATGATATTTTTTTAATTGATATTAATATGCCGGAGATGAATGGGTATGAATTTTATGAAGAGCTTAGACACTATGCTTCTGATGTTCCTGTAATATTTATTACGGCATATTCAGATATTGATCATATAGAAAAGGCGTTTGAACTTGGGGCTGCCGATTATATAAAAAAACCTTTTGAGCTTAAAGAACTTGAGTTAAGAGTTAAAAGATTGGTATTTAAAAAGGTTGATTGCGTTAAAATTACCGATAATTATAGGTTTGATCTTAACAAATTAAAACTTTTTTATAAAGATAAAGAAGTGGATTTAACTCAAAACGAAAGATATTTTTTAGAAATTTTAGTAAAAAATATTGGACAGGTAGTGGATAATGAAACACTAAAAGATTATGTATGGGATGGAAAAGAGATTTGTAACAATACGATAAGAACTCATGTAAAAAAACTTCGCTCAAAACTTAAAGAAAATTTTATAAAAAACGTTAGAGGAAGTGGATACAAAATTGAAAAGCCATGATTTTAAATTTGATATAATTTTTGCTTTTTCGTTGTTTGCTTTTATTTTAATAATAAGCGTTACTTATAGTGCTATTTATATTTTTACGGATTTGACTACTAAGGAATTTAAAGAAAAAATAAAAATCGTTGCAAACAATATGTATTATAACTACAAACAACAGGAAGATAACGTAAAAAATACTACTATTGCTCTTGCTAAAAATGATATTTTTAGTCTAAAGTTTAATGTTTCGCCAATTATTATAAAATCGGTTCTTAAAAGTATGTTGTATGCAAACTCTTCTTTGGAAGAAATTAATTATTTTAATAGTTATGGTAAATTGGTTTTGGGATGCGAGAGATTTAAGGGAGAAGTAGTTTGTTATAAAGAAGGGCGATATTTAAAACTAGAAAACTTTGATTTAAAAGAGATATTGTTTAAGGAAAACTTTGGGAAAGTTATTAAGTTTATTTCCATTTCGCCTATAGAAAATTCTAAAAAAGGTTTTATTGAAGTTATTGCTAAAATTAATAATTTTTTGCCAAAAGACTATACATTTTATAATATTATTATGATTGATTCAAAAGGTAACATAAAATTTTCTACGTTTAATGTTTTTAACGCTAAAAATATTTACGATTTGTTTAATTATTTTCTTAGCGATAAAATCTTAAAAATAAACAATGGTTTTGCGAGTGATGATATTTACGTAAAAAGTTTTTCACCAAATATAAAAGTTGTTTTTATTCAAAATAAAAGTGTGATAACTAAAACTAATAAAGCTTCTCAAAAATTGGTGCTTATTATGATAATTATTTCCATTGTAGTTGCCATTCCTCTTGGAATTTTCTTTTCTAGACCTTTATATAAATTTTATGAAGAATTGGATAAAAGGGTAAAAGAAGAGATAGAAAGAAGAAGAGAAAAAGAACAAATGTTAATTACTCAAAGCAAATTGGCGGCTCTTGGAGAAATGCTTGGAAACATAGCTCATCAATGGAGGCATCCTCTAACTAGACTTTCTCTTCTTATTCAAAATCTTGAGATGGCTTTTAATATGGGAAAACTTAATAAGGAGAGATTTTTAAAATTTAAAGAGCAAGCAATGTTACAAATTGATTATATGTCTACTACGATTGACGATTTTACTAATTTTTTTAAAAGAGATACTAAAAAAGTTTATTTTCTTCCAAGTGAAATTATTAAGGATACTTTAAATTTAATCGATGGAAGGATAAAACAAAATGGAGTGGATGTTGAGGTAAGAATAATTGAAGAAAAAGAAATATACGGGTTTAAAACGGAATTTTCTCAAGTAGTGTTGAACATATTAAATAACGCTGTTGATGTATTGAAAGAGAGAAACATAAAAAATAAAAAAATTTGGATAAGGGTAAATAAAAATCTAATCGAAATAGAAGATAACGCAGGAGGTGTTCCTGATGATATAAAAGATAAAATTTTTGAACCTTATTTTACAACTAAATTTCAATCTCAAGGTACGGGTATAGGTCTTTATATGAGCAAAGTGATTATTACTAAACATTTTAATGGAGATATAAAGGTATATAATTCTCAAAATGGAGCCGTTTTTCAAATAATTTTGTAAAATTTTTGTAAAAAGCACTTTTGAGGCACTTTATTTACTTATAATCCTCCTAAAAAAAAGGTGGAGAATGAAAAAAGCTACACTTGGAGCATTAATTGCTGGTGCTGTTATTGGTCTTGGTATTTCGTATGTGGCTGCTGTACTTGTTGATAAAACTGGAACTCCTGCGTTTTGTTCTAACTGTCATACAATGAAACCTATGATTGAAAGTTTTCATTATAGCGTGCATGGAGGAAACAATCCTCAAGGATTTGTGGTTCATCATTGTACGGATTGTCACTTGCCTCATAATTCTTTGATTGGATATTTAATTGCTAAAGGTATTAGTGGAACAAGAGATGCCTTAGCTCAATTTGGAATTATTAAGAGGGTAGATTTCAAAGAAAATTTCTGGGAAATGAAACATTATGTATATGATAGTGCATGTCTATCTTGTCATCACGGAATTAAAGAGCCTGAAAAAGCTGTTGGACTTGCCGAAAATGTTAAAGAACTTCATCAAAAATATTATTGGGATGCTAAAAAAGAAGGTAAAGATATTAGCTGTGTAAATTGTCATAACGATTATACTATGACTCATTTTGCGCATCCAAATCTTCTTGAAACTCTCTCAAACGAAGAAAAATAAGATCTTTTTTCTTCTTTTTTATTAAATATGTGTTAAATTTTAATTTTTTTGTGCTACAATACATTCAAAAAAGGCAGAATTATGAGAAAAGTTGTGGCATTTGTAGTGTTTTTTGCTTTTTTATTTGCAATTGATTGGGCTGGAAAAGTTAATTGGGCTATGAGTTATGATTTGGCTAAACAAATAGCCTCTAAAGAACATAAACTCGTAATGGTAGATATTGGGTTAACTCGTTGTCCTCCATGCCAATATCTTGCAACGAAAGTTTATACTGATGATAAAGTAGCAAACTACATTAACTCTCATTTTGTTCCGGTATTTTATTTAGCAGATAGAGATAATTTACCAATTGAAGTTCAAACTTATTTTACAGGTTCTACTCCTACGATTTTATTTGTAAAACCAAATGGAGAGCTTTTTTATTCTTTTATTGGAGCAAGACCTCCTAAAGTATTTTTAAAAATTTTGGAGGATGTGAATAAAAGGTATCAAAAATGAGAGAAATTTTAAAAAAAATAAATAATATATTTTTCTCTCTTGAAACGGCGGTAATTTTATCTTTAATTTTTTTGGCAGCTCAAATTTATGCGACTATTGGATTTTCGACTCTTGAAGAAGCTTGGGGTGGAGTGTATGAAACAAAATGGTTTGAAGCTTTGATGTGGCTTCTTGGAATTAATTTAGTTGGTGTAATGTTTAGATATAAAACTTATAAAAAAACTCCGATTTTTATTCTTCACTTATCTATTATTGTTATTTTAATGGGAGCGGCAATTACTAGATATTTTGGATACGAAGGAACTTTACATTTAAGAAATGGCGAAAGTAAATGTGAAATTATGGTTGAAAAATCTAAATCAAATCCAAGCGATGTATATCCTAAAGAACTTGGTTTTTGCGTAAAACTTGATAAATTTGTATTAAGACACTATCCTGGAAGTATGCAGCCAAGTAGTTATGATTCTTATGTTTCTATTTATGATATTAATGGTAAAAAGCTTTTTGATTATCATATTTATATGAACCATATTTTGGTTTATAAAGGATATAGATTTTATCAGGCAAGTTATGATATGGATGCGCAAGGTAGCATTCTTTCCGTTAATCACGATCCCGGAATGTGGGTAACTTATATTGGATATGCCTTAATGGCGATAGGATTTTTTTGGAGTATGATTTATAGGAGAAGTAGATTTATGCTAACGGTAAAAAAATTAAAAGAAAGTGGACTTTTTGCTTTGTTACTATTTTTGATGTTTAGCGCTATTAATTTGAAAGCTTTTGATTTGAAAGAGTATGCTAAAAATTCAAAAGCCGTAAGCGATGAATGGGCAAAAGTTTTGGTTCAAAAGAATGGTAGAATTGAACCTATGGATACGCTTGATATCGATATAGTTCATAAACTAACTTTAAAATCCAAAATGTATGGGTTAAATTATAATCAAATTGTAGCTGGTATGGTTGCGTTTCCTCAAGAATTTCAACAAATACCTTTAATTTACGTAGGGCATCCTGTAATTAGAAAACTTTTAAAAATTAAAGGAAAATATGCTCCATATTCTGCTTTTTTTGATGAAAATGGCAATTTTAAATTTTCAAAAGAAATAGATAAGGCTTTTAAAACTCCAGATAAAGATAGGACGGTTTTAGATAGAGAATGGCTAAAGATTAATGAAAGAGTATATGTTGCGTTTGAAGTATATACTGCTCAAATTTTTAAAATTTTTCCAACGCCAAATTCCAAAGAAATGAATTATAAATGGTTTAGTGTAGCGGATATTACTCAAGCTGTTCAAATGGGGCTTATGTCGCCTATGGATGCAAGAGTTTATTTTAATTTGTTTAAAGATTTGGCAATTGGAATTAGAACTTATAATGTAGAACTTGAAAAGAATACAAGAGAGAAGATTTATGAACTTCAAAAAGCTTATAGCGGAGAAATTTTGCCAAGTTTAGAGAGAATAAAATGGGAAATTAGATATAATAGATGGCAAATTTTTCCAAAACTTATAGGAATTTATACTACTATTGGTCTTTTTGCCATAATTTTAGGATTTATTGAAATTCTTAAACAAAAAAGATTTAAAAAACTTGAAATTGCCATAATATCTTTTGGTGCCATAGCTCTTTTGGCACACACTTTAAATATGATTTTAAGATGGTATATTTCAGGACACGCTCCTTGGTCTGACGCGTATGAATCCATCGTATTTATTGCATGGGGCGCGGCTTTTGCTTCTCTTGTATTTTTCCGCCGTTCAATGCTTGCGCTTGGTGGAGGGCTTTTTGTTGCTGGTATGTTTATGATGGTGGCGCATTTAAACAATATAAACCCTCAAATTACAAATCTTGTGCCGGTGCTTAAGAGTTATTGGCTATTAATTCACGTTGCGGTAATTACTTCAAGTTATGGGTTTTTAGCCGTTGGTGCGATGCTTGGATTTTTAAATTTAATTTTGTTTGCCTTAAAAGATAAGTTTAATCTTGAAAAGCAAATTAAAGAATTTAACAATATTATTTACATAGCACTTTACATTGGGCTTGCTCTTTTAAGTATTGGGACGTTTCTTGGAGGAGTTTGGGCAAATGAGAGCTGGGGAAGATATTGGAGTTGGGATCCAAAAGAGACTTGGAGTTTAATTTCTATGATTGTGTATGCTATTGTAATTCATAGTAAAATGATTCCAAAAATGAAAGGCGAATTTATCTTTTCTCTTTTAAGCTTTTTAGCATTTTTTTATATTCTTTTTACATATTTCGGAGTAAATTTCTATATTGCTCAAGGACTTCATAGTTATGGTCAAGGTGTTGCGGATGGATATGGATGGGTAAATATTTTATTTATAGGAATGGGAGCTTGGTTTTTTGTTGTTTTGGTAGGAGTATTTAGTGCGGTTATGCAAAAGTTTGATATGGGAATTAAGGAATTAAATGAAAAAAATGATTATCATCCAGAATATAAGGAGAAAAAATGATATGTGAGTTATGCGGGAGTGATGTTGATGTTTCCCCTTTTAGGGTTGAACCAAAAGATGAGTATGTAAATTTGTGTAAAACATGTAAAAGTCAAATTGAAAGTTCTAATCTTGATGAAAACCATTTTCAATGTTTAAACGATAGTATGTGGAGTGAAAAGAGCGCCGTTAAAGTCTTAACTTATAGGCTTTTAAAAAAATTAGGAAGAAATGATTTGATTGATATGATGTATCTTGAGCCTGACGAATTGGCTTGGGCTGAAACTGAAATGGAAGAAAAATTTGATAGTGTTGGTAATAAATTAAATAATGGCGACAATGTAATGGTCATTAAAGATTTAAATATAAAGGGAGGAGGTGTTATAAAAAGAGGTAGCGTATTTAAAAATATTCGTTTAGGAGATACTCCAGGACATATTTTGGCAAAAAATGTTTATATAAAAACGGAGTTTGTTAAAAAGGTTTAAGGATGTATTTTGTAATAAGTTTTAATTATAGAAATTCGGATGTGGTTTTAAGAAGTAAATTATCAAGCTTAAAACTTGAAGATTTTGCCGATTTTAAGGAAGTGTTGCTTTTATCTACCTGTAATAGGGTAGAAGTTATGTTTGATAGAAAGAGAGATTTAAATGAGCTTTATGAAAAAGTTTTTTCGAAAGTAATTAGTAAAGATGAAATGAAAAAAGCTGAAATTTACGAAGATGACATGGCGATTGAACACGTTTTTAAAGTTGCTTCCTCTCTTGATTCGATGGTTGTTGGTGAGACGCAAATAACAGGTCAGCTTAAAGATGCATTTACGGAAGCTTATGAAAAACATTTTATAGGGCAAGATTTAACAAGACTTATTCATTTCTCTTTTAAATGTGCCAAAAAGGTTAGAAATCAAACCCAAATTTCTGCTGAACCGGTTAGTGTTGCAAGTATTGCAGTAAGAATGGCAAAAGAAAAGTTAAACGATTTAAGCGGGTATAGTGCCATTGTGGTTGGAGTTGGAGATACGGCAAGAATCGTTTGTAAAAACTTAATAAAAGAAGGCGTTAATATTATTTTGGTTAATAGAACGGTTGAAAATGCGTTTTCTTTAAAAGAAGAACTTGGAGATGAGGTTAATATTGATGTCCATTCTATTGAAAGTTTGCCAAAGCTTATTAACAATTATAGGCTTCTTTTTTCGGCTACGGCTTCAAATTATCCGATTATAAGGAAAGAATTCGTAAAACCAACTAAATTTAAAAGACTTTGGTTTGATTTGGCTATTCCAAGCGATATAGAAGATATTGAGTGTGTTAATATAGAAATAATTAGAGTGGATGACTTAAAAGAAATAAGCGAGAAGAATTTAGAAAAAAGGAAAAAAGAGCTAATTAGCGCAAACGAAATGATTAAAAGATGTGTAAAAGAATTTAAAAAATATCTCCAATCTGTTGAAATCGAGCCTGTTATTAAATTTTTACAAGATAAAGCAAAAGATTGTGCAAAAAGTGCGTTAGAAAATGCAGTTAAAAAGAAATATATTCCAAAAGAGCTTGAAGAAGAGGTTGAAAAAGTTTTACATAATGCATTTAAAAGATTCTTACATCATCCAAATATTACTCTTAGAAAGATGAGCGAAAGTGCAGAAGTCGATATTTTCGTATCCGTAATAAAAAGGCTTTTTGGAGAAAACGATTTAAAGATGGATATGAACAAATGTGAATATCATATGGAAAAAGGAATATTTAAATAAAGGATTAAAATGGGTAAAATTTTTATTGATGCTTGTTTTGGTAAAGAGACTCCTTATACTCCCGTGTGGATGATGAGGCAAGCAGGAAGATATTTGCCTGAATATATGGAAGTTAGGAAAAAAGCGGGAGATTTTCTTACGATGACTAAAAGTCCAGAAATGGTAGCGGAAGTTACGCTTCAGCCAATCGATATTCTTGATGTAGATGCGGCTATTCTTTTTAGCGATATTTTGAATCTTCCAATGGAGATGGGACTTCCTTTAAGATTTGAAAAAGGAATTGGTCCTATTTTTGATAAAACCATTAGCTCTATTGAGGACATTGAAAAGTTGGATTCTAATGCTGATGAAAAAATTTCTTATGTATATGAAGGAGTTAAATTAATAAAACAAAGACTTCCTGAAAATAAAGCTTTAATAGGTTTTTGTGGAAGTCCTTGGACGGTTTCTACTTATATGGTAGAAGGAAGAGGATCTAAACAATATGCTAAGATAAAAAAAATGGTATATTCAAATCCTGAAATTCTTCATAAGCTTCTTGAATTTGTAACTAAAGAATCAATTGAATATCTTTTAAAACAAATTGATGCTGGAGCCGATGCTGTAATGATTTTTGATAGTTGGGGCGGAGCTCTTGAGAGGGAGAAATTTTTTGAGTTTTCTTGGGAATATATGAAAAAAATGGCTAAAGTTTTAAAAGAAAAATATCCTAATGTGCCAGTTATAGGTTTTTCTAAAGGAGTTGGACTTTATATGGACGAAATGGATGGAGAATTTGATGTAATTGGGATTGATTGGAATACTCCAATGGATTATGCTTTAAATATTTTTAAGGATAATTATACTCTTCAAGGGAATATGGATCCAACAAGACTTTATAGTAAAAGTGCGACAAAAGAAGCGGTTATTAAAATTGCTGAGATTATGAAAGGTCATAGACATATTTTTAATTTAGGACATGGAATTTTACCTGATGTACCGGTTGAAAATGCAAAATATTTTGTAAATTTGTGTAAAGAAATAAGTGCAAAATTAAGGGAGGAGAGATGAATTTAAGAAGATTAAGGCTTAATAGCAATATTAGAGATTTAGTAAGGGAAAATTACGTAACAAAAAATGATTTAATTATGCCAATTTTTATTAAAGAAGGGCTTGAAGGTAAAAATGAAATTAAATCGATGCCAGGGATTTATCAGTTTGGAGAGGATGCGTTTTTGGATGAAGTTAATGAATGCATAGAGCTTGGTATAAAAGCCGTTATTTTATTTGGTATTCCAAAATTGAAAGATTCTTGTGGTAGTGATGCATTGGATGAAGAAGGGCTTATTGCAAGAAGTGTTAGAAAAATAAAAGAGACTTTTAAAGATAAAATAGCTGTAATTACGGATTTGTGTTTTTGTGAATTTACTGATCATGGACATTGCGGGATAATTAATCCTAAATTAAAAACCGTAGATAACGATGCTACTTTGGAAATTAGCGCAAAACAAGCCATAATTCATGCAAAAGCTGGAGCTGATATGATAGCTCCAAGTGGGATGATGGATGGAATTGTAGCTACTTTAAGGGAAGCTCTTGATAGCAATGGATTTTCCCATATTCCAATAATGAGCTATTCTACGAAATTTGCAAGTAGTTTTTATGGGCCTTTTAGAGACGCTGCCGAATCGGCTCCCGTAGCAAATGAATATTTGCCAAAAGATAGAAAAACTTATCAAATGGATATTGCAAATTCAAGAGAAGCCTTGCTTGAGAGTATTATTGATGAGAATGAGGGAGCTGATATTTTAATGGTAAAACCGGCTCTTGCTTTTATGGATATAATTAAAGAGATTAAAGAAAATACTCTAAGACCACTTTGCGTTTATAATGTAAGCGGAGAATATTCAATGGTAAAAGCAGTTGCTCTTAATGGATGGATGGATTATGAAAGTTTGATGATGGAAATTTTAACGAGTTTTAAAAGAGCCGGAGCTGATATGATTATTAGTTATCACAGCAAAGATGCCGCAAAACTTTTATAAATTTAGCTATAATTAACAAAACGAATTTAAAAGGAGTTAAATGAAATTGACAATAGCTACTCGTGGTTCTAAACTTGCTTTATGGCAAGCCGAATGGGTAAAAAAAAGATTAGAAAAGCTTGGGCATGAGGTTGATTTGAAAATAGTTACTACTACAGGAGATAAGATACTTGATAAACCTCTTGCCGAAATTGGAGGAAAAGGATTATTTATTAAAGAAGTTGAAGAAGCTTTATTAAGAGGAGAAGCTCAAATAGCAGTACATTCTTTAAAAGATTTTCCAACTCAGTATGATACTGAACATTTTACTCTTGCTGCTATTCCAAAAAGAGAAGTGGTTGAAGATGTATTTTTATCCGAGACTTTTGAAACTTTAGCTGAGCTTCCTCATAACGCCGTGGTTGGAACAAGCTCTATTAGAAGAGCAATGCAACTTAAAGCATTTAGAGAAGATTTGGTAATAGCCGATTTAAGAGGAAATGTTGATACAAGAATTAATAAGTTAAAAAGAGGCGAATATGATGCCATTATTTTAGCGTATGCTGGAGTAAAAAGGCTTGATATTTTAAAAGAAATTAAATATTTTGAAGTGCTTGATACCGATATTATGGTTCCGGCAATGGGACAAGGAGCGCTTGGTATTGAAACTATTAAGGATGATGAAGTTATAAAAGCCGTAAAACCTTTAAATGATTTATGGACTCAAGTTGAGGTAACCATTGAGAGAGATTTTGTGGATGAACTTAATCTTGGATGTCATGCTCCAGTTGGAGTTAATGCTAAAATTATGGTAGATGATTCTATTAAGATTAAGGCCGCTATTTTGAGTAAAGACGAAAAAGTAGTAAAAAAAGAACTTGTAGTGCCATTTGATGAATGGCAAATGGCTGGAAGAGAATTTGCAAAAGAGTTTAAGGAATATTTATGAGTAAAATAGATTTTAAAAAACTTTCTCGTTTTTCTCGTCACGCTCCAAGATATACATCTTATCCAACGGCGGTGGAGTTTAAGGAATTAACGCCTGAAGATATAATTCCTCATTTAAAAAGCAATAAACCCCTTAGTCTTTATTTTCATTTACCGTTTTGTAAAAGCGCGTGTTATTTTTGTGGATGTAATGTTGTATATACTTCTAAAGCCCAAAAGAGAAGGAGATATATAGATTATTTAAAAAAAGAGCTTGATATTTGGGCAAAATATCTTGATACAAATAGAATTGTAAGGCAACTTCATTTTGGAGGAGGAACCCCTACCTTTTTTACTCCTGAAGAACTTGAAGAGGTTTATGAGCTTATTTATTCTCATTTTAAGAATTTTGAAAAAGATGCCGAAATTAGTGTAGAAATTGATCCAAGATTTTTTTCTCAAGAGCATATGGATGTAATGAAGAAATATGGAGTAAATAGGGTAAGTTTTGGAGTTCAAGATTTTAACGAAAAAACTCAAATTGCAGTCAATAGACTTCAAAGTTTTGAAATAACCAAAAAAGCTGTTGATATAGCAAGAGAAGCCGGGGTAGAATCTATTAATATAGATTTGATTTATGGGCTTCCTTATCAAACACTTGAGAGTTATAAGAAAACTTTAGAAAAAGTAAAGGAGCTTGATCCGGATAGACTTGCGGTGTTTAATTATGCTCATGTACCTTGGCTTAAAAAAGGAATGAGAAAGATTGATGAGACTACTTTACCAACTCCTGAAGAGAAGTTAAAAATTTTTAAATATGTAATAGATTTTTTTGAAAGTAACGGATATAAAATGATTGGTATGGATCATTTTGCAAAAGAAGACGATGAGCTTTTTAGGGCGATAGAAAAAGGAGAACTTCATAGAAATTTTCAAGGATATACTACAAAAGGGGGAGCAGATTTAATTGGATTTGGATTAACTTCAATTAGCGAAACCGATAGGGCTTACTTTCAAAATTATAAAGATTTAAAAAGTTATGAAAACGCAATTGATGAAGGAAAACTTCCGGTATTTAGGGGAGTTATTTTAAATGATGAAGACGTTATTAGAAAATATATTATTATGGAAATGATGGCGAATTTTTCTTTTGATATTAAAAGATTTGAAGAAAAATTTGGAATTAATTTTAAAGAAAAATTTAAAGAAGAATTAAAAGAACTTAAAGAGTTTGTAGAAGAAGGATTAGTTGAGATTTTAGACGATAGAATTATTGTTAATAAAACGGGGAGTTTACTTATAAGAAATATTGTATTGCCTTTTGACGAATATTTTAAAAGAATGAAAAATCAAAAAGTTTTTTCAAAAAGTATCTAAGGATTAGAAATGAAAGTTTCAATTGGGTATTTGCCTCTTAAAAATATAGATGCTGATGTTTTTATGCACCCAATAAGAGTGGAAAATAAAGAATGCATTGCATTTGAGCCAAAAGCTGAAGAAGCCGTAATAGGGTTAATTACTAAATATTTTTGTAATGGGAAAGTTCCGGAAATTATTCAAAAATATTTTGATGAAATGGATGATGGATATTTATTTAGCGAGAGTAATTTTGATGAGTTTGATTTGGAAAAGATTGAGAGTTTAAAAATTTTAATTGTTGGTAAGGATGTGTTACTTCATCCAAGATTTGAAAATATTAAAAAATTTCTTGAAATTTTGAGTTATTTTGGGGGAATAAAGATTGAGGGAGTAAGACTTGATAATATTTTTGAACCAAGTGATCCAGAACTTGCTGAAATAGCGGAAATTGAAAAGGAAGTTTTGCCAGATGAAATAGAAGAACTTGATAGTTTTGATGGAAGCGTAGTTTATGAATGTGATGATCCAAAAATTGTTAAAAAAAATGAACTTTTATGTTCTCAACAATTTATTATTGCAAATAAAATAAAATCTCTTGAGGTATATGTAAATGATGAATTAAAGATTATAAAAAAGCTTCCAGAATTAAAAGGTACTTTTGGAGTAGTGCTTGAAGTAAGTAAAGATTATCCTTTTAAAAGAGTAAAAATAAATGTACTAACTAAATAAAGTGAAACAATTGCAAATTTTAACGGAGAAAAAGCGTTAAAAAAAAGTGCACTTAACTCGAGAGCGTTTGCACTTTTTAGTTTTTTTGAAGTGTTAAAAAATTTGCACTCTTGTTGAACGTATTTAGTCAGTGTCAAAATAAAAAGTAGTTAAATTTTGGTATAATAAAAGAAAAAAAGGAGGGGAAAATGGCAAAAGTATGCGTTCCTTTGGCAAATGGATTTGAAGAAATTGAAGCTATGAGTTTAATTGATGTAATGAGAAGAGGAGGGCTTGAAGTAATTGTAGCTGGAGTTGGAGGAGATGTTATTTATGGGGCTCATAATGTTAGAGTAATTCCTGATACTAAAATTGAGCTTGTAAATGCGGATGAATTGGATCTTGTTGTGCTACCTGGAGGACTTCCTGGAGCTATAAATTTAGCAAAAGACGAACATGTTCAAAATTTGCTTAAAGAAATGGACAAAAAAGGAAAATACGTAGGTGCAATTTGTGCGGCTCCTTATGCGCTAAAAGAAGCGGGTGTTCTTAAAGACAAATATACGGCATATCCTGGATGGGAAGAAAACATTAAAAAAGATGGGTATGTGTCTGATGCTAAAGTAGTGGAAGATAAAAATGTTTTAACTTCTAAAGGACCTGGAACGGCTATTTGCTTTGGACTTGAAATTGTTAGAAAATTTAGCGGAGAAGAAGTTTATAAACAGTTAAAAGCTGGACTTTTAGCTGATTATTGTTAAGGAAGAATAATGAGAGGGATTGAGGCATTGGAATATTTTTTGGAAGTTTGGAGTTCCAAGCTTAACCATTTGGATGAAGTAGAGGAGTTTGAAGCCGTTGTAGAATATATATTAGGCAGTGATAAAAGAGTTGTGACTACAAAAGTTTGTATTGAAAAATTTTTTGATAGAAAAATTTGTTTTGAGAATGCTATTTTTGAAGATTTAAAAACTGAATTTTTACCAGAGGAAATTGAGTTTGATCCAATAACTGGAAATATGTATATTCATAGAAACTTATACGATATAAAAATAGCGCCTAAAATTTGTTAGGCGCTAAGTTTCAAGTTCTAAACTCATTAAATACATATCTTCTCCATCAATTATTTTTATATTTCCACTTCCGCAATGAGGACATAAATATTCGTCTTTATTAAGAGTTGATTCTTTATTACAGTTATTACACCGTATAACTACAGGTTGAATATGGACTATAAATTCTGCTTCTTCGCACATAGTGCCTTCTTTAAATGTTTCAAATGCTGTTTTTAAAAGATCTACCTCAACTCCACTTAAAACTCCAATTTTTACTTCAAGACGAGTTACTTTTTTTGCGTTATTTTTTATGGCGTGTTCTTCTGCAAGTTGAAGGAGTGAATCTACAATTGAGTATTCATGCATTTTTTTCCTTTTTGCTAATTATAGCATGAGGTTAACTTAAAGCGAAGTGATTATTTTAAGAGTAATTACATTAGCATTACACTTTTGTTATAATACTTTCAAAAAAGGATAGAAGTGAAAGAAGCTAAAAAAGAGCAAATAATAAAAACAGCTTTAAAACTTTTTGCAAAAAAAGGTTTTTTTAATACTACAATTGCCGATATAGCAAGAGAAATGGGTATGAGTGTTGGAAACATGTATAATTACTTTCCTTCTAAAGAGACTTTGGCAAAAGAGCTTTTAATTTATACTTCAAGAAAATTTGGAGAAGAGATTAGAAAAATTAATGAAATGCAATTAAGCGCAAAAGATAAAATAAAAAAAATAGTAGAGCTTTATTTTAGAAAAGCTGAAGAAGAACCTGAACTTGTAGATTATTTTATGAGAGTTTATTTATCAAATAGAGAAATTTTTGAAAGCGGATGTGAAGGAATGCTTTGCGTGTCTGCTTTTGTTACGGAAATTATGATTTTTTTTGAAGAGGCAGTGAGAAAAAAAGAATTAAAAAATCAAGATTTTTTTACCGCTTTTGGTTTGTTTATGGGGTATATTGGAGGACTTGCTTTTTTAAGCAAGGAAAAAATATTGCCTAAACCCTTAAAAGATTATATAGACGATGTAAGTGAGAATATTTACAATGCTCTCAAAGCTTAAAATTTATTGGTTGGATTTAGTTACTTGTTATGGATGTTCTCATTCGTTTTTAAATCATCCGGAGTTTTCTTCTTTTTTGGATGAATTTGAAATTCTTTATCATCCTATTTTGCCTTTTTCTGATTTTGAAGCTGAAAATATAGATGTTTTAATTATAGAGGGTGCGGTTAATAATTTAAAAAGAAAAGGTATTGATATTAATGAGCTTTTACAAAATTTGATAGAAAAATCAAAAAAAATTGTAGCGTTTGGCACTTGTAGCTGTTTTGGAGGTATTTTTGGAAAAGGAGTTGAATGTAATAAAATTAATATTCCAGGTTGTCCTCCTCATCCAGAATGGCTTATGTATGTTTTGAATATGATGAAAAAAGGTAAAGACATTAAAGTGGATGAGTATTTAAGACCCGTTGAAATTTTTTCTTATACGACTCATATGGGATGTATTAGAAATGAATATTTTGAATGGAAGATAGATGCCGAAGATTTTGGAAGTAAAGAAGGGTGTCTTTTTTATTATCAAGGATGTCAAGGACCATTTACTCATAGTAGTTGTAACAAAACATTGTGGAATGAGGTTAATTCAAAACCAAGAGCCGGTACACCTTGTTTTGGATGTACAGAACCTACTTTTCCAAAAGAAAATCTTTTTAAAACCGAAACTTTTATGGGAATTCCAGCTAATATTCCTCTTGGAGTTAGCAAGAGAGCATATTTAACTATTTCTGGGATTGCTAAGAGTTTAAAAAACGAAAGATTAAGTAGTAAACTTTTTAGGAATTGTGATGAAAATAAATGAAAAGATAATTACTAAAATTGAGGGAGAAGCAAAGCTTAAAGTTTATGGGGAAGAGATAATTGATTTTGTAGAAATAGAATTTTATAATTTTAGAGGAATAGAGAATTATTTAGTTAATCGTCATTATATGGATGCCTTGGTAATTAATCCAAGAGTTTGTGGAATTTGTGGGCATTCTCATCTTTTAGCTACCGCAAGAGCAATAGAAGATGCTTTTAATATAAAACCTTCTAAAAAGGCTCAGATTCTTAGAGAAATCACTACAGGTCTTGAAATTATTCAAAATCATATAAAGTGGTTTTATATTACTTTTATGCCAGAAATTATAAAAGATAAATCAAAAATGCTAAAAGCTATTTCTATTGCTTCGTATGCTTCGAAAATTATTGCTTTAATAGCTGGACAATTTCCTCATAATTCTTACATAATTCCCGGAGGAGTAACTTGCGATTTGACAAATTTGGAAATATTAAAAATTGAAGATATGTTAAAAATTTTAAAAGAACAAATTATCAAAGAGATAATCGATGAGAGTGGTTATTCTAAAGATTTGGAGATTTTTTTTGAAAACGTAGATAAAAATATAGGAAAAGGGATTAATAGATTTTTGGTATTGGGTAATAATTTTTATTTTAAAAATAATGGAGAATTAGAATTAGTAAAAGAGGAAAAAAAGAATGTTTTTTATGATGATAAATTTTTTGAAGTTGGTCCTCTTTCAAGAAATTTGGAAAATGAAGTAGTAAAGATGATTTATAAGAAATATCAAGATAGCGTGTATTCAAGAGTTTTTGCCAGATTATATGAAATGGTTTTAATTATTGAATATCTTTTAAAAATTATAAAAGAAATCGATATTTGCGAAGAAAATTATATTAAGCATGTTCCTAAAAATTCAAAAGGAGTTAGTGTAATTGAGGCGCCAAGAGGAAGTTTGATTCATAGAATTGAAATAGAAAACGAGAAAATAAAAAAATACGATATTATTGTGCCTACTCAATTTAATCTCTCAAGTTATACAAAAGAAAATCCTTCTCCCGCTCAAGCCGCTTTAATAAATGAAAGGATAGAAAACATTAATATTGTTTTTAAATGTTTTGATATATGTTCGGTTTGTTTTACGCACTAGATATAAGAAAAAGTTATAAAAAACTTCTTTTTGAAAATGAATGAATATTCGTAGATTAGTGGTTTTTAAGTGCCAAAAATTAAAATTTTGTTAAAAAATTATTGAAAATGAATATTTATTTATATTATAATAACGATGAATCAAAATTTTTAGGAGGCAGCAATGAAAGAAGCTTTGATGAATACAATGAGAAAAAGAATTGAAGAATTAAGAGCATTGCCAGGAGTTGGCGAAAAATCTATAAAAGAAGTTTTGGAAGAAAATGGTTTTACAAGAAGGGATTTTTTAAAATGGTCTGCTGCTTTAGCTATGACACTTGGTCTTCCAGCTTCATTTGCTCCAGTAGTTGCCGAAGCTGCTGAAGTTAGTGATAGATTGCCTGTTGTATGGCTTCATTTGGCTGAATGTACTGGATGTAGTGAGAGTTTAATTAGAACTGATGCTCCTACAATTGATGATTTAATTTTTAATTACATTAATCTTCAATATCATGATACTCTTATGGCTGCTGCTGGTTGGCAAGCAGAAGAAAATTATGAAGAAGCACTTAAAAAGTTTGCAGGAAGATTTATTTTATGCGTAGAAGGTGGAGTTCCTACAAAAGATGGAGGAGAATATCTGACTATTGGAGCGCATGCTGAAACTGGTCTTGAAAAATTAAAAAGAAGTGCTAATAAAGCTGCTGCTATTATTGCTGTTGGAACATGTAGTTCTTTTGGTGGAGTTCAAGCGGCATATCCAAACCCAACAGGTACTGTAGGAATTAGCAAAGTATTAAATAAACCGGTAATTAATGTTCCTGGATGTCCTCCAAGTGCTAAAAACATTGTTGGAACAATTGTATATTATATCTTGTTTGGCGCACTTCCAGCAGTTGATAACTTTAATAGACCAAAATTTGCTTATGGACTTAGAATTCACGATTTATGCGAAAGAAGAGGACATTTTGATGCAGGTGAATTTGTAGAACAATTTGGAGACACTGGCGCTGAAAATGGATTTTGTTTGTATAAAGTAGGATGTAAAGGTCCTTATACATTTAATAACTGTTCTAGAGAAAGATTTAATCAACATACATCTTGGCCGGTTCAAGCAGGACATGGATGTATTGGATGTAGTGAACCAGATTTCTGGGATGCAATGGCACCATATGAAGAGCCTTTGGCAAATCATAAATTTATGAGCGTAAATGCTGATGCTGTAGCAGATAAAGTAGGTCTTACACTTTTAACAGTTGCTGGTGTAGCAATAGCAGCTCACGCAGCGCTTAGCGCAATTAAAAATCCTAAGGAGTAACAGATGGGAAAAAGAGTAGTAATTGATCCAATTACAAGAATCGAAGGACATTTAAGAGTTGAAGTTGTACTTGATGAAAACAACGTAATTAAAGACGCTTATTCAAGTGCGACTTTATGGAGAGGGATTGAAGTTATTTTAAAAGGTAGAGATCCAAGAGATGCTGGATTTATAACACAAAGAATTTGTGGGGTATGTACTTATTCTCATTATAAAGCAGGTATTACAGCAGTTGAAAATGCTCTTGGAATCGAACCTCCTTTAAACGCTAAACTTGTAAGAACACTTTTAGATTTTGCATTATTTTTCCACGATCATATAGTGCATTTTTATCAACTTCACGCACTTGATTGGGTTGATATCATCTCAGCGCTTAAAGCGGATCCTAAAAAAGCAAGCGAAGAAGCGTTTAAATATGTTCCAAATGGTTATAATCCGATTGCAACAGGTGAAGATGAGCTTAGAGAAGTTCAAAAGAGAGTAGCTAAATTTGCAGAAAAAGGAGATTTAGGACCATTTAAAAACGCATATTTTGGTCATAAAACAATGAGATTTACACCTGAGCAAAACTTAATTGCACTTAGCCACTATTTAAAAACACTTGAAATGCAAAGAATTGCCGCTCAAATGATGGCGATTTTTGGTGGTAAAAACCCACATCCTCAAAGTCTTACAGTTGGTGGTGTTACATGTATTATGGATTTACAAGATCCAGCAAGACTTGCTGAATACTTAACTAAATTTAAACAACTTGCTGATTATACAAATAGAGCATATTATGCTGATATCGTAATGGCGGCTGAAGCTTATAGAAACGAACCAAGTGTAGTTCAAAAAAATAACCTTGGTAATTACATTACTTATAGAACTATGCAAATGAGTCAAAACGATTGGTTGTTTGATGCTTGCGGATACATTAAAGATTTCGATCTTGGTAAATACTATGAAATCGATGAAAGCAAAATTGAAGAAGATGTAACTCACTCTTGGTATAAAGATACTGGATTTAGACATCCTTACAATGGTGAGACAGTTCCTGAATATACTGGATATGTTGAAGGTGAAAGTATCAATGGAGAAGGACAAGTAGTAACAACTAAAGTTGTAAATCCAAAAGGTAAGTATTCTTGGATTAAATCGCCAAGATATAATCAAGAACCATTTGAAGTTGGACCATTATCTTGTATGGTAGTAAACTATGCAAAAGGAAACGAAAGAGTAAAAAAAGTAGTAGATGAATTTTTAACTCAAACAAAACTTCCAGCAGAAGCATTGTTTACAACTCTTGGAAGAACAGCAGCGAGAATGCTTCAAACTAAAACTATTGCAGATTATGGAATTGAAGCGTTTAATAATCTTGTTGAAAATCTTAAAGTTGATCAAACTACTGTTACTCCTTATAAAATTGATACAAACAAAGAATATAAAGGAAGATTTATTGGGGATGTTCCAAGAGGAATGTTAAGTCATTGGTGTAGAATTAAAGATGGAAAAATTGAAAATTGGCAAGCGGTGGTTCCATCTACTTGGAATGCAGGTCCAATGGATATGAATGGTAAAAAAGGCGCTTATGAAGCTAACTTAATTGGAATGAAAATAGAAGATCCAAGTAAACCTCTTGAAGTTATTAGAAACATTCACAGCTATGACCCATGTATTGCATGTGCTGTGCATGTTATGGATGTTAAAGGTAAAAAACTTGGAGAATTTAAAGTAGATCCACTTTATGGTGCATGCTAAGGAGGCACAAATGAAATTTTTAAAAGTAGTAGGAAAATATATCGGTGGAATTGAATTTTCCGCCGGATATAGATGGCAGCACTGGATAAGAGCTATTTCTATTTTTGCTCTTATTGCAACTGGATTTTATATCGCAAATCCATTTATTACTTATCAAAATACCGCAGTAGAACCAACAAGATTTTTACATGCCGAAATTAGAGAATGGCATATTATTTTTGGTTTTGCTATGATAGCGGCGGTGCTTTATAAAACTTTTTATTTCTTCTTTTTTAAAGAAGGAAAATATGAAAGAGAATCAATTAAAGATGCTTTTAATGTCAAACTTATGATTGAGCAAGTTGGCTATTATCTTTTAATTAATAAGCACCCGCATACGAAAGGTATTTATAATCCTCTTCAATTTTGGGCATATACGATGCTTTATGTATTTTTTTATGGAATTATAATTACGGGAATTGCTTTATATGCCGAAGTTTATCATGAAGGACTTGGTGCGTTTTTCTATCCTTTTGCAAAAAGCATTGAAAGTTTCTTTGGCGGGCTTGCTTATGTTAGACTTTGGCATCATATTTTTATGTGGGCGATTATAATTGTAGTATTTGTTCATATTTATATGGCGGTTTATAACGCTGTATTTGGAAAAAATGGTGGAATGGATGCAATTTTTAGCGGAATGAAATGGGAAAAATTTGAAGACGCTACAAAAGAAGAGGCACAAAAACTTCTTCATCATTAGTCTTCTTTTTTTCTCTCTTTTTAAGAAAATAGCTCTATTTTTTTAAAAAGGGATTAGTATGAAAATATTGATATTGGGAATTGGAAATATTCTTTTTGGTGATGAAGGAATAGGAGTTCATCTTATACATTATTTGAAAAGAAAATATGAATTTTTAGGTCCTCATCAAGTAGATTTAATAGATGGAGGAACTCTTGCTCAAAGACTTATTCCGATAATTGTTGAATATGATAAGGTTTTTATTTTTGATACGGTCGATGTTGATGATGCTAATATAGGAGATGTTTATTTTTTTGATTTTTTAGATGTTCCTGAGTGCGTTTCTTGGCAAGGAAGCGCTCATGAAGTAGAGATGCTTCAAACGCTTGAGATGATACATATGATGGGAGATTTGCCTGAAACTAAAATTATAGGGGTTGTGCCTTATGTAATAGGAGAAGACACTACTTTTACCATAACCGAGCCTGTTTTAAAAGCGGCTAAACTTATGGAAAAAATATTGATTGATGAACTTAAAAAATTGGGGGTTGAAGTAAAGATTAAAGATCCTAATGTAAATTTACAGGAAGTGGCAAGAGAATCTTATAAATTAGAAGTTCCAAAAGAAGCTCTTGGATATTAAGGAGAAGAAGGAATGGAGAGTTTGATTTTAAAATTTACGTTTGAAGTTGTTAGTAATCAAGGAATAATAGAGAGAGTTTGTATAAGAGTTTCAAATGAAATTGGGGTTAAACTTGGATTAAGTAAAGATTTAAATAATGTATATGCGTATGTTAAAGGAAGCGAAGAAGAAATTGAAAAATTTTCTAAAAGATTATCTGAAGATTTGCCTTTATCTATATTTTTAAAATCTCTTAAAGCAGAAGTGGTTGAAGAATTTAAAGATGATTTAATGCGTGATTTTCCAAAAATTTCTCTCCCTCCTTGTCCTAAATGTTTAAGAGAAGTAAAAGATAAAAATTCTCCTAATTATTTTAATATTTTTCATCATTGTGAAGTTTGTGGGTATGAAATTGTTAAAGAAGCTAGTGTTAAGGATTACGAGTTATTAATAAAAGGTTTGGCAGAAAAATTAAAAAACGAAAATATTTTCATTCAAACTATGAATGGTATATTTGAAATATCTCAAAATTTGGAAAATGTAGATTTTATAGTAGCAAGAGATTTAGCAAGCGTAGGTAAATATTTTATGGCTTTTGAAGGAGATGCAAAGGTATTAGCAAGCATAGAAAAGCCATTTGTTAAGTTAAAAACGAATCTTGAGTTTAAGAAAAACTTTGGTATTTCTATTCCAGCTTTTGATGTAAAACTTCCTGATGATATGATTCTTGAACTTTTGTTTTTTGTTAGTGATTTTGAACTTCTTGGATTTAAAGAAGCTAAAGAAGCTAAAGATTTAAGTTTTGAGGTAAAAACTGAAAAAATGCCAAAAGCTGTCGTTACCGATTCTACCAAAAAAGATATTTTGTTATTAAGTGGCGATAGAGGGATAATTCCGGCATATGAAAAATTTGTAAAAGAAGGAATTGTTGGAAAATATAAAGATTATGTTTCTTATAGCAGAAGTGATAAAACTATTATTGAAAAAGGAGATAATGGAGTAGAAGCAAAACCAGTATTTGCTGGTTTTTATGGAGTTTTAAATCAATGGAATTTAGAAGAGAAAAATATTATGGGATTTTGTTTTTATAAAGAGGATGAAAGTAAAGTTTTAATTAATTCTCCAAAATTTGGACTTGTTGAGTTTATTGATTTTAAATTTAAATTTGATGATTTTGAAGAAATTTTTTCTTTAATAGGCGCTATGAATGATACTGGTAAAAAATTAATTGAAAATTTTTCAAAAAAAGAGCCAAAATTGTTTGAAAGCGCTTTAAATTCAAATTTAGATACAAAAAAAAACGGAATTTTTTATCTTTGGGGACTTATTGGAATCGTTCTTGGATTTAGCAAAGAAATTGATGAAGCGGCTAGTTTACTAATTAAATATTCAAAC
>Ga0256838_1000236_pt1 | contig 38424 bp, 36 predicted proteins | sample 4571419metaG_FD_185978 | JGI IMG/M metagenome (GOLD analysis project Ga0256838, IMG submission 185978) | Hydrothermal vent microbial communities from Guaymas Basin, Mexico - 4571-419 | ecosystem: Environmental > Aquatic > Marine > Hydrothermal vents | place: Mexico: Guaymas Basin | collected... | reverse complement strand
TTTCTTGTCAAATCTTGAGATAAGTGAGTTTCTAGTTCTGCTTGCAAAGCCATCTCTGTAAGTTGTTTGATTAATGGAGCTAATGCACCATCTTTCCCTCCAATACCTTTTCCTGCTTTGAGCTGTGCTGCAAACTCTGTAACGTCTATTTCCATTTTCATCTTTAAATCCTTCTGTGTTTAACATTTTATCTAATTGACACAGAATTATTTACACTCCCAATTTAAATAATTTAGACTATGTAAAAATTGATATTTTATTTAAAATACATCAATTCTTAGGCTTAATTATGAGAGATTTAGTTCAATCTCCCAAAAAAGGTTTTCATCATAACTATTGGATAAATATTATCAAATTGAAAAATTATATTGAAAAAACAAAAAACTGGTCTATAGAAAGCCGAAAAGATAAATTTCCAAATCATAAAATATAACAAACTATTAAAAAATAACTTTAATTTTTGTTTATTCTTATCCATACTCTGTGGGAACGCATACGAGAATTACTAGCTGAAAATTATTTATATATAAAGCAATTCCACATATAGTTGTAAATGCCCATATACATTTACAATATAATAAAAACAAAATATGTAACCTATCCCCTAAAACTATGCTATAATTAGGGATTCAAATCCCTATTGGAGCAAAAATGTTATCAAAACTCAAAATAGCATCTAAAAAATTTCTCTATAGAAACAACCTGAAGTACCAACGATACTTTATCAAAGAGAATAAAATCAAACATCTTCTTACCATCATAACAGGTCAACGAGGTGTAGGAAAAACCACAACTATTGCCCAATATATGGCTCTGCATTCAGAGTTAAATTCGCTTTATGTGAGTATGGATAGCTTTTTGATTGGAGAGCTTTCTATGTATGAGATAGCTGAAAGCTTTGAGATGCAAGGGGGTAAATTGCTCTGTTTTGATGAGATACACAAATACTCCAACTGGTCACAAGAACTTAAGAGCATCTATGATGAGTTTCCAAATTTACAGATTATTGCATCTGGTAGTTCAGCTTTGGAGATAGACAAAGGAAGTCATGATTTAAGCAGGAGAGGTCATCAGTTGCGAATGTATGGGATGAGTTTCAAGGAGTATTTGGAGTTGACTTTGGGTATTGAGCTTAGAGGGTTGAGCCTTGATGATATTCTTCTCTCTCATGAAACGATAGCTTTTGATATGGTAATGCAGTTTGAAGAATTGGATAAAAAGATATTGCCACTCTTTAAAGTGTATCTCAAAACAGGTTATTACCCTTACTCATTGAGTGTTGAGGATGAAGAGGTATTTTTTGATTTGCTTAGACAAAATATTAATGTATCGCTCTCTAGTGATTTGCTTTTTGTTTATCCTAGTTTAGATGGAAACAGTATCAAAAAGCTCAAACTTCTTTTGAGTATTATTATGCAGAGTGTCCCTTTTGTTCCTGTGATAGAGAAACTAAAGAGCATACTAGAGATTGGAGATGGTAGAACGCTCAAAGATTATTTTATTAAACTAGAAGATGCAGGTATCTTGAAACTGCTTATGAAATCTTCATCCAAAGGACTAACCAAGCTTGAAAAACCTGAAAAGATATATCTTGACAATAGCAATCTACTCTATATTACAGAGGCAAATATAGGAACAGTAAGAGAGACTTTTTTCTTGAATATAGTGAGTAGTAAACACGATGTAACCTATCCTAAAAAAGGGGATTTTTTGGTGGATGATAGGTATCTTTTTGAGATTGGAGGGAAGAATAAGGGATTTAAACAGATAAAAGATATAGAGAACTCTTTTGTGGTGGCTGATGATATAGAGATTGGAAGTGGGGCTAAGATTCCTCTGTGGTTGTTTGGTTTTTTATATTAACTGAATAAACAGTATACTGTAAATTAGAAGATGTAGTTTGAATATTTTCTTTTTATAATATTAAACCAACGATATTATATCGTTGGTTTAATATGTTCTACATCATTCCTGGCATTCCACCCATTCCGCTCATGTCTGGCATAGCAGGTGCTGCTGTTGGTGCTTCTTTTACGTCTGAAACGGTTGCTTCTGTGGTAAGAAGTAATGAGGCTACAGAAGTTGCATTTTGGAGTGCAACACGTTCAACTTTAAGTGGGTCAATAATACCCGCTTCAATCATATCTACATACTCACCTGTTGCAGCATTAAATCCAAGATTTGCGTCTGTTTTGTGTTTAGTAGCATTTGCAATTTTATCTGCTACTACTCCAGCATCAAAACCAGCATTTTCAGCGATCTGTTTCATAGGAGCAAATACTGCTCTTAAGATAATCTCTGCACCGACTGCTTCATCGTCTTTAAGATCAAGTTTTACGGCTTGGCTTGCTTTTATAAGTGCAGCTCCACCACCAATAACGATACCCTCATCAACAGCAGCTTTAGTAGCACTTAGTGCATCATCAACTCTATCTTTTTTCTCTTTCATCTCTGTTTCAGTAGCAGCTCCTACTTTGATAACAGCGACTCCACCTGCTAGTTTTGCAAGTCTCTCTTGAAGTTTCTCTTTGTCATACTCACTTGTAGTGTTTTCAGTTTGAATCTTGATTTCAGCTACTCTTGCTTCTACTGCTTTAGGGTCACCTTTACCATCTACTATGACAGTGTTGTCTTTGTCTATAACCACTCTTGTAGCTTGACCTAGGTCTGCTAGTGTTGCTTTTTCAAGTGAAAGACCAAGCTCTTCAGTGATAAGTGTTGCACCTGTAAGAATAGCGATGTCTTTTAACATCTCTTTTTTTCTATCACCAAAACCAGGAGCTTTAACAGCAGAGATGTTAAGTACACCTTTAAGTCTGTTAAGAACTAATGTTGCTAATGCTTCACCCTCTAAGTCATCAGAGATGATAAGTAGTGGTCTTCCACTCTGCTGGATTTGCTCTAACACAGGAACAAGATCTTTAAGTGAAGAGATTTTAGCATCTGTGATAAGAAGAAGTGGTGACTCCATTTCACAAGTCATTTTTTCAGTATTGGTTACAAAGTAAGGAGAGAGGTATCCTCTGTCAAACTGCATACCTTCAACTACTTCAAGGTCATCATTGATACCTTTTGCTTCTTCAACAGTAATCACACCATCTTTTCCTACTCTATCCATCGCTTCAGCGATAAGGTTACCAATAGTCTCATCAGAGTTTGCAGAGATAGTAGCTACTTGAGCGATCTCTTTTTTATTTTTAACCTCTTTAGATATCTTTTGTAACTCTTTGATAATAGCAGTAGATGCTTTATCCATACCTCTTTTAACCTCTATAGGGTTAGCTCCAGCGGTAATGTTTCTTAATCCCTCTTTGAAGATTGCATGTGCTAGAACGGTTGCAGTTGTTGTACCATCTCCTGCTTCATCGGCAGTATTGCTCGCTACTTCTTTTATGAGCTGAGCACCCATGTTTTCAAGTGTATCTTCTAGCTCTATCTCTCTTGCTACACTCACACCATCTTTTGTGATATGTGGTGCACCAAAACTCTTTTGAATAAGCACATTACGACCTCTAGGTCCCATTGTTACTTTTACTGCTTCTGCGAGTTTAGTTACTCCTGCGTATAGACCACTTCTTGCTTTGTCTGAAAAAAATATCTCTTTTGCCATGTATTATCCTTAGTTTAAATATATTGTTTTGTTTATTTGCTAAAATGAGCTTTGGTTATTTGATAAGCCCTAAAATCTCTTTGCTTATAAGTATAAGGTACTCTTTACCTTCTATAGTGATTTCCATTCCTGAAAAGTTTGCAAATACTACAGTGTCATCTTTGTTGATTCCTGCTTCTATAGCATCGGGACCTACTGAGATTACTTTACCTTGTGTAAGTTTCTCTTTTGCCGTATCTGGAATGATAATCCCTGATGCTGTTGTATTTGATTGCTCTTCTCTCTCTACTAGAACTCTGTTTGCTAATGGTAAAAATGCCATATTAACCCTTTATAATGTTTTATAGTTGGAATGGATTTTAATCCTTTTTTAACAAAATGTCAAGAAATTTCGAAAAACTCTTGACAATACTTATAAAACTTGCTAAAATGCCACCTCTTCATTAGTGGTAAGGTAGCTCAGCTGGTTAGAGCGCTGGTCTCATAAGCCGGAGGTCGAGGGTTCGAGTCCCTCTCTTACTACCACTTCTAATGATAGACAATCCCCCTTAACTTTTATTAAATCAACCCACTTTAAACCTACATTACGATAAAATACTTTTTTAATTATATTTAACTATAGGAATACCCATGTCTAAAAAAATTGCGTCTGCTAGAATCTCTGAAAAGAGTTCCCAATTACTTCAAGATCTGAACAACTCACTCCCTTTTGATAAAATTCTTTACCGTGAAGATATAAAAGGTTCACAAGCTCATGCTTATATGCTTAGTGAGCAAGGTATCATAACAAAAGAGGACTTTGCACAAATAGATGCAGGGCTAGAGGAGATACTAGAAGAGGTAGAGTCAGGAGTATTTAAACTCGATGGCGATGATGAAGATATCCACATGGCAATAGAGGGAAGACTCACTGACAAGATAGGCGACGCAGGTAAACGTCTGCACACAGCAAGAAGTCGTAATGACCAAGTAGCACTAGACTTTAGACTCTATGTGCAAAACAATACAAAAGTTATCGCTTCATTGCTTTTAGAAAATATCACAACCTTTGTAAAAACAGCAGAAGAACATGCCAAAGTGATGCTTCCTGGTATGACACATTTACAACATGCTCAACCCATAAACTTCGGTTACCATATGTTAGCCTATGCAAGTATGTTTAAACGTGACTATGAACGTTTTGTTACATCTTACGAGCGTAATAATTACTCTCCTATAGGCTGTGCAGCATTGGCAGGGACTCCACATAACATCTCTCGTCAGACTACTTCAGATAAACTAGGCTTTAATGCCCCAACACTAAACTGTTTAGACACAGTAAGTGACCGTGACTTTGCACTTGAAATTCTTTTTAACATCAGTACGATGATGATGCATATCAGCCGTTTGAGTGAAGAGCTTATCTTGTGGTCTGCAAGTGAGTTTAAGTGGGTAACACTAAGTGACAGACATGCAACGGGTTCTTCTATCATGCCACAAAAGAAAAATCCTGACATCCCAGAACTTCTACGTGGAAAAACAGGACGAGTCAATGGTAACCTTGTAGCACTTCTTACGGTAATGAAAGGTTTACCTCTAGCGTACAACAAAGACATGCAAGAGGACAAAGAGGGTGTCTTTGATTCTGTACGTACAGCACTACTTAGCCTACAAGTACTTAACGAGATGGTAGCAGACATGACAGTAAATGTTGAAGAGATGGAAAAAGCATGTATGATAGGGCATCTGTCTGCCACAGACTTAGCAGACTACCTAGTAAAAGAAGCAGGACTACCATTCCGCGATGCATACCACATTACAGGAAATGTTGTAAACCTAGCAGAAGAGAAAGGCTTAGATATTTCAGAACTTACTTTAGAAGAGTTACAAAGTATAGATGAACGTATAGGAGAGGGTGTAGTAGCCCTATTAGACAACCGTGCATCTATGAATGCAAGAGTGTCTGAAGGTGGTACGGCAACTGTTAGGACGTTGGAGCAGGTGGAAAGTTTGAAGAGTTGGTTGGAAAATGAACAATAAATATAATCAAAATATAAAGTCTGGTATGAAATTATATAAATTTAGATCGCTTGGAAGTTGTTTAGATTTAGATAGAATAGAAGATATTATTAATAATGGATTTTATTGTAATGATTTTTTAGGTTTCAATGATATGAATGAAGGTATTTATACGCATTTGGGTGAGACACCTATACCTTTAAGTGAAAAACAAAATTTTAAGATATGTTCTTTCTCTGGAGAGCATGCTCTCCGTTGTGAACTGATGTGGGGACACTATGCTAATGCAGGTAAAGGAGTAGCTATTGAAGTTGAGTTGGATAATAGTAATAAAAATAATATTATTCAGGTAAAGTATCATCATAAAAATCCTAATTTTAATGGTTCAAATGAAAAAAATCTTGAAGAAATTCTTTCAAATAAATCTCCAATTTGGTGCTATGAAGATGAATATAGATATTTATCCACCAATCAGTTAGAAGATAATAAAGTTAAAATAGGAATTACTAAGATTATTTTAGGTACACCATATGAAAGTTTATCTAATTATAATGATATAAAGCAGAATCATACTGCTTTGAAAGAATATCATAAGTATAGAGATAAATTGAAATCTATTTGTGGCGATTTTGGAATAAAAATTGCGTATGAAGATATGAAGTTTGATAAGATGGATTTTAGATACTGTTTTTAGTGTTAAAGTTTAGTAGTTATTACATTCAAATTTTAAGTATCGAATAAACCTTTTGTTTCATGCATATTATTGTCGGGATGAGGGCAACCCGACCTACGGGGACATTTGAGTTGTTAATTAAATTATAAATTAATTAAAAAAATGACAATTTGACATGTTTTTGATAATAGGTTCTTTTATTGGTTATGATGTATACATGAATTATAAACGCATATTTTTAGATGGATATAGTTATTATCTAACATTGGTAGCATATAGACGAGAGCCAATGCTCATAGATAATATAGCACTGTTACGGGACTCTTTTAGACGGAGTAAGCAGAGGTATGAATACAATATAGATGCTATTGTTATTTTACCTGACCATATACATATGATAATTACACCTAAGATTGCTAGTGATTATTCTAAAATTATTAGACATATTAAAAGAAGTTTTGTTTATGGGTTAGATAAAGAGAGTAAAGAAATAGCTAAAAATAGTTTAGGTTATAAAAAATATCGTCGAGGTCATGCAGAAGTATGGCAGGAGAGATTTTATGAACATACGATACGTAATGAAAAAGATTATTTAGAAATATTGAATTATATTAAATATAACCCTGTGAAGCATGGGTATATAGAAGATATTAAAGATTGGAAATATTCATCATTCACGTAGGTCGGGTTCCCCTGATCCCGACGATTTAATATAAATTATAAACATATTAATTCCATTACACAATCTATAATCAGAGGGTTTAAATTTTTATCATATGCATATTATTGTCGGGATCAGGGGAACCCGACCTACGGTTTTATATGAAGTTATATATTCTGTGGGTTTTTACCCACATCCTCCGCCACAGCTTGTTGCTGAGAAGTCTGTGGTATTTGAAACCTCTGATTTTTTGCTAAAGACTGTTTGTGTGAGTCCATTAGGAAGCTCTTGGTTTGCGAAATCAAACTCTTTTTCGATTTTAGGAAAAAGACCTGATGGGGCACAGTGGTTTATCATGATGAGTTGTTCACCCTCTTTTAGTACGGCTAACCCTGCCATGGCGTTTACCATAGGGTGTCCACCTTTAGATGTGTCAAACTCATAAGTAGTAATAGTACCTATAGTTCCTTTTTTAAACTCAACAGTGGCATTTTCAACCGTTACAATAGAAGCATTTTCTAAATTCATTAAATTTGTATCCTTTTTAATTTTAAGTTTTTAACAGACGAAGTGTTTAAAGACTTCTGTGTGTATCTTCATGAGAGTGATCCCAACGAAGTGTTCCTCCACCTAGCATGTGAAAATGCAAGTGATTTACCTCTTGTCCTCCATCTTTACCATTGTTTGTAATAAGTCTGTAACCTGTTTTGTCTATGCCGACTTTAGTTGCAACTTCTTGTGAAAACTCAGTAAGCCCACCCATAGTCTCAGCAGTTACATCTTGAAAACAATCTACATGAATTTTAGGAATAATAAGAATATGTATAGGAGCTTTAGGGTGTAGGTCATGAAACGCTAAAAAATGTTCACTCTCATGAACCGTATTGTTAGGAATCTCCCCATTTACGATTTTACAAAATATACACATGATTTGTCCTTTGGGTATTTGATTTACTTTTTATTTTTCTTATCATAATCAACTTTTAGTTAGATTTAGATAAAATCTCATTAAATAATAAGAACAAAATATACCTCATATAGATGGAGTTTTATGGAAAATTTAGAAGAGAAGATACTTCAAGCTGATAGTCTTGAAGTATTGGAAAAAGTGCGTGTAGAGCTTTTTGGTAAAAAGGGTGTCATAGCGGCACAGTTTGCTAAAATGAAAGAGGTTCCTGGTCCAGAGAAAAAAGCATTTGCAGAGGGGCTAAACAAAAGTAAAGCTGCTTTACAAAAGAGCTTTGACACACGTTTTGAAGTACTCAAAGCAGAAGAGATAGAGAGAGTCCTAAAGAGTGAAGAGATAGATGTTTCTCTTTATGGTTCTTTGGCACAAAAAGGTGCATTACATCCAGTGATGGAGACGATGGATAAGATTATAGACTATTTTGTCGCTTTAAACTTTGCAGTAGAGAGTGGTCCTATGGTTGAAGATGACTTTCACAACTTTGAAGCATTAAATCTTCCTAAGTATCACCCTGCACGTGACATGCAAGATACTTTTTACTTTAATGATGGTGGACTTTTACGTACACACACTTCTCCAGTGCAGATACGTACGATGCTAGAGACAAAACCTCCTATTAGGATGATTGCACCAGGAACGGTTTTTAGACGTGATTTTGATGTGACGCATACGCCTATGTTTCACCAAGTAGAAGGGTTAGTTGTTGATGCTAAAGGTAAAGTAAGTTTTGCAAACCTTAAAGCGATTTTGACAGACTTTTTACAGTATATGTTTGGTGAAGTAGAGGTTCGTTTTAGACCAAGCTTCTTCCCTTTTACTGAGCCATCTGCTGAAGTAGATATCTCTTGTATCTTCTGTGAAGGAGAAGGGTGTCGTATCTGTTCTCATACAGGTTGGCTAGAAGTACTAGGCTGTGGGATAGTTGACCCTAATGTCTTTAAGTCTGTTGGTTATGAAGATGTGAGTGGTTACGCTTTTGGTTTAGGTGTAGAGCGTTTTGCAATGCTTATGCATAAAATACCTGATTTGAGATCTTTATTTGAAGGTGATATTCGTTTATTGGAGCAGTTTAGATGATAGTAACAAGAAGTTGGTTAAATGAATTTATAGATCTTAGTAAAGTAACAAATGAGACACTTTATGAGACTTTTAATGCTATTGGGTTAGAGGTTGATAGTATCAATCAGATTGAGATTGAGAGTAAAGTTGTTGTAGGGAAAATACTCTCTTGTGAGAAGCATCCCGATGCAGATAAGCTTAATGTATGTCAAATAGATGTTGGTACAGAGACAAAGCAGATAGTATGTGGTGCAGCCAATGTAGTAGATGCTGAGTATGTTGCAGTGGCTACTGTAGGTGCAGTACTTCCTGGAGATTTTGCTATAAAAGATGCAAAACTTCGTGGGGTGGAGAGTGCAGGTATGGTTTGTGCCTCTTCTGAACTAGGGTTACCTGAGATGGGTAAAGGTATCATGATACTAGATGAGAGTATAGGTGAACTTGAAGTAGGACGTGAACTTAACTCTTATGACAAAGTAGCAGATACTATTATAGAGCTTGAACTCACTGCTAACAGAGGAGATTGTCTCTCTGTATATGGTGTAGCTAGAGATTTAAGTTCTGCCTTAGACATAGAGATGAAACCTTTTGACTACAAAGAAGTAGAGAAGATGAAGATAGGTATCGCTAGAGATGCTTCGTTACAGACGGAGGGTTCTATAGATGCCGATTTACATTATAAACGTGCCAAAATAGACACAATGGAGAGTAACTTTCTTCTCTCTTTACGTTTAGCAATGGTAAGTGTAGAGGGAAGTGAAAAACTAGAGAGTATGTTAGCGTATGCTACACATGCAACAGGGGTTATTTTACGTGCATATAAGAGTGAATCTTTCTACAATGAAGAGGGAAAGATACTCTTAACTTCTTTGGCTAAAGCAGAGGGTATTGTAGAAGTAAAAGCTAAAGATGATTTACTATCTGTTGTAGGTATGTACCAAAACTCAGAAGCCAAAGCCAATGATAAAAGCCAAGAAGTTCTCTTTGAGGCGAGTTACATTAACCCAGATACGCTGGTTGAAGCAGTAGCCAATACCTCTTTATCAAAAGATGACCTTTACTATAAAACATCAAGAGGCTCTAACCCAGACTTAAAGTTTGGGTTAAACTTTTTAGCACAACTTTTACATAACAACACAGAGATACACTGTTATGAGGGGTCATTAAATGTAGATGTAGAGAGAGAAAACCATACAGTGATTGTCTCTTCAGATGAGATATCTTCTATTGTTGGTATGGAGATAGAGATAAATAAAATTGTGACTATCTTACATAAACTAGGGTTTGGGATTAGTACCATAGACCACAATGTTATCTCTGTGACAGTACCACTGTTTAGACATGATATTAAGCATATTCAAGATATTGCAGAAGAGATAGTAAGAATTATTGGTATCAATAATATAGAAGCTAAACCTTTTGTTTTTGCAGAAAAAGCACGTCTAAATAGTACTACAGATAGATACAAAGCTAAAAAAAGCTTTAGAAACCGTGCTGTAGGTGCAGGTTTTTATGAAAATATAAGTTATGTATTTAGTGATAGAGTATTACTTGAAAAATATGGTTTCTCTACTGTTGAAGAGGCACTTGAACTGACTAACCCTATAGCTGAAGAGCTTAACACACTTAGAAGTACGGTTTTAGTAAACCTTTTAAATGCAGTTAAACGTAATGTAAGTTACACCAAAAAGTCTATTCCTCTTTTTGAGATAGGTGCAATTTTTGGTAGTAAAAGAGAGCAGTCAGAAGTGATCTCTTTTGTTTTTTCAGGACATATCAGTAATGAAAATATTTGCAATGCAGGTAAACCACAGATGGTGGATTTTGCTACATTTACACAGAAAATTGGTGCAGTAATAGGTGCGTTTGAATTGGTACCATGTCGTGATACGAATGGACTTATCCACCCTTATCAATCAGCCGATATAGTTGCTAATGGTAAAGTATGTGGATTTATGAGTAAACTACACCCTACGGTTCAAGAGGAGTTTAGTATTCCAGATACTTTTATAGCTGAGTTAGATTTTGATGCACTATTACCTACGCATATTAATGCAAAACCTATCTCTAAGTTTCAAGGGGTTTATAAAGACTTGTCTGTAGTTATAGATAAATCTTTAAACTACTATGAAGTGGCTAAAGTATTAAAATGTATTGAGAATGATATGCTTAAAGATATCTATCCTGTAGATATTTATGAAGATGAAAAACTAGGTGACCAGAAGAGTTTAACGATTCGTTTCTTTATTCAGTCTATGGAAAAAACATTAGAAGAAGATGACATAGAAACAGTAATGAGTCAAATCATGACAACACTTGAACTAGAGTGTCAAGCACAATTGAGATAGTCATGATAATAAAATTAGCCTCTAGTTACGGATTTTGTTTTGGTGTAAAAAGAGCCATACGTATTGCTGAAGAGCATAAGGGGAGTAAAACATATGGCCCTCTTATTCACAACAAAGATGAAATCAATCGTCTTAAAGAGGGGTTTAACATTGGTCTTGCTGAAAAGTTTGATGATGTAAATCCTGATGACTCTGTAGTGATACGTACACATGGTATCCCTAAAGATGAACTCTCTAAACTCAAAGCCCAAGAAAACACAATTATAGACGCAACATGTCCTTATGTAACTACTCCTCAAAAGATAGTAGAGAAGATGAGTAATGATGGATACAGTATTGTTATCTTTGGAGATAAAAACCATCCAGAGATTAGAGGGGTTGTAAGTTACGCTAAAGAGTTGAAAAATGCCTTTATAGTCAATGATGAAAAAGAGTTAGAGGGACTTCCTATACTCTCTAAAGTAGCAGTAGTTGCACAGACAACAAGAAAACCAACTGATTTTGTAAAAGTTGTAAGTGCATTAATCTTACAACATAAAGAGGTAAGGGTATTTAACACCATTTGTAACGCAACATTTGAAAACCAAGATGCCGCAGCGGAACTTGCTAAAGATGCAGATGTGATGATAGTAATAGGGGGGAAACACTCCTCAAATACCAAACAATTACACTCAATATGTAAAAGTTACTGTGAAGATAGTTACTTGATAGAGAATGAAAAAGAGTTTGAATCAGAGTGGTTTAAAGATAAAAATCTTTGTGGTATCTCCGCAGGTGCATCTACACCAGATTGGATTGTTCAAAATGTGATAGATAAGATAGAAATTATAAAGCAGGTAAAATAAGATGAACAGACTCACACTAGAACCCATTAGTAAAATAGAGGGAGAGATAAACCTTCCTGGTTCTAAAAGTCTTTCAAATAGAGCATTACTTTTAGCAGCTCTTGCTAAAGGTACTACACAAATATCTAACCTTTTAGAGAGCGATGATACACGACATATGCTAAACGCACTTAAACAGTTAGGCATAAAGTATGAATTATCTGAAGATAAAACACTATGTACCATAGAGGGAAATGCAGGAGCAATAAAAAGTGATAAATTACAAGAACTTTTTTTAGGAAATGCAGGGACAGCTATGCGTCCTTTATGTGCAGCACTCTGTCTAGGTGAGGGTGAGTATGTGCTTACTGGTGAACCTCGCATGAAAGAGAGACCAATAGGACACTTAGTAGATGCACTGCGTGAAGCGGGAGCAAATATAAATTACTTAGAAAATGAGGGTTATCCTCCTCTAAAGATTGAAGCCAATGGGCTTCAAGGAGGAGAAGTTAAGATAGAAGGTGCTATCTCTAGTCAGTTTCTAACAGCTCTACTTCTTGCCTCTCCTATGGCAAAAAAAGATACATATATTACCATTGTAGGTGAATTAGTCTCCAAGCCTTATATTGATATAACCCTAAATATTATGCAAACATTTGGTGTTGAGGTAATCAATAATAATTATGAAACCTTTACTATAAGAGGGGGACAGACTTATACTGCTGTTGACTCTTTTATGGTAGAGGGAGATGCCTCTTCAGCCTCTTACTTTTTAGCAGCATCTGCTATTAAGGGTGGGAGTGTAAAGGTAACAGGTATCGGTAAAAATAGTATACAAGGTGATATTCAATTTGTAGATGTACTTGAGAAAATGGGTGCAAAAGTAGAATGGGGAGAGGGGTATGTTACTGTTACAAAAGATAAACTACACGCTATAGATATGGATTTTAACCATATCCCTGATGCTGCTATGACTATTGCAACTACAGCACTTTTTGCCAAAGGTACAACCACACTTTGTAACATTTATAATTGGAGAGTTAAAGAGACAGATAGACTGTTTGCTATGGCTACAGAGCTACGTAAAGTAGGAGCAGAAGTGGTAGAAGGTAAAGACTACCTTCAAATCATCCCTCCAAAAGTGCTAAAACATGCCACTATAGATACCTATGATGACCACAGAATAGCCATGTGTTTTTCACTACTAGCCCTAGATAAAGCATCAGTCACCATCAACGAACCAGAGTGTACAGCTAAAACTTTTCCTACGTATTTTGAAGTACTTAAGAGTATTTCAAAATATTAATTTAGTGGTCGTTTTAGCGACTAGTACGACTAGAAACTGTTATTTTTAGAACAATAAATCTACATTAGATAATATATTTCAATCTTATCCTAAGCATTCTAATAAAAATTTTAGCTATAATAACGCAAAATTAGGCACACATGAAGGATAGGTATGAAGTTCGAAGATATCGAAATAGAAGAAGTAGATTTTGAGGCGATGCTCGAGGAATCGTTTAAAAAGTCAGAGTCAAGAAGTGATTTAGTTACAGGTACAATTGTTAAAATAGATGAAAAAGATAATTTAGCAGTAGTAGATATTGGTGGTGGTAGAGATGCTAACCTTTCACTTGATGAAATCAAAGATGAAAATGAAACTGTACTATTTAAAGTAGGTGACACTATTGATGTTATCACTATGGGTAGAGGTCGTATCTCATATACAGCAGCACTTTCACGTGTAGCACTTAATGAGTTTATTGCTGAGTATGATGATGAGCAAGAGTACATTATTGAAGGTACTGTTACTAAGAAAAACAAAGGTGGTTATGTTGTAGATTGTGATGGTTTAGAATTCTTCATGCCACGTACACTCTCTTACCTATCTTCTAAAATAGACCCTATTGGTAAAAAAGTTAAAGCTGTTATCGTTAAAGTTGATAAAGATAAAGGTTCTGTAGTTGTTTCAAGAAAAGAACTTATAGAGCGTGATAAAGCTAAAACTGAAGAGATAGTAGCAGTACTTCTTGAGAGTAAAGATCCAGTAATCGGTACTATTAAGAAAATTACTTCTTATGGTATGTTTGTAGATGTTGGTGGCATGGACGGACTTGTTCACTATTCACAAATTTCTCACAAAGGACCAGTTAATCCTTCTAAATATTTCCAAGAGGGTGATGAAGTTAATGTTATCGCTTTAGAGTATGATAAAAAGAAAAGACACCTTTCATTATCTATTAAAGATGCTAACCCTGATCCTTGGGCTGATATTGATGCAATCATAGGTGTAGGTGATACTGTAACTGCTACAGTTTCTAACATCGAACCTTATGGTGTATTTGTTGACCTTGGTGAAGATTTAGAAGCGTTCCTACACGTATCTGAAATCTCTTGGGACAAAAATGTTAAACATCCAAAAGATTACTTAGAAAACAACTCTGATATCAATGTTGAAGTTATCGAAATTGATAAAGAGGGTAGAAGACTTAGAGTAAGTCTTAAAAAACTTCTTCCTAAACCTATGGATGCATTTACAGCTGAAAATAGAGTAGGTGATGTAGTATCTGGTACAGTAACATCTATTACTGACTTTGGTGCATTTGTAAGAGTTGGAGCTATTGAAGGTTTACTTCATAATCAAGAAATCTCTTGGGATAAATCACAAAATGCTAAAACTGAACTTAAAGTTGGTGATGAAGTAGAAGTGAAGATTATCAAAATCGATAGAGATGCTGGTAAAATTTCATTAAGTAAAAAAGCTTTAGAAGATTCTCCTATTAAAGCATTTGCTGAAACACACAAAAATGGTGCAATCGTTACTGGTACAGTGAAAGACAAAAAAGACTTTGGTGTATTTATTGCACTTGAAGAGAATGTTGATGCACTTATCAGAACTGAAGATCTTTACCCTATGAAAGTAGAAGAGATTGAAAAGGGTCAAGAGATTAAAGGTGTAATTAGCTTTATCGATGCTAACACTGATAGAATCAGAGTTTCTGTTAAAAGACTTGAGCGTCAAGAAGAGAGAGAAGCTATGGAACAACTTAACTTAGATCAAGATGATAGCATGACTCTAGGTGATGCTTTTGGTGACATGTTAAAAAAATAAAAGTCAATAGACTTTTGTCAAGATTAAGCAAGAGATAGATAGTTTATCTCTTTTTGATTTTGACATTTACGATTATATCGTACTCTCCCCCGTACTAAAATGTACATTAAAATTTCAAAAAAAGGTTATTAGATGTCAAAAAAAACAATAGTTGTTTGTGACCATATACATCAAAGTGGCTTGGATATCCTTGCAAACGATAGTGAAATAGAACTTATAAATGCTGCTGATGAACCTAAAGATAAACTTATTTCAGAGATTATTCCTTTAGCTGATGTTGCAATTACACGTTCTTCTACAGATGTTGATGATGCATTTTTAGCTTCTGCTAATAATGTTACCGCAGTTGTTAGAGCAGGTGTAGGTGTAGATAATGTTGATATTCCAGGTTCTAGTAAACAAGGTATTGTTATTATGAATGTACCTACTGCGAATACTATTGCAGCAGTAGAACTTACTATGGCTCACTTACTTTCATGTGTAAGAAAATTTCCTTATGCACATAACAATCTTAAACTTGAACGTGTATGGAGAAGACAAGATTGGTATGGTACTGAACTTAAAGATAAAAAATTAGGTATTATTGGTTTTGGTAATATTGGTTCAAGAGTAGGTAAACGTGCAAAAGCATTTGAGATGGATGTTCTAGCATACGACCCTTACATTGATTCTAGTAAAGCTACAAATCTTGATATTGACTATACTAAAAATCTTGAGGATATTTTAGCGTGTGATATTATTACGATTCATACACCTAAAAATTCAGAAACTATAGGCATGATAGATAGTGCTGAAATTGCTAAGATGAAAGATGGTGTTATTCTTATTAACTGTGCAAGAGGTGGGCTTTACAATGAAGAGGCACTTCTTGAAGGGTTAACATCAGGTAAAATAGCTATGGCAGGTATTGATGTATTTAACAAAGAACCAGCAACAGATCACCCTTTACTTGACTTAGATAATGTAACAGTAACACCTCACTTAGGGGCAAATACAAAAGAGTCTCAACGTAATATTGCTATTCAAGCGGCTGAAAATGCTATTTTGGCAGCAAAAGGTATCTCATATCCCAATGCATTGAATCTTCCTATTAAAGAGAATGAATTACCAGATTTTGTACGTCCATACCTTGAGCTTATTCAAAAAATAGGTCATCTCTCAGCACAAGTTACAAAAAGTGCAGTTAAATCGATTAAAGTTATAGCATCAGGACCTATTGAAGATCATTTAGTATCTTTAAGTACATTTGCTACAGTTGGTGTTTTATCTGAATCTTTAGGTGATCATGTAAACTATGTTAATGCAGAATTTGTTGCTGAAGAACGTGGTATTGATATGAGTATAGAAGTAAGACCTAATAATAGTGGTTTTACTAATAAAGTAGGTATTAAACTTACAACAGCAGAGGGTATTATCTCTATAGCAGGAACTGTATTTGATGATACAGAGCAACGTATTATTGAAATTGATGATTATATCTTAGATGTAGAACCTAAGGGTACTATGATTTTCTTTAGAAATACAGATACTCCAGGTGTAATAGGTGATGTTGGTCATATTATGGCTAGTAATGCATTAAATATTTCAGATTTCAGATTGGGTAGAGATACAAAACAACAAGCATTAGCAGTTGTTCGTGTTGATGGTCAAATATCTAAAAAAGTACTTGATGAACTCTCATCTTTGGAAGCATGCATTAGCGTAAGTCACGCTACACTTTAAAATATTATTTCTAAATAGTGTGTCTTTTAGGCACACTATGTTTCTTCTTCATATTTCTTCAAATAAATTGATACTAAATACTTTTTTTAATCAATAAATTCTATTCTATTAGATATAATCGCGTTAAATCTACTATAGTCTAATCTCACACTTTATGCTATAATCAAAGTTTATATTAGGAGTTAATTATTATGTTTATGAAAAGATACATCTTTTTACTACTACTTGCCTTACCACTTTTTGCTGACTTAAAGAATTTAAGTCTTAAAAATGCTATAAAAATAGTAAAAAAAGATAATTTAGAGTTGAAAATATCACGTTTTAATCAACAGATGAAACAGTATGAAGCAAAGGCAGCACAAGGGTATCATTACGGTAAAGTTGATGTTACAGTATCTGCGATGCGTTCAAATGATGCTGGAAATGTATTTGGTTTCAAGCTTCAAAGTAGGGAAGCTACGTTTGGAGATTTTGGTTTTGGTGAGTTCGATATGAGTGGACAGACCAATCCTCTACCTGTTGCACCTGATGCATTAAATTATCCTGATGCAAGAAATCACTATCAGACAAAAATTTCGTATATGTTACCCATCTATACAGGTGGTAAGTTAACAGAGTATGGGCATATTACTAAGGCACTTTATAGAATGAGCCAATATGACACGGCTCAACTACTTAACACTAAAATTTTTCAAACTAAAAAAGCGTATTATGATATTTCATTAGTAGATAACTATATTAAAAATCTCTCTAAGATGATTCGTAACATCACACGTTTGGAGTCTATTGTTAATAGTATGAAAGAAGAGGGATATGCACAAGATATTGATCTTCTTGAAGTGCAAGCACGTAAAGTTGAAGCAGAAAGTATGTATAACCAAGCAAAACTAAATCGTGATTTGGCTTACCAATTCCTCTCTTTCTTGCTTAACAAAGATGTGGCTTCAATAAGAAAAGTAAATGAGATGGCTTCAATGCCTCGCGTTACTAAAGCCAAACTTGAAGCGAACAATATAGATATTCAAAAAGCTAAATTGGGTTTAAAAATTACAGAGATGGCAATTAATGTAGAAAAAGCAAATTTTCAGCCTACTGTAGGTGGTTTTGCTGAGTATGGAAGTGCAGATAATAGTTTATGGAGTGACTTTAATGAAAAAGATGCATACACTATAGGGGTTCAAGTAAATTGGAATGTATTTAGTGGAGGTACAGACCGTGCTAACTTAGAGAAAGCAAAAGTAAATTACTTAAAAGTAAAAGACCAAGTTGCCTTAGCTAAAAGTGGTATTGCTTTAAAAGTTAAAAAATTGCAAACAGAAATTCTTAGTATAAGTGCAGATGTAAGAAGTTATAAAAAACAGTTGCGTTTTGCTAAAAAAGTTTATCAAAACTATAGTGCAAGATACAAAGAGGGAATAGTATCTATAACAGATGTTTTAATTAAACAATCAAAAGAGCTTGAAATTCTTTTAAAGCTTTTAACTGTTAAAAATAAACATAACACAAAAATATTTGAATTAAAAAGTATATTAAATTCTGGAGGAAAAATATGAAAAAAATTATTACATTCATAACTATGAGTCTTATGGCAGTAAGCATAAATGCTGTAGAGATTAATTTAACTGGTTCAGTTGTGTCAGATAATCAAAAAATGATGACAAGTCGTTATATGGGTTATGTTAAAAAAATGGCAGTCTCTGAAGGTGATATTGTAAAAAAAGGTCAACTACTTTATGAGATAGATTCAAAAGAGATTGAGTCGGCTGAAAGACAAGTAGATTTGGGTATCTCGCAAGCAAGATTGGCACTTCAGATGAATATCAACCAATATAACAATGTTTTAATGAACTTATCAAGACACCAAAGACTGTATAAAAAGAAAATGGTCTCTAAGTATGAGTTAGAAACTTTAGAACTTGCGGCTAAAAATCTTAAAGATATGGTAACTATTGCTACAAAACAAGTAGAACAGGCTGAAGCAAAAAAAGAGGAAGTACTTAACCAATATAATTATCTCAAAATTAAAGCACCTAATGATGGTGTAATTGTTGCAAAAAGATTAAATGAAGGTGAGATGGCAATACCTGGTATGCCAGCAGTTATATTAACAGATTTAAGTCGATTAAAAATCGTTGCAGAAATTTCAGAAACACAACTTAAATATATCAATTTAGGCAAAGATGTTGAAGTAGAAATTGTATCTATGGGTTTTGTTAGTACAGGTAAAATTTCCTCTATTATCCCTAGTTCAAATCCTATGACACATAAATTTAAAATTAAAATAGAGTTTGATGCTAAGGGATATTCTGTCTATCCTGGTATGTATGCTAAAATTCTTATTAAGTAGTTTATGATGACTGAAAAAAAAGAGTATCAAGTTACAGATATAGCAGGAAGATTAGCAAAGGGTTTTTTACGTAACCCTTTAACAGCAGTATTGGGTGTATTTTTACTTATTATGGGGTATTTAGCTCTAAATACTATGCCTAGAGAGGAAGACCCTCAAATAGCTATTTCTGGTGGAGCTATTATTGTAGCAATGCCAGGAGCTACTCCTAAAGAGATAGAAAATATAATTGTAAAACCTTTAGAGAGAAAACTTCGTGAAGTAAGAGGTATAGAGCATGTATATGGTATGGCAATGGACAATGTTGGTATTGTAAATGTTATGTATTATATTGGTGAGAATAGAGAAGATTCTAACTTAAAGCTTTATGATAAAGTAATGCAAAATATGGACAGTATGCCTAAGGGGGTTATGCAACCTCTTATTAAACCATTTGATATCGATATCGATATACCTATTATTACCGTTGCTTTTTATCTTAAAGATAGTAAAAATGTCGATGATGTTAAACTTTTTGAAACGGTTAGAAAGGTTCAACAAAAAATCAATGCTGTAGATGCTGTAGCAAAAACAACACTTAAAGGTTCAAGAAAAGCTCAATATAATATTGAAGTTGACATGGGAAAACTATCTGCATATCACCTCTCTTTGGGGCAAATCATGCAAGCAGTACAATCTGTAGCTGTTGATGTGCCTGAAGTTAAAGGGCGAACACAAAATAATAAATTAATTATATTTGGAGTAAATAACGCTATAGAGAGTGTAGAGGATGTAGGTTCAGTTATCGTTGCACAATATATGGGCTCTCCTATTTACTTACGTGATGTTGCAGTGGTAACTAGTGGTTTAGATATTCAAAATTTCCAAACAGCAAAAATACATTTTAAGAAAGATGCAAATGATTCAACAGTGGGTGAAGAGTTAAATCAGATAACTATGACAGTTGCAAAATTAGCAGGAACCAATGCTGTATTTGTAGCAGAAGATGTTGTAGAGGTTCTTAAAGGTTATGAAGCTGAGTTTGCGAAAGAGGGTGTAGGCTATCTAATAACAAGAAACTATGGTGAAAGAGCAAATGAAGCAGTAAATGAATTGATGCATCACTTGCTTATTACTATTGTTATTATCGCTTTGATGTTAGTTTTTGCTTTGGGTTGGAGAGAATCTATTATTGTTACTTTTTCTGTACCAGCTATCTTGGCAGTAACACTTTTTACCGCATGGATGACAGGGCAAACAATGAATAGAATTACACTCTTTGCACTACTACTATCCTTGGGTCTTTTAGTTGATGCGGCAATTATTGTTATTGAAAATATTCACAGACACTTGCACAGTCATGGCGTAGAGGATAAAGAGATGGGTGAATTACTTATAGAGGCTACAGATGAGATTGGAGCACCTACAAATGTTGCAACCTTAGCAATTATTTTAACGATGGTTCCTATGGCTTTTGTTGGAGGAATGATGGGGTCATTTATGAAACCTATCCCTTACAATGTACCCGTAGCATTAGTAGCTTCACTTTTTGTAGCATATATATTTACACCGTATTTAAGTCTAAAACTTTTAAAGAAGCCAGAACATAAGCATGAACATACTAAAGGAGTAGATGATGAGTAAACTTGAAGGTTTTATCTATAGCATACTTGATAAAAAGTCTAAAAAAACATTGGTTGTCTCACTGACAATAGCGGCTTTTTTTGCTTCATTGATGATGTTTCCTACTATGATGGTATTGGCTAAAATGCTTCCAGGTAAAAGTGCAAATACTTTTTCTATTTATGTAGATACCCCTACTGGCAGTTCCATTGAAGAGACAAAGCAGATGAGTAGTTGTGTTATTGATTTTTTGAAAAAAGAGAAAGAAATATTAAATATTGAACTCTTTTTAGGACAAGGTATTCCTCTTGACTATGCTGGTTTGGTAAAGGGTGCAAGTATGAAGCGTACTGAAAATGTTTCAGAAATATCCGTAAATCTTACAGATAAACATCACAGAGATGAAGCCTCTTTTTTAATGGTTAAACGCCTTAGACCTCTTATTGAAAATGCTTGTACTCCTAAGTTACCTGGAACAAATATTAAATTTATCGAACAGCCATCAGGTCCTCCTACATTAGCTTCTATTGTTGTTGAAGTTCATGGTGAAAATTTAGAGAAGTTAAGAACTCTCTCTACTGATGTAGCACAAATTTTGTCTAAAACAGAAGGGCTTGTAGATATAGATATTATGGCTGATGAGATATTTACCAAATACGAACTAGTTCCAGATAGTGAGAAAATAGCAAGATCTGGGTTAAGTGTTAAACAGGTAAATAATATTTTGTATCTAGCTTTTGAAGGTATGGTTATCGCACATAAAAATTCAAGAAATTCGCCTGATCAGATAGATATGTTTCTTGTTTTAGATAAAAGTAGTAAAACATTAGCTTCTCAAGAGAAGGATGCACTTTTAAGTAAGCTTTCTTCTTTAAACCTTATGAATATGAAAGGTATGATGGTGCCACTAAGTGAAGTTGTTAAACTACGTAAAGTGAAATCACACCCTATGATAATGCATAAAGACCTTTCTCGTATGATTAATGTTATTGCAGAAACTGAGATGATTTCTCAACTATATCCACTTTTAGATGCACGTAAAGTGATGCTTGAGTATTTTTCAAAAGAGTATGATGTAGAAAAAGAAGCAGGCATAACAACTTACATGTTTGACCTTCATTTAACAGATAAAAAAACAGGTGAAAAATTTCTTTTACGATGGGATGGTGAGATGAAAGTTTCACTTGATACATTTAGAGACTTAGGTGGAGCGTTTATTTCTGCATTAATTCTTATATTCTTGTTATTGGTTATTTACTATAAAAGTTATGCTATTGCTGGTATTGTATTACTAGGTTCATTCCTCTCTCTTATTGGGGTTATTGTAGGACACTGGGTAGCAAATTGGTTTACTACTGATACGTTCTTCCTAACTGCTACCTCGTTGATTGGGTTTATTGCTCTTATTGGGATAAGTTCACGAAACTCTCTTTTGCTTATTGACTTTGCAAAATCACTAATGGAGTTTCATGGTATGGAAAAAAGAAAAGCCATTGCCGTAGCCGCGGCAACAAGAGCAAAACCAATTGCTTTAACAGCAGTTGCTATTATCTTAGGTTCAGCACTTCTTGCTAGTGACCCAGTCTTTGGTGGACTTGGTGTTGCTCTTATCTCAGGTACAGTAGCTGCTGTATTTGTCTCTTTATTTTTTGTTCCAGTACTCATGGATAACTCTAAAGCTATGGATTTTGACCGTGTTCACGACGAAGAACATGATAGCATCTCTATTACCAAATAACTACTACTTTATGCATGTTAGCTTGTACTGCTAGCATGCGTAGTTTACGTCTCTTTACGTATATTTCCCGTAAAGTTTATTAACTTTTTAAGTATAGCTCTATAAGCACACTTCTCCTCAAGATATTAACCAATCATTTGCTATAATCACTCATAATTTTTTAAGGAGCTACAATGGCTACAATTGGAATGGGTGACATCAAAAAAGGTGCGAGACTTGAGATAACGGGGAATCCTTATAGGGTAACAGATTTTCAACATGTTAAGCCTGGTAAAGGTGCAGCTTTTGTACGTGTTAAGATTAAAAATCTTGCAACAGGAAAAACAATAGAGAAGACGATTCATGCTGGTGATAAGTTTGAAGTACCAGAGCTTGAACAAAAAACAATGCAGTACCTTTATGATGATGGTGATTTTTTGCAGTTTATGGATACAACAACATTTGACCAAATTGGTCTTACTCATGAGCAAGTAGGTAAAGATACATTTGATTTTATGATAGATGGAATGGAAGCAGAAATTCTTTTTCATGGTGGTAAAGCAATATCTGTAGAGATTCCTCAAACAGTAGTACTTAAAATTGTAGAGACTCCACCTAACTTTAAGGGTGACTCACAAGGTGGTAAAAAACCAGCTACACTTGAAAGTGGAGCAGTAGTACAAGTACCATTTCATATTCTTGAAGGTGAGATGATTAAGGTAGATACAGTAGAGAAGAAGTATTTAGAGAAAGCGAAATAGAATTTCTTGAATAAAATAGGGTGTTGTATCGCAACACCCCATATAGATTACTTAAATACCTTTTCACAATCTTTAATCACTGCACCAGGTACAGTAGCAATAGTCATAAACTCTGACATTTGTAGTAGAGGATACATTACTGATATATAGTATTTAGGCTCTAATATTTTAGCTTCACCATTTTCTATAAGAATAGGGTAAGGAAGTAACCCTGCATTGTTAGTACCTATTCTAGAAGTAAACTTTTGTGTTCTTTTTCCTAGTTTAACACCAATGAGTGTTGAACCATTTTCTAGTTTTTGTACAAAAAGTACTTTTTTATTATTTTTAATTTTGGCTAAAAGGTTAGATCCTCTTGCTACTACAGTCATATCTTCATAATGAGGCATACCATTCATGAATTGATACTTAGGTAAGAGTTGAAATTTTAAGGTATCTTTAGAGTTTAAAAGACCTGTAAAGTTAGAGGTTATCTTTGCTAAAGTTTCTTTTGGAATTCTTTCATCAAAATCTTTTTGCATAAATGCTTTAGCTATATAGAGTGGATTTGTAATACTTATATGTTTGTCTTTAGTATTGACCAATAGTCTTAGTGATGCTGCAAAACCTCTATTTTTTTTAGCTGCCATTTTTTGAAGGTTTTTATCTGTAAATACTATTGAGATAAGGTATCCTTTTTTATTTACAGGGCTAACTCCTACAATCTCAAAACCAGCTTTTTTAAGAGTAGCCTTGGCAGTTTTAACATCCATAAACTTAGCTCTTAAGTATGCAGCTATTTTTCCTTTATTCACTTCACCTATATTAGTATTGCTTGTATGAGCAGGAGCTCTTTTTTGGCGTTGATTACTTGGAATGTAATTAGGGGGAACACGCTTAGAAAATTTTATAGATCTATTTATACCTACATTACGTGTATTTAGTGTATTTACTTGTATAGGAGTAGGTACTTTTGGAGGTTTAGGAATAATAATATTTATAATTTTCCCATTGGCTCTAATTTTTTGGGTGCTTGAAGTTTCATGTTTTATAACTGGTTTAGGAGTAGATTTCACTTCTTTTTTTATGATAGTAGGAGGTACAACCTTAGCAATTTTTTTAGTATGCTTGATAGTTAAAGGGTTAACATTAGGCATCTCTTTCATGCCAAGAGCAGTAAGTATTTGAGGAATTTCTCTGTCAAGCTTGTGAACAAGACCTACTCTTTTTTCATCTACAATACCTAAAGTATCAGACCAATTGACTAAAGTAGGCATACCCACAACTAGTTTATTGCTTCCTTTTTTAATATACATATACATAGAACAAGGGGCAAAAAGTCCAGCTTCAGGATGTGCATCTTTATTATCAAACATGTTATAGGAGTACTCTAAGTGACAAAGAGAGTAAGTCCAAAATGCTTCATAGTCAGAGAGTATCTCTTCGGCATTATCAAGACCATCTAAAAAGTTGTGATACCCAGCAATAAGATACTGTTTGTCTATAAATGCAAGTTCAAATTCATTTTGAAATTCATCAATAAAGTCTTCCATATCTTCAGGTGCATCAAATTCAAATTCAAAATTAATCATTTTTTTAGTAGGAAGTTTTTTATAAGGAAGGTAAGACTTTGTTACCTTTGCTCCATCAGCCTTAAGTTCTTTTTCTAACATAGCATCTAAAGGTTTAAATGCAGAAGTAAACTTAGCCCTAACCTTAGGGTCATCAATACCTATCATATCTAACATCGCTTCAGGCATAAGGTGACCTACATGAGTATTTTTTTCATCTAATCTTTTATGAATAAGCATATTAAATGGAGAAAATGCAGCAATACGAGGATCAATATTTAAAAGAGGTAAAATATTTTCATCATTGACAACAGACATAAAGCTTAGTACATCTAATACAGTTGAACCATATTTCTTTTTATACTGGTCATTAACTCTTTTATGTGGATCTGTAATATTGAAACCTATCGTTTTTAATTTCGTCTCAACAAGTGTATTAAACTTCTCTTGTATATCTCCCTCTAGGGTATAGAATACAGCTAAGTTGTTTTTACTTAATTTAGTATCCACTGAAGTGTTGGCTAAAAGCATGGAGGGTATGATGAGTATCAGTGTACTCAAAATAATTTGTTTTATCTTATACATAATAATCCTTTAAAGATATTTCTTAACTATAAGGATAGCATATTGTTAAATATAAAATTAATAAAAGTTATAATTTATAATCACCTAAAATAAAAAGCTACTAAAAGTAACTATTATATTTCATTGATAAGTACTTTGTAAATATATTAATTTTATTAAGTGTAAAGGAGAAGATAAGCTACTAGATAACTAGTAGCTTATATAGTGAAGTAAAATTATTTTTGAGCAGCTTTAAGTTTTTGGTATTCAGCATACTCAGTAGAACTAATAGTTTTAGTTGCATCATTTGCATTATCTGAAACATCCTTAACAGAATCTCTTGTATCATTTGAGACAGTTTTAGTTGCATCATTTGTGTCATTTGAAACTGTTTTAACAGAATCTCTTGTATCATTTGAAACTGTTTTAGTTGCATCATTAGTATCATTAGAAACTGTTTTAACAGAATCTCTAGTATCTCTAGAAACTGTTTTAGTTGCATCGTTTACATCTTTAGCTACTGCTATAGCTGAATCTTTCATATCTTTAGAAGCTATAGTTGTACTGTCTTTAAGATCTTTAGTTGTATTTGTTATAGAATCTTTTGTATCTTCTGCAAGTTCTACAGTGGTGTCTCTAGTATCTTTACTTGTTGAAATTTCAGCAGTTTTAAGATCATCTGAAACTTTAACTGCAGAGTCTTTAACATCAGCACTTACATTAGTTACTGTTCTTTCAGCACTTTTACTAGTCTCAACTGCACCATCCTTCATAGAGGCTACGCTGTCCTTAGCATCTTTACTCATGCTTGTTGCAGCATCTTTCATATCTTTAAACATATCTCCAAAACTAAACTCTGCTGATGCACTAGTAAGTAATGCAGCTGCTACTACACATGATATAACGATTTTTCTCATTTTTAATCCTTTTTGATTTTTAGATAACCTAATCTTAGCAACATGTATTTGAATTAAAACTTAATTATTATAAAGAAATGTAATTATTTGATATGATAATAATAAATGTAACTGTTTTATTAAAGATAATTAGTTACAATGTTAAAATAAAATTTTAGATAAACAAAGGAATTAATATGATGAAATCACTACTTAAACTTACTATAACAACAAGCATGCTCACTACAATGACTATGGCAGGGGGATATACTCAAGGAGATAGAATATTAGATATGCAAAAAATGGCACAAGCAATGCAAGATATTCAATCTGGATTTTTTTACAATAATGAAGATATAGTAAAAGCAGGGGTAAAAGATTTAAAAGAGACTATAGTAAAGATACGCCCTATAGATGCAGAGGTTAATAATAAAGATATATATGAAAAATGGCTTAATAATGATTTAAAAATGACAAACAAGATACAAAAAAAGATTGTTCAAAAATTGGAAGATATTGATGAACGTTTCTCGGATGGTGATGCTGTCCAAGCGCTTCAAGCCTATAGTAAAATAGCTAGTCAATGTATGAAATGTCATGTACGTTTAAGAAAGTGGTAATACAATAAACAAAAATTAAGAGTAAAGAATTAAAATCAATATTGAAGGAAAGCATAAAATGCTGTTTTATAAGAAACTATTAATGGTAGTATTTTTACTCGTTAGTATCGTAGATGCTAGTGATATTACATTGACAGGTACAGTTGTTTCTGATGGTCAGAAGATGATTGGTAGCCGTTATATGGGGTATGTAAAAAAAGTATTTGTTAAGCTTGGTGACAAGGTTGAGCGTGAAGATGACCTCTATGAGATGGAGTCTGCTGAATTTGACATGATGAAATCTCAGGCTGATTTGATGCTAGAGCAGTCAAAGATAGTTGTAGAATTTTGGCGTAAAAGATTGGAAAATATTAATAGAAGAAAAGAGAGATACAAGAGTCAAAAAGGAATCCCTGGGATGAATTTTGATGACATGGAAGCACAAGCAGAAAATGTAAGTGGTATGTTGGACTCTGCACAAGTTATGGTAGAACAAGCTTCTATTAAAGCAAAGCAGATGGCAACTATTTTTAACTACCTTAAAATGAAAGCACCTTCAGCAGGTGTGGTTGTTCAAAGAAACATCAAAGTAGGTGACATGGTTATGCCTGGGATGATTACTATCATGCTTGTAGATACCGAGAGTTTAGAGATAGACGTTTCTCTCTCTGAAGGTATTATCGGTAGAGTAAGAGAAGGGAAAAAACTTGCAGTAGAGATCCCTTCTATCCACTATAAAACAATAGGTACGGTTAAAGCTATTATCCCTGATGCAAACCCTATGACGCATAAAATTAAAATGCGTATTAGTTTTGACAGAGGCGATGCAAACATATTTCCAGGTATGTATGCTAAAGTAATTTTATCAGATAAAAAATAGGAGACAAAATGGCAAGTGTATTACTTCCTTTAGCAGAAGGATTTGAAGAGTTAGAAGCAGTGGCACTCATAGACGTTATGCGTCGTGGTGGTATAGAGGTACGTACAGCTTATATAGATGATAGACTTAGTCATGGAAAAGTAGTTATGGGTGCTAATGGCATAGGTATAAAAGCAGATACTTCTATAAAAAATGTTATTTCAGATGACTTTGACATGATGGTACTTCCTGGTGGATGGGATGGAACCTATGCATTAGCTGAACATGCACGTATTATAGAGTTACTTCAAGAGTTTAAAGCCAAAAAGATGGTAGGTGCTATGTGTGCAGCCCCTTATGTACTAAAAAAAGCAGGAGTTTTAGGGAGTGACTATACTTGTTACCCTGGAGCAAAAGAGCAGATAGACCACGCAGGATACAGAGCAGATGCTAAAGTCGTAACAGATGGTAACATCATCACTTCTCAAGGTCCTGGAACGGCTGTATGTTTTGGTTTAGCTATAGTAGAAAAGCTTGTAGGTAAAGAGAGTATGCAAGCGGTTAAAGATGGGATGCTGTTAGACTACTGTTAAGATGAAAGAGAAAATTAAAAAAATCCAAGAACACATCGAGCATGACCCTAAGCTAAGAGAAGCAGTGACTCGCATGAAACCTCAAAAAAACTTTTGGGGAATTGCGGGTATTATCTTGTTCTTTTTTCTCCCTGAACTTGTTACCTTTGTGTGGCAAGATGAGCTTGTAAACTGGTCTCATCTACATAGCCTTACAGAACCCTCCTCATCATTACGTTGGATCTTTACGCAACTTGAAGAGATGTTCATCTCTGGAGTAAGCTGGCTAAACCTAATCTTAGGCTCTCTTTTTTTATGGTGGGCATTACGTTAAAAGTATGACAATTTGACATACTTTTCAAATATTTCAAATAAATTATTTATAATTATACTATCTAAGATAAAAAGGTATAATTATGTCAACACTAAATAAAAATCTCAGGCAACTTGATATGACTTTAAAATTTAATAATATAGAAAATAATAGAATAAAAGATAACTATAAATTTATAGACCTTTTTGCAGGAGTTGGAGGTATTCGTTTAGGCTTTGAAGAGATTTTTAAAGATAAAAGCTCTTTTGTTTTTGCTTCTGAAATAGATAAATTTGCTCAACAGACCTATGCGAGTAACTATGGTCATCTTCCATCAGGAGATATTACTCAAATAAAACCTCAAGAGATACCAAAATTTGATATTTTGTTAGCAGGTTTTCCATGCCAGCCATTTTCTAATGCAGGGCTAAAAAAAGGTTTTCAAGATACTCGTGGAACACTTTTTTTTGATATTGCACAAATTGCCAAATATCATAAGCCACAAGTTCTTTTTTTAGAGAATGTTAAAGGGTTTAGAAATCATGATAAAGGAAATACCTTTAGAGTGGTTAAAGAGACACTTGAAGAGTTGGGTTATAGAGTTTTTTCAGAAGTTCTAAATGCTAAAAATTTTGGTGTCCCTCAAAATAGAGAAAGAATATATATTATTGCTTTCTTAGACCATACTATAGAGTTTGAGTTTCCAAAGCCTTTAGAAAAAAGTGTAAAGCTTGGAGATATTTTAGAAAATAAAGTCGATAAAAAATATAGTATCTCTGACAAACTGTGGGCAGGACATCAACGCCGTAAATTGGAGCATAAGAAAAAAGGAAATGGTTTTGGGTATTGTATGTTTAATGAAAAATCTGAATATACAAGTACTATTAGTGCAAGATATTACAAAGATGGTTCAGAAATTCTTATTGAACAAAAAGATAAAAATCCAAGAAAACTATCACCAAGAGAAGCAGGGCGACTTCAAGGCTTTCCTGATGAATTTAAGATTGTAGTTAGTGATACCCAAGCTTATAAACAGTTTGGAAATTCTGTTGCTGTTCCTGTGATTAGTGCAATAGCTAAAGAAATTTATAGATGGCTCAAATAGTTTAGAAGTATTTCTCTTAATTCTTGTCTATTGCTTGCATAGTGTAAAGCTCTATGACAATTAGGACATAAGGCTACCGTATTATTTATACTATCTTCTCCTCTTTCTGATAGAGGTATTACATGATGAATCTCAATATATCGTTCTCCATTTTCTTTTTGAAATCCTTGGTAGTTACAACTTGGCATTTCACATGAATAGTCTGATCGTCTTTTTACATAATTTTTTAAAGTATTATTTCTACTATAAGTATAAATTGTCTGTTGTACTTGTTGAGGTCTAGGATCTGTATTTCTTGCTTTCTCTTCTAATGTATCAAAATCAATTTGAGTGTAAATATGTTCTTCAATTTCATAGTCAGTTATAATTGACAGATTATAGATAAAAATATTCTTATTATCATGGGCAAATAATATTTCATCTCCAATAGATAAGTATGATATTAAATCTTGTAATCCCATTCTTGGTTCAGGAGGTCTATTTGCTCCTTCTCTTAATATTGCATAATAAGACATAGTTAAAATTCTATTTGTAAATAGCTCTTTTATTTGAATATCTTGTCGTCTATCCATAGGATTAATTTCAAAATATTCAAATATCTCTTTTTGTCTTATATTTGGTACATAAGCACTTTTATTAACATCGGTTGCTGAAACAGTTTTAATTCCATAGTTTATAAATGTTGTTTCAACTAAATTTATTATTTCATTTTTTGTCATTATTTTTCCTCTTGTAGTAATTCTATTAATTCAATTTCTAAATCAATACAAAGTTTTACCAAACTCAAATAAGACGGGTTTCGTTTTGCACGTTCAAGTAGACTGATATAGGTTCTATCAAAATTACATTTGTGAGTTAATTTCTCTTGTGAGATATTAAGTTCATTTCTTCTTTTTTTGATTTTAGTGGCAAGTTGATTTAAAAGTTTTTGTTCATTATTTTCCATGGCAATAAGTTTACTATTTTGTTGACTAAAGAACAACGGACAATAGTCACTATTATATTTTGAAAGTTTGATTGTTCTTGAGTATATTATTTATAACAATTCATATATTTAAGCAAATAAGACTATAATTGTTAATTAGTAATTAACAAAAAGGTTATAATATGTTAAGTAGTATAGTTAAACTAGAAAAAAGAATACTCAATGCTCAAAAGAGTGAGTATAAACGATACTTCTTTGATAGGGTAGATTTTAGCTCTCAGATGATAGCTGTGGTAGGCTCTCGTGGGGTGGGGAAGACTACCTTTTTGCTACAGTACTTAAAAGAGCTAAAATCAGAGTATGAAGCCCATAAATCACTCTATTTCTCTTATGATTATCCTAGTCATGTAGATATTAAACTTTATGAACTTGCAGAAGAATTTTCTAAATTAGGGGGAAAGTATCTACTACTAGATGAGATACATAAGTACAAAGATTTTGCACTAGACCTTAAAGCAATTTATGATTTTTACCCTGAGCTTCAAGTTATATTTACAGGGTCATGTGCCACTTCTATTTATAATTCACAAGCAGACTTAAGTCGTAGGGCTGTGTTGTACCATATGCATGGTTTGTCTTATAGAGAGTTTTTAGAACTTAAACTAGATAAAAAGTTACCCGTTTTTACACTCGATGAGATATGTAGTAACTCCGTGGCTTTGGTAGATGCATTACGTGAAGAGATAGTACCTTTGGAGCATTTCTCTGAGTATTTACAGTATGGGTATTATCCATTTTATTTTTCAGATAAAGAGAATTATCTTAAACTACTTACAGCTGTGGTAAATTTAACCATAGATGTGGACTTAGTGATGTTAGGTTATATTAAGCCAGCTTATGCAAATAAACTTAAAAAGCTACTCAATGTTATCTGTTATTCAAAACCTTTTGAACTCAATGTCACCAAAGTAGCAACAAACATAGAAGTAAGTAGAAATACTATTTATGCCTACTTAGAGCATTTGACCAAGGGTGACTTGTTGACCGTGGTTGCAGACAATAAAAAGGGTCTATCTTCTCTAAGTAAACCAGAAAAACTCTACTTAAACAATACTAACCTCTCTTATGCTCTTTGTGATGCCCCTGAGATAGGGACGATTAGAGAAGGATTTTTTGCCAATCAATTACAAGAACAACATACGGTTACTACTACAAAGCAAGGTGACTTTGTGGTAAATGGTAAGATTACCTTTGAGGTAGGTGGAAAAGACAAAGGCTTTAAGCAGATTAAAGATATGAAAAATGATTTTATCGTGCAAGATACAGACTCTACTGAAAACAAATACAAAATACCTCTGTGGTTGTTTGGATTTTTATATTAAATAGTTGGGTAAAGATACAGACAATAAGTTACCTTTTTAGCTAACTTATTGTCTATAAAGATTAAAACAGTTTCCCAATCCCCATAAGAATAAGAACGGTTAAGAAACCACCTGCTACACCTGCTAGTACATCATCTAGCATGACACCTAGACCACCTTGGAGTTCTCTGTCTATCCAGCCTATGGTTGAGGGTTTCCAGATGTCAAATAGGCGAAATGCTGCGAAGCTGAAAATGATAGCCAATATTTCTGCGTAAGGGTAGCCCATGGTGATAGCTGTTGAGTGGGCTATCATGAGGGAGAGCCACATACCTACTGCTTCGTCTATCACTATCTGTTGGTGATCGTGGATACCTGTGGCTGTTTCGTATTTGTTTATTTCGATAATACCGATAACTGTAATAGCTATAGTTAGAGTAAAAAGTGTCTCTAAACCTAGATAGTAAAGTATGGCTATACCTACAGGTAGTGAGGCTAGTGTGCCTACTGTACCAGGTGCTTTAGGGCTAAGTCCAGCTCCACCAAATGTTAAAAAAAGTTTTTGTAGTGTCATAAGTGTACCTTTATGTAAGTGATGTGGTTTGGTAAAGTTCTATCAGTTTAAGATAAAACTGCTCTTCACTCTGTTGCTCAAGTAGTCCAGAACCTGGCATGAGTGAGTAGTGTAGCTTCTGTAAGTTTTCAAATCTCTCAGGAAAGAGTGCTGCTAAAATGTTCGCAGAGACCTCTTTTCTTACGAGTATAGTAGGAGGTATAAGCCCCGCTTGTATGAGTTTCATAATCGACTCTGAGTGATAATGTACATGATGGTGTTGTCCATGAGGGCATGTTTGAGTGCTTACAAGGGTGTTACACACGTCACAGTAAACATACTCATCTACAGTTTTAATGTCTATCTCTATGTCTTTACAGTGGTCAAAAATAGAGTTAAGTCTGTTTTTATCATAGTATAGTCCTAACCCTCCATGGTTTTTACCAACTACGAGCTGATGTGAACCATAGTTCTTTGCTAAAATAGCATCGAGGATAAGTTCATTGTACCCAGCAAAAATGTAAGAGTTTTCAAAAGGAATGATGATTACTTTGTTACGAGGTAAGAAGTTCTCTGCAAAAGTAGTTAGTGCATTATGGCGAATGTCATAACGTAGCCCATCAGAGGTAAAAGGTTTACGTAAAAATATAATAAGTAAATCTGAATCAGAAATCGCTTGTCGTATCATACGTTCATGTGCACGGTTAAAAGGGTTAGCTGCAAGCATAATAGAAGAGACAAATTTGGCGCCTGTTTTGGTGATCATACTTTGAATACGTTTGATGTTGTCAGTAATAAGAGGATAATTGACTTGATACTCTCCGCTTACAGCTATCTCTCCTAGTCTGAGAGTTGTATTTTTGACACCAGGGTGAGAGGAGTCATAAGTACCATAAATGTTCAAAAGGCGTTTTTTAGGGTCTATGTTAAATGTATCTTCAACAATGAGTTCTCCAACTTTGACATGTTGGTTAATAAGAGCTACTTTATCTCCTTGTTTGAGAGACTTTAAGACTTTACTATTTCTTTTACCCGCAGGTGCAAGGATAAATGCAAAAGGGAAGGGAACCCCTTTGTAAAACTTAGTTTCATTTACCTCTTTTGCCTCTTTTTTATTCATAAGCTTACGTAGAGGAGAGAGTAAACCCTCTTGAACCAATGCTAAAGTAGATAGTGCTTCTGTGTCGATATAAAGTGATTTATTTCTTTTTAAAGAGCCCATATTTTTTCCTTTTTTCCCATAAACTTTTTCTTGAAATACCAAGCTTTTTAGAAAGTTCAGTATCTGGAAATCTGTATTGAAAACTGTTGACAATAAATTTAACATAGTCATCAATAGTAAGTATCTCATTTTGGTCATAAAGTTTAGAGTCAGTATTTAACGTCATAGTAGGAAAATCTGTCTCTAACTCTGTAGTTGAACAGAGTATAAAGTCTCTAGACTCTAAAAGTATCAAAAGTTGTTCTCTATCTGTTTTTTTAAGGGTATGAATCTCAGTAATATAGAGTAACGAATTTGTAGAGCAGTTCGCCATTTTCTCTCTCCATGACTTCTCTCCAAGAGGGATAAAAGTTAAGAGCTTGTTATTTATCTGTGCATACTCAAAAACAACTTTGTCTATGAGTCTTTGGTAGTTTGTCTGTATAACAAGTGGAAAAGTAATTTTGCTAGGGTTAAAATCTGTCTCTATGTCTTGGAGTAAGTTCTTCATGTACTCTTGGTAGAGTATTGTATGTTTTTTAAGATTTTGGTACTCTTGATAGTGTTCTATCTTACGTAACAACTCCTCTATCATAAATGGTTTTACGATATAGTCTTTAGCTCCAAGTTTAAGAGGTTCACTGACAGTATCGTTGTTAATATACGTCACCATTAAAATAATGATTTTATCTTTAAACTTAGAGATAAGTGGAGCAGTATTTTGTCCAGGCAAATTTGTTGAGAGTAGATATACATCTCCATTACTCTTCATCGCCTCTTTTATAGAGCTGTATGTCTCCGTTTCTAGTCCTGTTTCACCTAGTTTTGATGCAATGCTTTGTGCCAAGTAGAGTTCATTTTCTACGATAATGATTTTCATATATTTTTCCAGTTGAAGTAATTTAAATTTGCTATAGCGTGAACAGTCACACCCTCTTTTCTTCCTACAAAACCAAGCTTTTCAGCTGTAGTAGCTTTGATATTGACAAAGTTTTGTCTTATCTCAAGTAGAGAAGCCAATGTATGACGCATCTGCTCTTTGTAGGGAAGTATCTTTGGTGCTTGGGCTAAGATTGTAAGGTCTATGTTGCCTATGGTGAAACCGTGCGTTTTTAGTTTTTTAACAGTATCTGTAAGAAGCTTTTTAGAGTCTATCCCTGCGTAACTATCGTCAGTATCGGGGTAGAGTTCACCAATATCCCCCATGCCTGCTGCACCAAGTAGAGCATCTATGAGTGCATGGATAGCTACATCACCATCGCTATGGGCTTTGAAACCATAGGGTACATCTATCTTTACCCCACATAAGAACATCTCTTTGTTCTCTTCAAAGGGGTGAATATCTAACCCAAACCCTGTAAGTGTTTTAGAAGAGGGTGCTTGAAGGCAAGTTAGTTTTTCTAAGTCTTGAAGGGTTGTAAGCTTGTGGGCTTTAGTAGAACCCTCAACAAAATGTACTTTTTTACCTAAAGAGGCGACAGCTGAACTGTCATCGGTAAAGAGTTCTTCTGTCTCTAAAGCACTCTTGAGCGTTTTTGTAACACTAAGTTGAGGAGTCTGTATAACCTTAACTTGCTCTCTGTCTATGGGGTTGTTGTCTAAGTAGAGTGTATCGGTTACAGTTAAAGTAGGGACAACACAGCTTCCCTCTTCTTTTGCAGCTAAAATACGCTGTATCATCTCATGTGGTACACAGCATCTAGCAATGTCAGATACAAGTACATACTCAGAGGTTACATGCTTTAGGGCATTTGTAAGAGAAGCTTGTCTAGTATCTCCACCCTCTACATACGTATAAGAAGCGAAGTGTTTCATTAAATCAATATCTTCTTTAGAGGAGACAAGTATCACTTCTTTAAAGTTAGCAACTTGTGTAAAGTGTTCAGCAACATAGAGCCATAAGGGTATCTCACCCGTATAGAGCCACTGCTTTTTAACACTGCTTTTAAATCGTGTGGAGTTACCTGCTCCTAAAAGTACTAAGGTTGTGTGTGACAAATAAATCCCTATATTTTTTATGGTGTATCAAATTGTAACGGATTATACATTTAGATACCTTGTAAGTTTCTGTATCACACGTAATAAGAGAAAAATACTCTTATTTGAAAACAATCTTAATCTTTTAAATCTAATTTAAGATTGGAGTGGTATAACTCAAATATACTAAATCAAATTAGGATAAAAATATGACACAAGAAAATGTATTAGAAGCGTTAAAAAACGTAACATACCCAGGATTTACGAAAGATATCGTAACTTTTGGTTTTGTAAAAGATATAGCTGTCAATGGTACTACCGTAGGGTTGACTATTGACATTACATCATCAGCAGATGAAGTAAAAGCTCAACTTAAAGAGGAAGCGACACTTGAACTTAAAAAACTTGGTTTTGAACAGATTCAAATCAATGTCTCTGCACCTCAAGCACCAAAACAGATGTCAAACTCTGTAAGTGGTAAAAATATCGCTCCTCATGTAAAGAACTTTGTAATGGTAAGTTCAGGTAAAGGTGGAGTTGGGAAATCAACAACATCTGTAAACATTGCAGTTGCTATGGCAATGCAAGGTAAAAAAGTAGGTCTTTTAGATGCAGATATCTATGGACCAAACATCCCTCGGATGATGGGTGTAGAAGATCAAAAACCAGAGATTCAAGGGAACAAAGTACAGCCATTAAAAGCGTATGGTGTTGAAATCATGTCTATGGGTTCACTTATGGAGCCAGGGCAGTCTCTTATCTGGAGAGGTTCTATGATTATGAAAGCTATAGAGCAGTTCTTAAGAGACATCTTATGGTCTGAACTAGATGTACTGGTTATCGACATGCCACCAGGAACAGGTGATGCACAGTTAACACTTGCACAGTCTGTACCTGTAACAGCTGGTATCACAGTAACTACACCACAAGAAGTTTCTCTTGATGACAGTAGACGTTCACTTGACATGTTCCAAAAGTTGCACATCCCAACAGCTGGTATCATAGAAAATATGTCAGGTTTCATCTGTCCTGAGTGTACAACAGAATCAGATATCTTCGGTATGGGAACAACTGTTCCCGTAGCTAAAGAGTACGATACAGAAGTAATAGCTCGTATCCCTATTGAACCTGCTATTAGAGTAGGTGGAGATACAGGAAAACCTGTAACATACTTCCAACCAGACTCAGAAACAGCTAAACGTTTCCAAGCAGCTGCAACAAATTTACTTACGTTCATAGACAAAGTAAACGCAGAAGGCGGAGCAGACAACTCAGCAGTGCAACCAACTACACCCCCAGGTGTAAGTGCGTGTAGCGTATAAGTAAACAGTTCTACCTTTAAAGTAGGTGTGTATTTCACACCTGCTTTTTTTCTCTTTTATCTCCTCATAATATCTCAATTTTTTAATATGTTATTTTAAGTGCAGTTTATATATAGTGTTTCTTGAATAAATACTCAGAAACATTAAAAAGGTAAATAAAATGGCAATTACATTTAAAGAATATGCAAAAGAAGTTTTACAAAAATCTGAGATACCTTTAACTCCTCAAGAAATATGGGACAAAGGAGTAGAATACAATCTTAAAGATAAATTAAAATCTAGTGGAGCAACTCCTTGGGCAACGATTGGTGCTCAATTATTTGTTGATACAAGGGATAATGAGAAAACCCCTTTTATTAAAGTTGGAAAAAGACCTGCAAGATTTTATTTAAAAGCAAAAAATTTACCTGAAAATATAATTGAAAAAATAGAAGAAAAAGAACAAAAAACACCAACTAAAAAAGCTTCTTTTCATGAAAGAGAATTACATCCATTATTAGCATATTTTGCAAATGCAAATCCATTATTTAATAGAGGTAGGAATATTTTTACAAAAACTATCTTTCATGAAAAATCGTCAAAAAAAGGTTTAAATGAATGGTTACATCCTGATATGGTTGGTTTTTATTTACCAATAGATGATTGGAATACAGACCTTTTAGATTTTAATAAAATTACTGATAACAATTCTTTAAAATTATTTTCATTTGAATTAAAAATAAAACTTGATAAAAGTAATTATAGAGAGTCTTTTTTTCAAGCTGTATCAAATTCAAGTTGGGCACATGAAGGATATTTAGTCTCAGCAAATATTGCTAATGATGATGATTTATTATCTGAATTAGAAAGATTGTCTATGTCATTTGGAATTGGAATTATTCGTTTAAATCTTAAGGATATAGATTCTTCATCAGTTTTATATCATGCTAAAAAAAGAGAAAATCTTGATTGGGAAACAATGAATAAATTATCTGAAAGAAACCCAGATTTTATGAAATTTCTACAAGATATTAAAATAGATTTTGAATCTAAAAGAATACATAAAAATGAGTATGATAGGGAGTGTAAATAATTCTGTGTCAATTAGATAAAATGTTAAACACAGAAGGATTTAAAGATGAAAATGGAAACTATAATGCTCCCCATAAATCAGACCACTTAATTTAACTTTCTTATTCCAAATGATAGAATATTAAATAAGAAATATGAGGGATCAAAGATGAGTG
>Ga0256838_1000235_pt1 | contig 38695 bp, 46 predicted proteins | sample 4571419metaG_FD_185978 | JGI IMG/M metagenome (GOLD analysis project Ga0256838, IMG submission 185978) | Hydrothermal vent microbial communities from Guaymas Basin, Mexico - 4571-419 | ecosystem: Environmental > Aquatic > Marine > Hydrothermal vents | place: Mexico: Guaymas Basin | collected... | reverse complement strand
TAATCTCTACTTCTTTAAGCTTCCAAGCATTGTTGTTTAATCGGTTCTCAATGTTCGCAACGATGTAGTTATACAGCCACTTGGCTTCAAGAAAGAGCCTGTTTAATCTCTCCTCATCTCTTTTAGAGAGATTGTGGAGTTTAAGCTGATAGACCCTCGGGACTTGACTTTTCCTACGCTGTTTGGTTGCACTTAAAGTTTCTTTAATCTTTTGAGCTTTTTCTGTCTTCATCTTCATTCTCTATTATAACCCCCCACCTCCCCTAATTCATCCCTGCTTTAAAAAGCAGGGCTTTCTTAGCAACATTTCTGTAAATCTTGAAAACTTGCCGGTTATGGCTACCGATGAAGACTTTAAGAGCCTGGAGAAGCTGAACCCTACTGTTATTAGAGCGGATTGCAAAGTGTTTGAGAGTCAGATTTACAGTCTTTTTAACAGAATTTTGAAGAGATTTAAGAGAAAAGAACTCCAGAGTAAAACTTTCGTGGGGAGTAAAAAGGCGCCAGACTTTCTGTCGAAGGCTATCCCTGTTGCTTTTTCAAAGTGCGGTAAGGTGGTGCAGGTGGCCGATTCCTTCTTTGGGGAGGGCCCTTACTTTGTCATTTCTGAAAAGGATGTGAGAATTTTAAGAAGGAATGTGCTTCAGATCTACAGGTTTCTGCAGATTTCCCGAAAAAGCCTATGGCTGCCCAGTTCATTCTGAAGAAGATAATGGAGTTGCGGCTTTTATTTTTAAAGTAAAGGTTTTGCCCGCTTGATTGAGGAGTAGAGAGAAGAGAGGATAAAAATCAGGGCTAAGGAGCTTATTACAACTTCCGGAATGTGGAAGAAGAGCTCCAGCAACATCATTATTCCCAACGCCCCTATTCCCCAGTGGGCGCCGTGTTCCAAGTAGGGAAATTCTTTTAACTTACCGCTTTCAACGAAGTAAACCGTTAAGCTCCTTAAAATGAAGGCACCGACAGACAGGCCGACGGTGATTATTATAAGGTTCTGGCTTATTGCGAAAGCGCCGACGGTTCCGTCAAGGGAGCATGAGGCATCAAGGAGCTCTAAGTAGATAAAGGCTCCTATCCCCGCATCTATTCCCCTCTTTTCCTTAAAGTACTCAATCGCGCTCTTTATAAAGTGAACTATTTCAAAGAGCAGAACTCCTAAAATCATCGCAAGGATTATTGAGGGCTCTCTTTTAAGGTAGCCCACGGTAAAGATGACCGTTAGGGCTATTATCAGCTTTATTTCCCCAAGCTTTGCAAGTTTTGCGGCCTTCTCCTCTAAAGTCCTAATCCAGTGGAGCTCCCTCCCGGCGTCAAAGAGCCAGTTGACGAAAACCATAAAGAGAAAAGAGCCGCCGAAGGCAAGGATTAAAGGCTCTGCACTCTCAAGGTAGCGGCCGTAAACCTCGGGCTCTTTAAAGGCTATTTTTATAACCTCGCCCACTCCGAGGCCTGCCGTAAGGGAAACTATTAAGACGGGAAAGAGGAACCTCATTCCGAAAACGGCTACGACCATTCCCCAGGTTAAGAACCTCCTCCTCCAGACCCTTGAGAGGCCGGAGAGGATAACGGCGTTCATTACGGCGTTATCAAAGGAGAGGGAAATCTCAAGGAGGGACAGAGTCGTTCCCTCAAAGACCCCTTTTATTCCCATGTAGGCAAACTCAATCACCCAGCTTATAAGGAAGATTACGGCAAACTCAGTAAGGAGTCTCTTTAACTTCAACGCCCTCCTCCTTGGGAAGGCTATTTTATAACACCTTTTAGCTCCTCAACCACCCTTTCTGGCGGAATTTCAAAGCACTTTCTCTCCCTGCATCGGGTCTTCCCGTGAATAGAGCAGGGTGAGCAAGGAAGGTTGAGGGTTAAGGCCTTTCCTTCGTCGGGATAGGGTGCAAAGCCGAAGGCCGGGTGGGTGGGGCCGTAAATTGAGAGAACCGGAGTCTTTACTGCCCTTGCCATGTGGACTACGGCAGAGTCGTTTGAGATAACTCCCCTGCAGAGAGAAATAAGAGCAAGGCTCTCCTTTAGAGAGAGCTCCCCGCACAGGTTAACCGCCCCCGCCTCCTCTAAGGCCTTTCCCTTTTCCCTCTCCTCCCTTCCGCCGACTGCAATCGGGGTGAAGCCCTCTTTTACTAAGAGCTCTGCTACCTTTTTAAACCTCTCAATCGGGTAGGCCTTGCCCTCCCACCTTGCCCCGGGAGCTACGGCGACGGGGTTCTTTAACCCCTTGATTTTCTTTCCGACTTTTCTCAGGGCTTCTCCGTCAACTTTCAGGTAGGGGCGGGGGTTTTTAATCTCCACTTCCACCTTTCGGAAAACCTCGGCGTAGAGCTCGGGAACGAATAGCCACTTTGCCTTAAATGGCTTAAAAATGGTTATTACCCGCCTTAAGAAACTTCTTTTTCTGTACGTGTAAACGGGAAACCCGAGGTAGTGCCTTAAAATCTTGGTTCTTAGGGTGTCGTGGAGGTCAAAGGCGGCGTCAAAGCCTTCAAGTTTTCGGGTGAACTTTTTTATTCTTTTGAGACCCGTTAGCTCCTCTTTTTCAACCTCTATTACCCTTTTCAAGAAGGGCTGGTTTTTAAAGAGCTCCCCGAAAGGTTTAAATGTTAGGAGCTCCACCTCCCACCCCTTCTCCTTCAGGGCGGGAAGGACGGAGCTGACCAGTATCACGTCTCCCAGCGAGGAGAGCCTGATTATTAAAGCCCTCATTACTCGTCAACTGGCTCAAACTTATCCTTTGTGGCTCCGCACACCGGACAAACCCAGTCAACAGGCAGGGCTTCAAAGGGCGTTCCGGGAGGTATGTTGTTATCGGGGTCTCCCTCGTCTACGTTGTAGATGTACCCGCAGACGGTACACCTCCAGAGTTTGTGCCTTACTTCCATTTTTATACCTCCTTTTATGACTTAACTTAAATATAAACGAATCGGGAGGGAGAGATGGAGAAGAAGCTTGAGAAAAAGGTTAAAGTAGAGATTTTAAAGCCGAAAGTCCCTATTAGACGGTTTGACGTCTTTGCAGAGTGGAACAGGATTAAGGCTTTGAAGGAGTACGGTTTTTCCGAAGAGGACGCAAAGGCCTACGGCCTTGCCGTTGCTAAGGTTGTTGCCGCAAGGAAGTTCTTCGGCCACAGGTTAAAGTACAGGGGAGCAACGAGGGAGTACCTTGAGGGTAAAACTACCCAGAAGTGGTGGGAAAAGTTGGCAAGCGCCAAGGAGTTTGACGAGAAGATAGTTGAGAGGATGGGCAGGGATTTCTACGAAAAGGTCTTCTCTCCGGCCATATTGAAGGCCTACGAAGAGGGGAAGGACTATGTGGACATAAGGGATTCAATCAGACAGGAGTGGAATAAGCTCTTGGAGGGTTAGCTGTGGCCTCGGTTATAGGGTACTTGGAGTTGGAGCTCCACATTCCCCACTCCCACTCTTTAAAGGAGAAGAGGAGCGTTGTTAAGAAGGTTCTTGAGAGGTTGAAGGGGAAGTTCAACGTGTCGGTAAGCGAAGTCGGAAGTCAGGATTCTTGGCAGAGCTCGGTGATAGGGGTTGTGACGGTTGGAACCAGCAAGCAGGTCGTTGACGCGACCCTTGAAAAGGTTGTCTCGTTCGTTGAGGAGCTCTCCCCCGGCCTCATCGTCGGCTACAGGAAGGAGATTTTTTAACTTTGTCTATGGTTTGTTTTTCGCTACTTTAAGTTTTACCCTTTTTGTAAAATTGAGCTAACCAATCCCTTTTAGGTGTGGAGGTGGTTTGAGTGGTTTGAAAGGTGGGAGCGCCGTTTTTGTCTCTTTGTATAACTACATTCTTGAAGTCTCTTTTAGAGAGTACCTTGAGAAGCTTGGATTTCCGGTTGCTTCTTCAATTGAGGAGAGCTCCGTAGCTGTTATAGACAGGACGAAACTTACCCAATATCCCATCTCCGAGCTCCACAAAGAAGGGGTTAACTTCCTCTTAATTGATACGGGGCTTGACGAAGTTGAGCTCTACTTCCTCGTAAAAAACTACCCCCTTTCTGGAATCGTCTATCCCGACATGAAGCCCGAGCTCTTGAAAAAGTGCATAAATGCCGTTGCTATGGGGGATAAGTGGTTTAAGAGGGACTTCTTAGTCAGTGCTGGGAAGGAGAGCGTCAGCGCCTCAAACCTTACCGATAGGGAGATTAAGGTTATAGGCTACCTGATTCAGGGAATGACCAATAAAGAGGTTGCCCGGGAGCTCGGAGTTACCGAGCAGACGGTTAAGTATTACGTTAACCAACTTCTCAAAAAGACCGGCTGCTCAAACAGGGTTGAGCTGGTCTGCCTTTTCAGTAAGCTCTACCCCTACATTAAAAGGTAAGCTTTTCTATTAAAAGCCACTCAATTACCGACTGGGGTTTCCCGTAGAACCTTAAGAACCTTCTGGCCTCTTCAATCTTATCTGCCCACTTTAAAATTGTCTCCTTCTGAGACAGAAGCGCTTCAAGGCTGTCAAGGAAGAGGAGAGTTTCCTCCCTTGATAAGTTTGAAAACTTTGAGGAGAAAGCCGTTATCTCCTTGAGCCTGTTTTTGCTCTTCATAAGGTTAACAAAGTCTGATAGGAGCTCTAAAACTGTGGGGTTCTCTGCTATCTTAAGGGCAACTCCCGGGCTCCCCCTTGAAACTTTGATAGCCCTTTTGTCGTAATCAATTCCGAGCCTTTCAAGGACGTACTCAACGTTTGCATCGCTGAGCCTTCCGAACCTGAAGACTCTACACCTTGAGCGGATTGTGGGAAGAACGCCCTCCTCGTTCCTTGCGATTAAAATCAGGTAGGCGTAGTCGGGGGGCTCTTCAAGGGTTTTAAGGAGGGCGTTTGCGGCCTCGCTCCTCATGAGCTCTGCGTTGTCTATGAGGGCTCCCTTCCCCTTCCCTTCCGTCGGCTTTGTAAAGAGCCACTCGGTTAGCTCTCTGATTTCCTCTATCGTAGGAGGTTTCTCTAACCCTATTTCCCTTACCGAAAAGGGAGAGCCGGTTAGGTAGGTTAGGAGCTCTCTCCCTATCAGCCTCTTCCCTACCCCTTCGGGCCCGCAAAAGAGCGTAGTTGAGGGGAAGAGCCCCTTTTCAACCAGCTCCCTTATAATTCCCAGCTGTTTTGAGTGTCCTACAACAGAGCTAAAGAGCACCGGCCCTCCTTGAGAGCTCCTTTAAAACTTCACTAAAAATCTCGTCAACTCCCTTCCTTCCGTCAATAACAACTACCCTGTCCCTCTCCCTCTCTGCAATCTTCAGAAACCCATCTCTAACCCGCCTGTGGAAGTCAAGGCTCTCTTTCTCAAGCCTGTCCTTTCGCTTTTCCCTAATCCTCTCAAAGGCTACCTCAACGGGAAGGTCAATGAGGAAGGTTATGTGGGGCTTAAGCCCTCCGGTGGCCTCCCTGTTCATTCTCTCTATGAGCTCAATGTCAAGCCCCCTTCCGTAGCCCTGATAGGCAAGGGTTGAGTCTGAGAACCTGTCGCATATTATGAATGCTCCCTCTTTAAGAGAGGGTTTTATCAGGTTCTCAACGTGGAAGCCCCTTGCGGCAATGTAGAGGGAGAGCTCGCTAAAAGGGGGGAATACCTCTTCCCTTTCCCTTAAAATAAACTCCCTCAGCTCCTCGGCTGCAGGCGTTCCTCCGGGCTCCCTCGTCAGAACCGCCTCCTTTCCCCTGTCAAGGAGCCACTCGTAGAGGAGCTTTGCCTGAGTACTTTTGCCGCACCCTTCAATTCCCTCAAAGGTTATAAACACCCTTTAATCCCCCAGAAGTTGGGATTTTGTAAGCCTGCTCTTCTTCTTTGGCTTCTTCTTTTTGAAGAAGAGGGAGAGGATTTTCCCCGACTCCTTAACAGCAACGGAGCCCACTATTGAGGAGATTAGGACGTATATGGCCGTAAAGGGAACGAGCTTCGGGTTTGTTGCGGCAACTAAGATTGAGAACTCGCCCCGAGGCAGGAGCATCAGGCCTGCAGAAGCTCCCCTCTTTAGTGAGAGGCCGTAGAGCTTTCCGGCTATGAGCCCCGTAATCACCTTCGTTAGGAGTGAGAGGGGAAGGAGAACGAGAAGGGGGAGGATGATTGAGGAGTTTACCTTGGAGAGCTCTATAGAGAGGCCGAATGATAGGAAGAAGAGTGCTCCCAACAAATCCCTGTAGGGAATTACGACCTGTTCAACCCTCTCTTTGTGGGAGCTCTCAGCAAAGAGCGTTCCGGCCGCAAAGGCGCCGATTGCTTCAGACAGGCCGAAACCTATTGCCGCCTCAACCATCAGGAAGAGAACGGTTCCGATTAAAAGAACCATAAACTCGGTTGCCGTTCCGTACTTTCCGACAACCGCGTCAATAACCCTGTTAAAGTTCTTTACGAAGACAACTGCAAAGAAGATGAAGATTGCAATCTTTATAACAACTTTTAAGACCTCAACGGAGCTGGGGCTTCCAGAAGAGAGGTTAACGAGAATCGCCAGCAGGGTTGCCGCCGCTATGTCCTCAAAGACGAGGATTGCCAAAACCGGCTCAACTTCGGGGTTTGCGAGCTTTTTTAGGTCAATTAGTAGCTTTGAGACGATTGCAGAAGAGCTGGGGTAGAGAATTACGGCGATAACGAAAGAGGTGATTGAGTCAAAGCCGATTAACTTAGCAACGGCAAATACCGGAAAGAGGTTGAGGATAAAGTCAACAGCTCCAACCGAGAGAATGTTCTTAAAGTTTTTCTCCATTTCGGCCAGTGAAAACTCAAGGCCGATGTAAAAGAGAAGGAGAATTACTCCCAAGGCCTCAAAAACGTGGACAGAGTGAGCGTGGTAAAAGAGTGAGATTGCGATTCCGGCAATTATGTAAACGGGTATTACCGGGAACTTTAACTTCTCTGCAATAAAGTAGGAAAAGAGAAGTGCAGTCATAAAGAGTGCAAGAACAGTCGTAAAGTGCTCCATCTTAACCTTTGTTCTCCTCTACCGCTTTAACGAATTTCTTAACGCTCTCAAGGTTTCCAACGACTATTAAGGTATCCCCGGGCTCAATTTTAAAGAGGGGAGAGGGAGAGACTATGACGTTATCCTCCCTTATTACTGCCACAACAATAACTCCCCACTTCTTCCTTATCTCAAGCTCCTTTATGCTCTTATTTGCAAGGAAGGAGTTCTCGGGAACTTTGACCCACTCAAACACGAGGTGTTTTACCAGGAAGCCGATTTTCTCCTCGTCTGAAGTGGGCTGGAAGAGGGCGCCTACTAAAATCGTTCCTAAGGTTCTGGCCTCTTCGTCTGTAAGCTCAATTACCGCCGTAGGCTCTTCGCTGTCCTCCTCAAAGTAGTAAACCTCCCGCTTTCCTGTGTAGTGGATTACGACTACAATCGTGTCACCGTTTTCGGTTCTGATTGTGTACTTCTTGCCTATTCCGGGGAGCTCCCCCTCTTTCACGTACATCTCTAACCTCCCTTAACCTCTTCTTCGGGTATGAGAACTTTAAAGACTCCCCTGAGCTGGCCGGCCCTGTAGCCGAGAGCTCTGTCTTGAGGGTACTTCTCCTTTATTACCCTTAGAACTTCCGGGTTCATTCTCGTAGGCTCTCCGTGGCAGTTAAGACAAAAAGGAGCTACCAGTATCGGCTTGTAGTAAACGAGGTACTCTTTCCCGTTTAGCTTAATCCTCTTGATTTCGTAAGGAGGCAGTTTCCCCTCCTTCAGCTTCTCTTTAAACTCCTTTATAACTGCGAGGTCAAGCTTGTCGGGCCTGTTTTTGGGGTTCCGGTACTTATCCGAAACCCTCTTTACCCTTACTACCACCAGCTCTTTGTTAACCTTTGCCGTAAGCTCTTCGGCCTTTCCCGCACAGAACTCTATCGCTTTGGGAAATCCCCCTTCCTTTAAGGCCGTTCCGAGGTTCGTCTTAAGCTCTCCCATTAACCTCTTTACCGCCATCTGGCCGATTGAGGCCGCCCTCTCCCTCTCTTTCTGTGTTAATGGTTTCTCCTGATGGGTGCAGCCCGTTAAGAGGAGTGCTACAAGGAGCGCCAGAGCTCCCCTCATCTCTCAACCTCCCTTGCTATTGTTAGGGTTCCGCAACCTCCAAGCTTATCCCTTCTGAACCTGTTTGAGAGGGTGACCCTCACTCCCATCTCCCTTAAGGTTAAAAAGGCCTTCTCGTACTCCTCTTCGGTTAACCCCTTAAGGGGTATTCCCTCAACCTCGTTGTAGGCCATGAGCATTACGGTCATCCTATACCTCTTTGCAAGCTCCCCCAATTTCTGGAGCTCCTGCCTGCTGTCGTTTAATCCTTTTATTAATAGGTAGCCCAGCTGGAACTTCTTCCTCCTTGAGGAAGAGGCCTCTTTAAAGTACTCCTCAAGGGCTTTCAGAACTTCGGTTAGGGGTATCTCTACGCCGAAAACCCTCTTCCTTACCTCTTCCGATATTCCGTGAACCGAAATGGTCAGGCCGTCGTGGGGAGCTCTCATCAGCTTCTTAAAACCCTCTAAGGGGTAGCCGGTCGTACTTACGGTTACCTTCAGCCCCTCCTCCTTGAAGAGCTTTATGGCCTTTATAACCTCATCTGCATTTGCCGAGGGCTCGCCTATTCCGGCTATGGCAACTCCCTTTACAGGGAGCTCCCCCTTTAGCAGCCCGTACTGGGCAAAAATCTCCTCTGCCTTTAAGCTCCTTTTTAGTCCGAACATTCCCGAGGCGCAAAAGGCACACCTTACCGGGCAGCCTACCTGTGAGGAGACGCAGAGCCTCTCTCCCTTGTAGAAGACGCTCTCAACCCTGTAGCCGTCGTCTGTTTCGTATATGAAGAGCCTGTTTAGTGGGCTCTTAAGACTTTTGACTACTCTCATCTCCTATTACTCCCGCTTTTGTAAAGCAGCTGAATCTGTCATCTGCTCTCTCTTTCAGTCTGTTAATGTATTCCTCCCACTGCTCCTTTGTTAAAAAGGCCTGTATGGGGAAGTCAACTTTCCTCCCTTCTTCAAGTTCAACTGTTAACTTCTCAAGGAGAACGTTAACGTCAACGACCTTTCCCTTGCCTTCGGGAGTTTCAACCTCTTGTCCCGCTTCGGGTAAAAACTGCCTTACGAAGTAGTTGGCTTCCTCAAACTTGAGGCAACACATGAGCCTTCCGCAGGTTCCCGAGAGCTTTGCAGGGTTAGGGGGGAGCCCCTGAAGCTTTGCAAGGTTTAGGGAAATTGACTGGAAGCAGTCAATAAAGTCCTTACAGCAGCATACCCTTCCGCACATCCCTACCGCCCCGAGCATCTTTACCTCGTCCCTTACTCCGATTTGGCGGAGCTCTATCCTCGTCCTGAAGTGGGCGGCCAGGTCCCTTACCAGCTGTCTGAAGTCAACCCTGTTCTTCGCCGTAAAGTAAAAGACGATTCTCTCCTTCTTTAAGGTTGTGTAGGCCTTTACCAGCTTCATCTCAAGGCCGTGCTTTTCAACCTTCTCCCTACACACCTCAAGGGCTTCCTCTGCAAAGAGGAGGTTTGAGAGAAATCGGTTTTTGTCCTCCTCCGTTGCCTCCCTTACGAGGGTGTAAAGCTCCTCCTCTTTGAGGCCGAACTTACTCAGAGTTTCGGGCTCCACCCTGTAGGTTTTTAAAACCTTAACGAGCTCAAGGCCCCTTTCCGTCTTTACCACGACCTCTTTGCCGTGAGGGAGCTCTCCTGTCTCTCCCTTTGCAAGGCCCATCTTTTCTGTATCTGGGTATTTAAATTTAATTACTTCCATCTTTTACTCCTTCCGCTTTATTTTGTAGTGTTAAAAATGTTTTCTTTTTACTTCGGTTTCCAGGTTTTTGCTGGCAAGGAAGATTCTAAATAAGAAATCTTATTTTAATTAACGATAGTATTAATTTTATCTTTTGAATGTTTGTATAAAAGTTAAAAAAAATTTATGTATAATACTTGGTGAAAAAGCAAACATTAAGGAAGGAGGGTACCATGAAGGGACTCAGAATGGCCTTGAAGGCCTGCCTCCTCACCGTTATCCTTGGGGCTTCATCCTATGCTCTTACCGTAAACGGTGTGGAGGTACCTAAGTCCTCTGAAGGTTGTGTTGAGTGTCACCTGAAAAAGGGAGTAGCACCAAAGGTTATTGAGCAGTGGGCCCAGAGTAAACACGCTAAAATGGGTGTAGGTTGTGCAATCTGTCACAGGGCTTCGGCCAACGATGGAGATGCCTTCCAGTGTCCGGGCGGTCCCATTGTTGCAAGCCACCCGACTCCTAAAGATTGTTCTATGTGTCACCCCAAAGAGGTTAAGGAGTTTACAGAAAGTAAGCACGCCTATCCCTTCTGGCTCTATGCAAATGCCGACAGGGCTATTTGGGAGCCTATTGTTGCAACAAAGGCTGGCTGTGAGCAGTGCCACAACATTACTGCTCTCCACTGGGACGGCAGCGTAGGTGAGTGTGATGCCTGCCACCCCAAACACACATTTGACATTGCGGTTGCAAGGAACCCCTACACCTGTGGTGAGTGTCACATCGGACCAGACCATCCTCACATTGAGGAATACCTTGAGTCTAAGCACGGAAACATCTTCATGACCCACTACAAGGAGTGGGACCTCGGCTACAAGTCTTCACAGGCAGGAATTCCGATTCCCGTTCCTACGTGTACAACCTGCCACATGGACGCCGCTCCCGGTGTTGAGGGAACCCACAACGTAAGTGCAAGGCTTGCTTGGGAATCTCAGGCTCCTTGGTCTTACAGGACAATCTGGTTTAAGGAGAAGCTCGGCGACTGGAAAGTTAAGCGTCAAAGAATGGAAGCAGTATGTAAGAACTGTCACTCCCCCAACTTCGTAACCGACTACTTCCTCCAGATGGACCTTGTTAACCTTCAATACAACGAGTTGAGGAGGCAGTTCGTTTACTGGAACAACCTTGCTAAGAAGTACGCAGAGAAGAATCCCAAGAAGTACGGTGATATCTTTAACCCCGTTAAGATACCTGAAAAGCTTAAGAAGGTTATAAACGGTGGTTGGGTACCTCAACCTGCTAAAGCTATGTACCACGGCTGGCACCATGAAGGTCGTAGATTCAGGATGGGTGCCGAGATGATGGCGGCCGACTACACCCAGTGGCACGGTATCTGGGAGCTCCAGTACGACCTTATGGAAACAATCCATTACCTTGCCGAGAATGGAATTCCTGAGGCCAAGAAGATTTGGGAGAGCAAGTCACCCCTCAAGTTCTTCCCCTACAGGGTTTATGACTTCCCCGGCAACGTTTGGTCAATCGTTACATCTGAGATGTACGAGACACCAATGGCCTACAAGCTCCTTGGTGACAAGTACTGGGAGATGGTTAAAAAGAACGTTGAGGCCGCCTATAAGAAGGGTTGGCTCAGCGATGAGGAGTGGCAGAGGTGGCTTGAGAGGTACAACAACCGCGATAAGTACCTCGGCAAGAAGTTCGGTCACAACCCTGTATTTGAAGCTTACAAGAAGCGTAAGAAGGCCGAGCTTAATGCTAAGAACCCCAACAGTCCGCTCTATCAGGCTATCCATCTGCTTGACGATGCCGGAACGCCAACCCTCTTTGAGGCAGGAGAGAAATAAGCTGAGCTTTCTCATTCATTCTAAGGGGGGAGTTTTACTCCCCCCTTTTTTCATTTTGGCCTAAATTTTTAGCAGTTCGGGAGGAAGGAATGAGGTTTTTAACTTTGATTTTCTTGGTTTTTGTCTTTGTGGGTTCTACGGTTTACGGAGAGGAGAAGGATAGAGTACTGGCTTATTTGGATGGAAAGCCTATAACTTATTCAGATTTAAAGTCCTACGTAGAGCTCCTTCCGGGAGAAAAGTATAAAAAGATGCTCACCACTAATCAGGGGCTTAAAAAACTGCTCGGTTATTACATTGATCGGCAGATAATTCTTGAGGAGGCAAAGAAAAGCGTTTCATCCCGAGAAGGCTCTTTTAATGCCCATGTAGGAATGGATAAAGATGCAGCTTACATTATAGCTTACCTATCAAAGGAGATAAGTGGCAAAATAACAATTTCTAAGGAAGAAGTTAAACAGCTTGCTGAGCAGAAACATATAAGTGAGAATAGAGCTTATGCAGAGCTTCTTTCTCAGAAAAGGCGTCAGGCCTATGAGACTCTTATAGAGAAGTTGAGGGCAAAACATAGGATAAAAGTTTTGGTAAAATGAGACCTGTTGCGAATTGTTTTATAATAAGAATACCTGAATATATGCTAATAAATAAGAACGAGAATTTTGTTTGAATAATCTTGCAAGTTGTGAAAGTTTGATTATAATGTGTATCTTAGAAAAAACTCTTTAAGCAAGGAGGAGAGTATGAAGGGGAAGCTCAGCAAGCTTCGCACAGGGCTGCTGGCGGCTACCTTTGCTGCAGTAGCAGTAATTGGTCTTAATACTACCGATGCCGGCGCAGCCCTCAGGAACATCTCTAAGGAGTCTCAGGCGTGCCTTGGCTGTCACAAGGGAATGAACCCTGCTCTCGTTCAGCAGTGGGGAATTAGCAAGCACGCTGAGGCAGGTGTTGGCTGTTACGAGTGTCACATGGCCAACAAAGGCGAGAAGGACGCCTTCCAGCACTTCGGCTTCACAATCTCCACAATCGTTTCACCCCTTGACTGTGGTAAGTGTCACCCCAAGGAGATGAAGGAAGTTACCGAGTCCCACCACGCAAAGGCTGCTCAGTTCGTAGGTTCTCTTGACAACGTTCTCGGAAGGATTGTTGAGGGTGAGGCCCTCTTCAACCTCGGCTGTGCGCAGTGTCACGGCCGTACAATTCCCGTTAAGAACGGTCTTCCCATCATGGGACCGTGGCCCAACGAGGGTATCGGAAGGGTTAACCCCGACGGCTCACTCGGAAACTGTGCAGCTTGCCACTTCAGGCACAGCTTCAGCCTCAAGCAGGTTCGTGAGCCCGACATGTGTGGTAAGTGTCACCAGGGTCCCGACCATCCACAGATTGAAATCTGGGAGCTCAGTAAGCACGGTATTGCCTACAAGGCTCACCAGTCTGAAATTGAGCAGACCCTTGACAAGGCTAAGTGGGTTCTCGGTGAGGACTACTACCAGGCTCCCAACTGTGTAACCTGCCACATGGGTGCTACTGTGACCGGTGCTAAGGCAACCCACGACGTTGGAGCAAGGCTCTCCTGGACCCTCAGGCCGCCTGTCTCTAAGCACAAGGAGAACTGGCAGGCCAAGCGTGCCGAGATGAAGAAGGTCTGTGCCGCTTGCCACCAGAAGCTCTGGGTTGACGCGTTCTATTACCAGTTTGACAACCTCGTTGAGCTCTACAACGAGAAGTTTGCTAAGCCTGCCGCACAAGTCATGAAGTTCCTCAGGAAGAACAAGGTTATTGACCCGATTCCGTTTAACCAGAAGATTGAGTGGGAGTACTTCCTCCTCTGGCATCACGAAGGTCGTAGGGCAAGGCACGGTGCTTCTATGATGGCTCCTGACTGGACCCACTGGCACGGTCTCTTTGAAGTTGCTTACAACTTCTACTTCAAGCTCCTTCCTGAAGCCGACAAGCTCGTTGAGGAGAAGGGCAACAGGCGAGTTAAGAAGCAGTGGGAGGAGTTCAAGAAGAAACTCTTTGCCAATCCCTACCACAAGTGGTTCCACGAGTTTAACAAGGAAGAGCTCAGGAAGATTGCTGCCTTCTACGCTAAGCGTTACGGTCAGTCTGCTCAGTAACCTATCGGGGGAGGTTCTTCCTCCCCCTTTTTACTATTCCCCCTTAGGAGGAAATCTTGAAAAAGAAAATCTTGGCTCTCTTAATATCCCTAATCCTTTTAACACCCTCTTTAGCTCTATCAAAAAGTGCAACTTACGAAAAAGAGATTGAAAAAAAGATAAAGTGCCCGACAGACTTCCTACAAAACCCTCCCCTCTACTTCTACTGCATCTACCGTGATTACCACAACCACAAGTACGATGAGGGAATTGAGAAAGCAAAGAAGGCCTTGAAGGAGATAGAGCCCCTTTTAAAGAAAAATCCTAAAACTATAGTTCCTAACGCTCAGCAGAAAAACGCAAAACTGAGAGACCCCCACGTCTATAAGGTCGCTTCAGACCTTCACATGCTTTTGGGAATGCTCTACTACAAAAAGAGTATAAACATTGACGACTCAAGCGAGAAAGAAATTTACAAACCTTTCATTGAGAAGCTCCAGAAGAGGGGGTTTGACTTCGTTCAAATTAACGAGCTTATGGCCCTCTACAGTATGAAGAGGCTCTTCCCCGACCAGATGGACGAAAAGAAGCTTAAAAGGTATAACGAGCTCTTAAAGAAGATGGGGGTAAGCGAGAAGGAGCTTGACGAGCTTATGGCTAAAGCCCAAAGGGCTGCTGAGGAGCAGGACAGGAAGAGGCTTGAGTACTTGAGGATGGCCTTTACTGAGCTCCAAAAGGCAGTTGAGGTAGACCCGGAAAACGCACTTGCCTACTATCAATTGGGGAACCTTTACAGCGGAGCTCTCTCCGAAAGCATGCCCGAGACCTCTCAGGCGGCCGAGGAGGCCTACTACAAGGCCGCCTTAATTCTGAAGAAAGAAGGGGACATTGAAGGTTACAAAGAGGTCGTTAAGAAACTGGAGCTTATGAACCCCTCCTCAAAGTACTTAAAGCTCCTTAAGAGAAAGGGTAAAAGCGATGCGTAAAGGCTTGCTCTTAATCCCCCTCCTTCTTGCCTCCTGTGCTACGGGGGGTAAGGTTAACCAAGGAACCTATACTCCTTCGTCTCCTCCCAAAACCGCCCTTGATAGGAAACTTGAGGGAGCTCGGTCTCAGGAACTCCCGATAACTCTCCCCGTTGATGTGAAAAAGGTTGACCCCTGTACCCGCCACCTTCTCTTTGCCGACCAGTACATAACGGCTTCCGATTACGACTCGGCCTCTGACGAAGTAAAAGAAGCTGCCAGGTACTGCTCTCCTGACGACCCCCGCTACAACTACATAAAGGCCGTTGTTCTTGACGCAAAAGAGGAGAGAAAGGATGCTTACAAGTACTACTATAAAGCCGCAAAAGGGTACATAAATAAGGGGGATTACGACAGTGCTTTTAAGTGCTACTCAAATATGCTCTCAATTAATCCTTCAGGTAAGGAGGTTAGAGAGCTCCAGAGATATTTTCGTGATGAGGACTATTAAGTTTAGATTTTTATTGATAACTTGAAGAATCATCAAGATGATGATAAAATATTAGAGCTCAATAATGAATTTTGAATATTTGGGTTAGGAGGTTGAGGTGACTGAGAAGACGAAGGCCTTCATAGTAGGAGGAATAGTCGGAATCGTAATTGCCGGGGTAGGGGCTCTCATCTCAGCTCAGATGATTGAGAATACTGCAGAGATTGAATTCTGTAGTTCCTGCCATGAGATGAAACCGATGTACGAAGCCTGGGAAAAGGGACCCCACGGTCCACTTGGAAACAGAAGAGGGGCTGTTAGAGCCAGTTGCGCCGATTGCCATTTACCGCATGATAATGTAATATCATATTTAGTAAACAAGGCTAAATTTGGAATTCAAGATGGGTTTGGTCACTTCTTTAAAGGTGGTTATTCAGACGACCTTGAGCACTGGATTGAGAAGAGGAAGGAGAGGGATCACTACGTTTTCATTACAAACTGTACCCACTGTCATATACAGCTTCCAGACAACGTTATGCATGAGAAGATTAAACTTGGGGAAATTGAGGGGAACTGCCTTAACTGCCACTGGTACGTAGGTCATGGTTTTGACTTTGAGGAGAAACTAAAGGAGTTCTTCGGTAAGAAAGAGGGAGAGAAAGGCTATGAGTAGCCTTAAAACAACATCTTGGGGAGGTGCAAAGTGAAGGTAAAAACACTATCGCTTTTTGCGGGATTGTTCCTTGTAGGAAGCGGTGTAGCGATGGCTGACCAGCACCCTTTACCACCTAATGTAATAGCAAAGCTTCCACCTCAGCAGCAGCAGTGTAGAGTTTGCCACCAGCAGACTACTCCCAAAGTTTACAAAGAGTGGGCTCGCTCAAGGCACGCAGTTGCTAACGTAAGGTGTTTCCAGTGCCACGGAACCCTTGAGGACTTCCACAAAACTCCGCCTATAGAGAAGTGTATGGCTTGCCACTTCCACGAAGTGGAAACTATGCAGAAGAAAAAGCCTGGTATGAAGTGTTGGGATTGTCATCAAGAGCACGTATTCCAGTTCCATGGAGAAGGTGTAAAGAATATAAAGACAGCTAAAGACTTTAACCCGGCTCAGTACTAATAACCTTGTAATAGGAGGGCACGATGGGAATCGGAAGGAGAGACTTCCTTAAGAAAAGTGCAGCTTTAACAGCAGCCTCCCTTGTGGGAGTTAATCTTAAGATAAAGGCGGATGGTATTGCACCCGTTGAGGCTTCTGCCGGTGAAAACCTTGCTCAAATTCCCGAAGAAGTAAAGCGTTCCCCTGCTTATAAGAAAGAAGGAAATATTGAGTGGGTAAGGGGAGTTTGCCGTTTCTGTGGAACTGGTTGTAAAGTATGGCTTGGTCTGAGGAACGGTAAACCTGCAATTATCCGCGGTGAGAAGAATTCACAAATTAACTTCGGTTTCCTCTGTATGAAGGGAATGCTCTTTTACAAAATCTTCAGGCATCCCGACAGGCTTACCCAGCCCCTTTACAGGAAGAGCAAGGATGAGCCCTTTAAGCCCATCTCTTGGGAGAAGGCCTTTGACATAATGGCCGACGAAATGATTAAGGCCATCAAGAAGGGCGAATGGACTCCCTTCGGCTGGTCGGGAATTGCCTACTACGGTTCTGGTCAGGCTTTAACTGAAGAGACATACCTCTTCCAAAAGCTCTTTAGGTGCATCGGTACCAACCACGTCGAAGGAAACCCGAGGCTTTGTATGGCATCTGCGGTTGGGGGATACCTCACCTCCTTCGGAACCGACGAGCCTGCAGGCGGTTATGCTGACTTTGATAAGGCTCAAACAGTCTTTATCATCGGTTCAAACACCGCAGAGTGCCACCCGATTCTCTACCGCCGTATTATGAAAAATAAGCTTGCCAACCCTGGCGGTTATATGGTAATTAACGTTGACCCGAGGGTTTCACCCACTTCCAAGATTGCAGACATCCACATGCAATTTAAGCCCGGTACAGACCTTGCCCTCCTCAACGCAATGGCTCACGTAATCGTTAAGGAGGGTCTCTACGACAAGGAGTTTGTAAGCAAGTACTGCTCATTCCACATCTACACCAAGGGTAAGGATAAGAACCCTCTCATCGGACATGAGGTCTCCTTTGAAGAGTACAAGAGATTTCTTGAGAAGTACACTCCTGAGTACGCTGCCGAAATTTGCGGCGGTAACATCACTCCCGAGCTTATCAGGAAGGTTGCAAGGCGCTTTGCAACAACCAGAACTGTTTCTATCTGGACGATGGGTCTCAACCAGAGGACCCGCGGTGTTTGGGTTAACAACCTCGTTACGAACCTCCACCTCTTAACAGGAAACATCTGTAAGGACGGTGCAGACGCCCTCTCACTTACAGGACAGCCTAACGCTTGCGGTGGCGTTCGTGAAGGTGGTGGACTCTGCCACATCCTTCCCGGCCACAGGGTTGTTAAGAATCCCAAGCACAGGGCTCAGCTTGAGAAGATTTGGGGTGTTCCTAAAGGAACAATTCCTCCCAAGCCCGGATACCACACCGTTAAGATGTTCTCCGCTATCTCCTATACTGAGGAGGACAGGAAGAGGTTCCCCGGACTCAAACCCATTCACTTCATCTGGATTGAGGAAACTTCACCCCTCCAGTCTCTTCCCAACATGAAGAGGTTCAGGGAGGGCTTTGCAAGAGATGATGTCTTCGTTGTTGTAACCGACATCTTCCCAACGAGGACGACAGAGTTTGCAAATCTAATCCTTCCTGCGGCCTTCCACTTTGAAAAGACCGGTGTTTACGGCTGTACAGAGCGCCGTTCACAGCTAACACCAAAAGCCGTTAAGGCTCCCGGTCAGGCAATGCCTGAACTCTGGCAGATTGTTGAATTTGCTCAAGTCCTCGCTAAGAAGTTAAAGAGGGAGAGGGACCCCAAACTTCGTGCAAGGGCTGCAGCAGTTTACCAGTGTGTAGCTCCCTTTATTGAAGCTGCAAAGAAAGACCCCTGGTGGACTCTCTCTAAGGAAGTATGGCATGAGTACGCTCAGAAAGTAACAAAAGGAAGAGATAGCACTCTTGCTGGTGCTACCTATGAAGTTCTCCTTGAAAGGCCCGACGGCGTTCAGTGGCCTGCACCTACTGTTGAAATTGCCCGTAAGGGAGGAACCCTCAGAAGGTTTGTCGTAGGTAAAGACCCGCTTGCTACAGAGTTTGCTAAGAAACACGGGCTTACAGATTGGAAGGTTGTTGACTACGGTCATCTCCACAAGGACCACAAGTTCTGGATTTGGCTCAGGCCTTACAAGGGTCCTGCCGAGCCACCAGATGCCGAGTACCCGTTTGTTCTCTCAACCGGAAGGGTTATTGATCACTGGCATACCGCTTCAATGACTGGCCGTATTCCTGAGCTTGCCGGTGACTATCCCTACGCTTGGGTTGAGATTAACCCGAAGGACGCTCAGCGTCTCGGAATTCAGCCCGGTGACCTCGTTCTGGTTGAGACACGCCGCGGTAAGAACATTCTTCCCGCACGTATCTCCACCGACGAAGGTCCGATGGAGGGAATGGTCTTCGTCTACTGGTACGACCAGGAGAAGAGCAGGATGATTAACTTCTGTACTCTTGATGCCTTTGACCCCGGCTCCAAGCAGCCAGAGTTCAAGATTTGTGCTTGCCGCATCAAGAAGTATGCTCCTGCTCAGCCCCTTAAGTCCTTCCTCGTTAAACTTGAGAAGGTCAGGGGCGGATACCTCCACAACGCCGAGCTTGACCCCAACGAGAGGTAATTGGACTTTTCCCTGCGGGGGCCTGTGCCCCCGCTTTTCTTATGCCACTTTTGATTCAAAAATCCGAATATAATTTAATGCCGAGAGGTAAATATGCCCATCGTCAGCTGCGTTGTGACTGCAGAGCCGGAGAAGGGCTTTCAGGTTGAGAAGGAACTTTTTGAGATACCCGGAGTAGAGGTTTACGGAGGAGAGCTAAAGAAGGAGGAGAACGCCTACTACATAATAATCGTTATGGATGCCGAAAGGTACGAAGAGCTTGAGGCGATTGAGAAAAAGATAAAGAGCATAGACGGGGTTCTTCAGCTTGCAGTTGTTGAGGCCCATTTCTTGGACGAGTTTGAAAAGATAGAGAAGGGAGAGATTGTTCCCGGAAATCCGTTCCACGGCCTGAAGAAGGCCGAAAAGGAAGCCGAAAGAATGTGGCTCGGAGAAGACGATGAAGAGGGAAAGGAAAACTGACAGAAGAGAGTTTTTAAAGGTTACTCTCGGCGCTTTTATGGGGGGAGCTCTCTTTTCCTCTTGCTCCCTTTCGGACCTTAAAAACCCGAAAACTATGGTTAAGAGCCCCATCAAGACGAACATCTTAAGGCCTCCCGGAGCCGTTTCCGAAGAGCACTTTGCCCAGAAATGTATTAGGTGCGGAAGGTGCGGTGAGGTCTGCCCTTACCACTGCATTAAGTACTTTGACGTTAAAACCGGAGGGGTTTTCTCGGGAACGCCTTACATTGACGTTATGGAAAAGCCTTGCTATCTCTGTATGAAATGTGTTTATGTTTGTCCCACCGGCTCTCTCGTTCCCTGTGCCAAGGAAGAAGTCAGAATGGGTGTTGCCGTAATCAACAGGCAGATATGCGTCAGCTGGCAGCAGGATAAGACAGGGCTTATGTGTAAAACTTGCTTTAACGTCTGCCCCTTCTCGGGAGTTGCAATTAAGATTGACCACGACTTTAGGCCTTACATCGTTGAGGAGTACTGTACCGGCTGCGGAATCTGTGCCTACTCCTGTATAGCCGATACCTACCCCGAGAATAACGGCAAGAAGGCGATTGTGATTCAGCCAATTAAGTGGAAAAAAATTAAAGAGATTAAGCTTGAGGACATTAAGAAATCCTAAGGGGTGGTGCTGTGGCTAAGAAGAGCTTTTTTAAAAGGATAACCCTGTGGCGCTATCTCTTCCTGACCCTCTGTTTTATCGTTGTAATAGGAAACCCCTTCACCAATTACTACTGGGACATCAACTTTATTCAGGGTTGGTTCCAGTCTATAGGTATAGGTAATCTTTGGGTCGTTTCTCCCCTTGAAGGCCTTGAGTCAATACTTACGGCGAAGTTTTTCTACATGCCCTCTTTGGTGGGAATGGTTATTCCCGTTACGCTTGCGTTTTTGATGGGGCGGGTCTTCTGTAGCTGGATGTGTCCCATAGAGTTCCTCTCTCTCTTAACCGATAAAATCCTCGGTTTCATTCCCAAGTGGGGTAAGGATTTAAAGTACAGGAAGGACTTGGTAAGGTTTGCCAAGTACACCCTCTGGTTCGCCCTCGTTGCAGAGCTGATGATTACTATGATTATCGGCTACCCTATGTTCGTCTGGTGGTCTCCTCCCGGACTTGTGGGTAGGGAGACGATGTTCTACGTCTTCTACAAGCACATAACGATTGAGGCGGTTATTGTTGTTGTTGTCCTCCTTATGAACCTTATTACGAGGAGAATGTTCTGCCGCTACTTCTGTCCGCTTGGAGCTCTCCTTGCCCTCATAGGAAAGAAGAGGCAGCTTGTCATTGAGTACAACGCCTCAAAGTGCGTTGGCTGTAAAATCTGCGACAAGCGTTGCCCCATGGGGATTAAGCCCAGCGTAGGGGAGAGCCAGACCGTTTACTGCTGGAACTGTGCAGAGTGTGTTGACGCCTGTCCTACTTCTGCCCTTAAGTTTGTCTGGAGGGACAGGGGCTTTATAACCCTTCCCAAAGGGACAAAGGGTGAATCAGCGGTATAAAATTAAACTAATTTAATTATTTGACTTGTTAAAGAAAAAGTTATAAATTGAGAGGCGAAAATCCGGTAAGGAGGTAGAGGAAAATGAGGAAGGTTTTAAGTGCTCTCGCACTTGCAGCTCTCTTTGCCCTCCCCGCTTCTGCAGGCGTATGGGAAACCCAGTGTGCGGGATGCCACAACGGAAGCCTCGCTCCCAGCAAAGCACAGCTTAAGGCCAAGTTTAAGAGTGCAAAGGCTTTTGTAGAAGCTGCGAAAAAGTCTCCCAACCCGATGATGGCTCCCTTCAAGAGCAACGTAAAAGCCCTTGAGGATGCTGCCAAGGAGCTCTACAAGTAAAACCATTAAGGGGGGACTTACTTCCCCCCTTTATATTTAAGATATACCCCTATTCCGAGTAGAGTTAAATCTTTAACGAGAATTCCGCCGGTTAACGGGTAGATCGCTCCGGCGTCCCCTCCCGTTAAAATTAGAGGCAGTCCGGGAAACTCACTTCTAACCGAAGAGATTGCACCGCCGATTCCCCTTAAAATCCCCGCTTCAATGCACTCTTTCGTTTTGTTCCCCGGCCGGAAGTTTTGCAGCTTTTTCACCTCCGGCAGGAGGGCGGTACCTTCTTTCAAACTCCTTGCCATCAACCTCGCTCCCGGCAGAATAAAACCTCCTTTAAACTCCCCGTTAACTACCACGTCAATAACCGTTGCCGTTCCGAGGCTCGCAATTATGAAGCTCTCAAAGAGGGAGTTCCCCCCTAAAATGTTTGCAACCCTGTCTGCCCCCATCTCCCCTTTGTAGGGGATTTTTACCGGGAGCTCCCCCCTCAGTCCCACAAACTCCCCTTCGGGAAAGAGCTCCCTCAAGACTTTTGAGAGCTCCGGAACTACCGAGGCGATTCCGACCTTACCTTTAAAACCCTTTATTTTCTGTAGAAGGAGCTCCGGCCTCTCTATTACTTCTTCTGTGGGAAGGCGGGCTATCAGCTCTACCCTTTCTCCCGAGAGCTCCCCGATTTTAACCGCCGTATTCCCTCCGTCAATTAAGAGGGCCCTAAGTTCTGTACTCTGCATTTATCCTCACATAGTCGTAGGTTAGGTCGCATGTAAGGTAGGTAAAGCTCTCCTTCCCCAAGTTAAGGTTCAGCTCTATCTCTACCTCATCGTTTTCTTTCATGTACTTTGCAACCTCTTCTTCCCTGTAATCAACCTTTCCTCCCTTAAAGAGGAGGTAACCTCCGATTTTGAGCTCCATCTTCTCCTCAATAACTCCCATCCTTGCGGCTCCGGCCGCGGCGACAATCCTTCCCCAGTTGGGGTCGCAGCCGAAGAGGGCGGTTTTAACCAGCGGGGAGAGGGCGATTTTCCTTGCAACCTCCCTTGCCTGCTCTCTCGTTTTTGCCCCTATAACCTTAATCCGGGCAACCTTTGTTGCTCCCTCTCCGTCTTTAACTATCTGGTAGGCAAGGTTTTTCATCACCTCCTTCAGGTTTTCAACAAACTCCCCGTACTCATTCCTGCCTATTTCCCTTCCCAGGCCCGTAGAGAGGAGGAAGACGCAGTCGTTTGTGCTCATATCCCCGTCAACGGTTATTGCGTTGAAGCTCTCCTCGTTGGCCTCTTTTAAAGCTTCCTCTAAGAGCTCCGGCTCCAATTTCGCATCTGTTGCAATGAAGGCGAGCATCGTCGCCATCGCCGGGTCTATCATTCCCGCTCCCTTGGCTATTCCCCCTATAGCGTAGCCCTCCGCCTCCTTAAAGGCCGTTTTGGGGAAGGTGTCCGTGGTCATTATTGCCCTTGCAGGCTCCTCTCCCTTAGCCTTCCCGAGGTTCTTGACCGCTTCGGCTATTGCCTTCCTGACCCTCTCCATCGGCAACGGCTCTCCGATTACGCCGGTTGAGGCCACTAAGAACCTCCCCCTCCCGGTAAGCTGGGATGTTAACTTTGCCATCTCTATTGCATCTGCTATTCCCCTCTCTCCGGTGCAGGCGTTTGCGTTGCCGCTGTTTGCAACTATCCCAGAGACCTTTCCCTTTACCTCCATACTCACCTTAATGGGGGCTGCCTTAACGTCGTTTGTCGTGTAAACGGCGGCAAAGGGGCAGGGCTCTTTCGTTGCAACTACGAGAAGGTCTGGTCTGTTTAGCTTCTTCTCGGTCTTCTTTATCCCTCCGAAGGCAACTCCGCACTCAATTCCCGGAACTTCCGCTATTCCCTTTTTCATCTCTCCTCCTTCCGTATAATTTACCCCATGAAGTTTAAAAGACCTAAGGAAATTGTAGCCGAAAGGTTATCGGTTTTAGGAGTAAAAAGGCCGAAGCTCCTCTTTAAGCCGGGAAGGGGAGACTTCTTTAACCGCCTTGCCTACGGCCTCGTTAAGGGGAGCTACGGAGTAATCCTTCAGGAGGAGTTTGAGGAGAAAATCCTGCCGGGTAAAGTCCTTGACGAGGTGGGGGAAGTTAAGCTCCTTGCCTTTAGAGGCGGTGAGGAGGCGGACGCCGCCGTTGTTAAGAGGAAGGGGACTGTAGATTTCTCTGACATTACCTTCAACTACCCCGACTTTGCGGTGGAGCTCTCCCTTTTTAACGAGCTCAGAGAGAGGGAGAGGAAGAGTTTGGCCGTTCAGATTGAGATAACCTACGGGACGATTAAGGACTACTTTACCCCGGAGAACTTCTACATCCTCTCTGCCTCCGACGAAGCCCTCTTCTTCTTAAAGGGAATCTTTAAGCCCTTCCCCTTTCAACTCCTTGAGCCCGAAGGGTTGAAACGCTACGATAGGGTTATAGTCCTTGACCCGAACGCTGAAGAGGAGTTCACCCACGAGGAGGTGACACCCAACACTTTAATTGTTGTCGGGGGTATTGTTGACAGCAGCGAGAGGCTAAAGGGCTCAACCGCCCGGGTTCTTCCCCAGTTCCTCCACAGGAGGATTACCTATAAAGGGATTGTCTCGGTTGTTCCCGACAGGATTAACGAGATTGTGAAAATCGTCTGCGACTACCTTACCTCCAACCTCTCCCTCTACGAAGCGGTAAAGAGGAACTTGACCAGAGACTCAAAGCTCAGGTTTTTAAGGGAGCTCCTTCAGAAAGAGAGCCGCCGCTTCCTCGTGGGAGGGGCGCTCCTGAGGGGAATTCCGGAAGAGGTTTACAGAAGGTGGAAGGAGGAGCTCTCGTTAACCGACTTCTTCTTTAGGAAAGGGGCAAAGCACGTCAGCGGCTTTTTCGTCTACAGACCGTCGGTTTTTGATAGAGTAATCGGAGAAACCGAGAAGAGGAAGAAGAAGGTTTACGTTCTGAAGGAGCTAAGAGATGAAGACATTGTCGCGAAATATCCTTGAGACAATCGGGAATACTCCCCTTTTAAGGGTTACTGTTGAGGGGATTGAGGTTTTCCTGAAACTTGAGAGCTTCAACCCGGGAGGCTCAATAAAGGACAGGGTCGCCCTTGCAATAATTGAGGAGGCCCTAAAGAGCGGGGAGCTCACCCCCGAGAAGACTGTTATTGAGGCGACGAGCGGGAATACGGGAATCGGTATAGCCCTCGTCTGTGCGGCAAAGGGCTTAAAGTGTTTAATCGTTATGCCTGAGAACATGAGCGATGAGAGGAAGAGGATTTTAAAGGCCTACGGCGCACAGCTCCTCTTAACTCCCGCCGAGGAGGGAATTCCCGGGGCGGTTAGGAGACTTGAGGAGCTCGTTAAGGAGAACCCCGATAAGTACTACCCCACCCGCCAGTTTGAGAACCCCGTTAACCCCCTCGTCCACTATAGGCAGACCGCAAGGGAAATCCTTGAGCAGATGGGAGAGCTCCCCAACCTCTTCGTTGCGGGCGTCGGAACGGGAGGAACATTTACCGGAATTTCAAAGAGGTTTAAGGAGGTTAACCCCGACTGCACCTGCGTTGCCGTTGAGCCCGAGGAGTGTGCGGTCCTTTCGGGAAAGCCCCCTGCTCCCCACAGGATTCAGGGTATAGGTGCAGGGTTTATTCCCAAAACCCTTGACACCTCCCTGATAGACAGGGTTGTAGCCGTCCCTTACGAGAGGGCAAAGGAGTACTCAAGGCTCCTTGCAAGGGAGTTTGGGGTTTTGGCGGGGATTTCGGCAGGTGCAAACCTTTACGCTGCAGTTAAGGTGGCCAAAGAGCTGGGGATAAAAGAGAGGATTGTTACTGTCGTTCCCGATACGGGAGAGAGGTATCTGAGTACAGACCTCTTTGAGTGAGGAAGAGTTGGAAATCAGGCGGATAGAGGGGATTATCCCGGTAGAGGCGATAAGCAGGGATTTACCCTTAAAACTTGAGAACTTCTCCTACTACGATATGAAGAAGCTCCTTGCCCAGATTTCAAAGGGGGCGGCAAAGGGGGATAAGGGGCAGGAGTTTGAGAACCTCTTATTAAAGGCACTCTTCCTTGAGTACACCCCCGACGGTAAAGCCCTTTTAAAGGTCGGCAACAGCGTAATTGCCGCAAGGCTTGAGGTTGAGAGGAGTTTTGAGCCAGGACAGGAGCTCTTTCTGAGGGTTAAGTCAACCTCTCCCCGTATTGAGCTTTCGCTGGTTGAGGGTAAGGGGCTTGCCCTTTTGGGTAAACTCCTACCGGAGCTCTTTAAAGTAAACGGGGCTCTTGTTTACTCAGTTTTAAATGAAAAGGTTAGGAAAGAAGTCCTTGAGTTTGTTAGGCTGAACTACCCCGAGCTCTACCGGGAGCTCTCGGCCTTCTTTTCAAAAGGTGAGCTCCTACCGGGGAAAGAGCTCCTAATCTCCCTTCTCTTAATCCTCAGGCCGGAGGTTTACAAGAGGGTTAAGGGGGAGCTCCCCAAAGAGGTAAACAGGCAGGTTATAAAGGAGCTGATTGAGTTTACCGTTGGCTCTCTCCTTCTATTCTCTACCCTCGGGGTTCTCCTCCTTCCCCTTTCAGGCGAGGGCTTTGAAGGGAGAGTGATTTTCGGCAGTTATGAAGGCTTTCAGGTCGCCCTGATTGATGGGAAGAGCCCTTTGGGGGAGTTTTTGGGGCTCGTTAGGGCAATAGGGAGCTCCGTCTCGGTTGAGCTGAGCGGCAGCAGGGAGCTCTTAGAGAGGATAAAAGAGGAGGAGCTCTTAAATCTCCTTAAAGAGGAGGGTTTAAAACCGGTTTCGGTTAAGAAGGTTGATAGGGAAAGGTTAGAGGAAGTGAAGAGGAAGTTAATTAAGGGGAGTTTTGTTGAGTTCTCGGCCTGACAAAGTCGGGAATGAACTTCTCAATTTCCCTGACGAACTTCAGGTTCGGCTTTTCCTCAAGGAGCTCAACTGCGGTTCTCAAGTTAAGGGAGACTATAAAGTAATCCCCCTTGGGGGTAATCTTCAAATAGGGTTTATCAACCATAATCTCAAAGAGCTCCTCCTTCAGCTCCCCGCTTACCCTAAAGGTTAAAACTCCGTGCTCAATCACCGAAAGGTGTCCCATAGAGACAACTCTCTCTATGAGCTCCCTGTCCTCCTCCTCGGTATAACGGGAGAGGAGCTCTTTAAGGGGAAGCCCGGAGTAGCAGACCCGGGCGGCGGTTGCGATAACCTTAATCAGGTTCTCTGTCTGAGACAGGAGCTCAACCATCTCCTTAGTACTTGCCCTGGTACTTGGCCATAAACTTCTCTACCCTACCTCTTACTACCTTCTGCTTCTGGGTTCCAGTGTAGAAGGGGTGGCACTGGTTGCAGACCTCTATCCTGATTTCGGGGAACTTTGTTGAGCGGGTTACCCAAGTATTTCCGCAGGCGCAGATAACCCTGGTCTCCCTGTATTCGGGGTGAATACCCTTTTTCATGGTAAACCTCCTGATATAATTGGCCTAATTGCGTAAGGGAAGTTTAGTTTAGCCACCTGTGGGTGTCAAGTGGAGCTTTCCTCTTTCTACTCTTTAGTCTCTGAGACTGTAAAGTTTATAGAGCTCCACCCGAAGCTTGCCTGCTTGGTCATTTTTGGGTGGGCTTTCCTTGAAACTGCCCTCCTTCTGGGGCTTATCCTGCCGGCCGAGAAAGTTCTCGTTCTATCCTCGGTTCTGGCCGCAAAGGGCGTAATCTCTCCACTCCACTTCGTCGTCTGCGGTACTCTCGGAACCTTCCTCGGCTATACCGTCTCCTACTTTATGGGGGCTTACCTGGGGGAAGGGGTTTTAGGGAGGTTAATAAAGAGGTTTGGTGTAAGCGAGGATGACCTCCTTAAGACAAAGGAGTTTGTTGAGAAGAAGGGGGAGCTCTCGGTTCTCTTTGGAAGGTTCATTCCGGTTGTTAGACCTCTTCTTCCGGTGGTTATAGGCTCTTTTAAGCCTTCTTTTTTAAACTTCACTCTCTTTAACCTTTTAGGTGCTGTTATTTGGATGCTCTCCTACCTCTTTTTCGGAAACTTGATAGGGGAGTTTTTTTTAACTATCATTAGGCACAAGGAAGTGGCTCTTCCTCTTTTCCTTCTTATCCTCATAGCCTACTTAATCTGGAGAAGATATGGAAAGAATAGAGGAAACCTTTAAAAACCTTAAGAGAAAGGGAGAAAAGCCCCTTATAGTTTACGCAACCGCCTGCGACCCGAACTGCAGGGAGTCCCTTGACTACTTTAAGCTAATCCTTGAGTACGCCGACATGGTTGAAGTGGGAATGCCCTTTTCAGACCCCCTTGCAGACGGCCCCACCATTCAGAAGGCCCACGAGAGGGCCCTCTCTGCCGGTGCAAATACCTGCAGGGTCTTAGAGCTGGTTAGTAAGCTCAGGGAGTTTGCCCCCGAAAAGCCTATAATTCTCATGGGCTACTACAATCCGATTTTCGTTTACGGTGAAGAGAGGTTTATAAGGGACTCAAAGGCCGCCGGAGTTGACGGCTTTATCGTTCCCGACCTCCCGCCTGAGGAGGGGGAGGACTTCTCAAGGAAGGTTAAGAGTTTGAAGCTCTCTCCGGTCTTCCTTGCGGCCCCCACCAGCACCGACGAGAGGTTAAAGAGAATAGGGGAGCTCTCGGGTGAGTTTATCTACTACGTCTCCGTTACCGGAATAACCGGAGAGAGGGAAAAGCTCGCCTACGCCCGGATAGAGGAGGACATAGAGAGGGTCAAGAGGATAACCGAGAAGAGGGCTGTTGTAGGTTTCGGAATTTCCAAACCGGAGCATATAAGAAAGATGTATAATACTCCAGATGGCTTTGTTGTAGGAAGTGCCGTAGTAAAGAGGATAGAGAAGAGAGACAGAGAGGGTCTTTCACAGCTCTTAAAAGCCCTCAAAGAGGCTACCAAATCCCCCTAATTTCCGGAGGTACCCATGTTTGGCTTAGGAACCCAAGAGCTAATAATAATCTTAGTAATCGCCCTCCTGATATTCGGTCCTAAGAAGCTCCCCGAGCTTGCTCGTTCAACCGGTAAGGCTATAAACGAGTTCAGGAAGGCCTCTTCAGGTCTCCTTGACGAGGAAGAGGAAAAGAAGGAAAAGAAAGAGAGCAAGAAGGAAGAGACTGCCCTTAAAAGCGAAAAGGAAGAGAGCGTAGAAAAAATTAAGGTTAAGGAACAGTAAAGGGAGAGATGCCTGATAGGAACACAGTCCACGAGGAAGAACTCCCCATAACCGAGCACGTAGAAGAGCTCAGGGAGCGTCTTATAAAATCTGCAGTAGCAGTAGTAGTAGGCTTCCTTATTGCCTGGCCCTTTAAGAAAAAGATACTCCTTTTCCTTGAAAGGCCTCTTCCCCCGAACCTTCATGGTAAGTTAATCTTCCTATCACCTCCGGAGGCCTTCTTCACCGCCCTTAAGGTCTCCTTCTTTGCCGGAATTTTGATAGCCCTGCCCTTTGTCCTCTATCAGGTCTGGAAGTTTATAGAGCCGGGTCTTTACGAGCACGAAAAAAGGTTTATACTGCCCTTTATGTTCTTCTCTGTTCTCTTTTTCTTCCTCGGTGCCTCTTTTGCCTACTTCGTTATCCTCCCCTTCGGCCTTAGGTTTCTCTTAGGCTTTATGGGAGACCTCCTTACCCCCCAGATTACAATCGGCAGCTACATCTCCTTCGTTATACAGATGATTTTAGCCTTCGGTTTTGTTTTCCTTCTACCTGTGGTAGTGTGGTTGCTTTCCAGGCTGGGTATCATAAATTACACGATGCTTGAGAAGAACAGAAAGTTTGCGATTTTAGTAATATTTATAGTGGCAGCAGTTCTAACTCCTCCCGATGCCTTTTCACAGGTAATGATGGCTCTACCACTCCTTGCCCTTTACGAACTGAGCATCTGGATTTCAAAACTTGCAGGAAGGAATAATAACTCCTAACCACTTCGGAGGGAAAAGTTTATGGCTGAAAACTTACTTGAGGGCTTTACTATTGACCAGCTTCAGAAGATGAGCATCTTTGACCTGAGGAAGATTGCAAAGAGCCTCGGGGTTGAGGTAAAGTCTGCAAAGAAGCAGGAGCTTATAAAGAAAATCCTTGAAAAGGACGCCGAGAGGAGGGGAGCAATCTTCAGGGTGGGCGTTCTTGAGGTTCTCCCCGACGGCTTCGGTTTCCTCCGCTCTCCTGAGAATAACTACCTTCCGAGCTCAAACGATATCTACGTCTCCCCCTCCCAGATAAGGAAGTTCGGTTTGAGGACGGGCGACACGGTGGCAGGCGAGGTAAGGCCGCCCAAGGAGAACGAAAAGTACTACGCCCTCTTGAAGGTTTACGCAATCAACTGGGAGCCCCCCGAGGTTGCAAAGGAGAGACCCCAGTTTGACCAGCTTACCCCCCTTCATCCCACCGAGCGCTTCAGGCTTGAGCACGACCCCAGCGAGCTCTCTACCAGGGTTGTTGACCTAATTACGCCCATAGGGAAGGGACAGAGGGGACTTATAGTTGCTCCCCCCAGGGCCGGCAAAACCGTTCTTCTTCAGAAAATTGCAAACGCGATAAAGACAAACTTCCCCGATACTTATCTGATTATCCTCCTCATTGACGAGCGTCCCGAGGAAGTTACCGACATGAAGAGGAATACCCTCGCCGACGAGGTTATCTCCTCAACCTTTGACGAGCCCCCCGAGAGGCACGCTCAGGTTTCCGAAATCGTTATTGAGAAGGCAAAAAGACTTGTTGAGCACAAAAAGGACGTTGTAATCCTCCTTGACTCCCTAACGAGGCTTGCAAGGGCTTACAACACTTTAACTCCTCCCAGCGGAAAGGTTCTCTCCGGAGGTATTGACGCCCACGCCTTCAGGCAGCCCAAGAGGTTCTTCGGAGCCGCAAGGAACATAGAAGAGGGCGGAAGTTTAACGATTTTGGCAACTGCCCTCGTTGAGACCGGCTCAAGAATGGACGACGTTATCTTTGAGGAGTTTAAAGGAACCGGTAATATGGAAATCGTCCTTGACAGGCAGCTGGTTGAGAGGAGAATCTTCCCTGCAATAAACATTCACAAATCGGGAACGAGGAAGGAGGAGCTCCTCCTTTCAGAGTGGGAGCTTAACAGAATCTGGATTTTAAGGAGGCTCTTAACCTCAATGTCCCCCGTTGAGGCAATGGAGTTTCTCCTTGACAAGCTCAGGAAGTACAAGACCAACGAAGACTTCCTGAAGGCGATGAACGCATGAGGGAGCTGATTTACTACACCTTCCTTGAGAGTGCAGACTTAAAGAGGGCTTTTATTGAGGAAAACAGAGAGAAGATTTACGAGGTTTTTCTTGAGATAGCAAAGAGAGTTAAGGAGGGGAAGAAGATTCTCCTTTGCGGAAACGGAGGCTCTGCAGCAGACTGCCAGCACATAGCCGCCGAGCTCGTGGGGAGGTTCTCTATGGAGAGGAGAGCTCTCCCCGCAATTGCCCTTACGACCGATACCTCAATTCTTACCGCCGTTGCCAACGATTACTCTTTTGATAAAATCTTTGAAAGGCAGGTTGAGGCTCTCGGAGAGGAAGGGGACGTGCTTATAGGAATAAGCACGAGCGGAAATTCAAAAAACGTCATTAACGCCGTAAAGAAGGCCAACGAAAAGGGGCTTTTAACTGTGGGCTTTCTCGGTAAAGACGGGGGGGAGCTCGCCGGTCTCTGCCGTCACTCCTTTGTGGTTAAAAGTCACTCAACTCCGAGGATACAGGAAGTTCACATAACCCTCGGCCACGTTCTCTGCGATTTCATTGAGAAGTATCTCTTCTCCTACGAGCTCTACTTCCCTCCCTTCGGGGAGGGGAGGGAGTAGTCTAAAGTCCTGCCGGAATAGTAAAATCCCACCTTTAAATAATCCCTGAAAAAATAATCTTTTCGGAGGTTTCTGTTATGAAAATCGGAAAGGCAATCAGAATGGAGAGGATTGTAAGCAGGGAGACCGGGAACACCGTTATTATTCCGATGGACCACGGCGTCTCAATGGGCCCCATTCCCGGTATTATCAACATCAGAGAGTCTATTGACAAAGTTGCAAACGGTGGGGCAAACGCCGTTATTATCCACAAGGGTCTCGTTCGCCACGGCCACAGGAAGGGGGGCAAGGACGTAGGCCTCATCGTTCACCTCTCTGCAAGCACAAACCTCTCCCCCAAGCCCAACTCAAAGGTTCTCGTTTGCACAGTTGAGGAGGCCATAAAGCTTGGCGCTGACGGAGTCTCCGTTCACGTTAACCTCGGGGATATAAACGAGGACAAGATGCTTGAGGACTTCGGAAAGGTCTCAGAAAGCTGCCTTGAGTGGGGAATGCCTTTGATTGCAATGATGTACGCCCGGGGCGAGCACATTAAAAACCCCTACGACCCCGAAGTAGTTGCCCACTGTGCGAGGGTTGCGGCGGAGCTCGGGGCTGATATTGTTAAGGTTGTCTATACCGGAGACCCCGATTCCTTCAAGAAGGTTACCGAAGGCTGTCCCATTCCCGTTGTAATCGCCGGCGGCCCCAAGATGAGTAACGACATGGAGATTTTGGAGATGGTTGAAGGGGCAATGAAAGCCGGTGCCAGGGGAGTCTCAATCGGAAGGAACGCCTTCCAGCACGAGAACCCCGAGAAAATCGTTAGGGCTATTGCCGCGATAGTTCACGAGGGTAAAACTGCAAAAGAGGCCGCAAAGTACCTTGAGTAGGGGGAGCTCCCCCTACTCTTTGCTGAAAGAGATGTGTTTTGCGAAGGGCTCAAGCTGGGGAAAGAGGGATAGGAGCTCCACGCTGTCCTTAAAAGGCCTCTTCAGGACGATTTCCGTTGCGCTCTTCTTTGAGATTCCCGGAATGTAGGAGAGGAGTTTCAGACTTACTTTGTTAATCTCTATCGGCAGGGGAATTCCCATTACCGAGCGCTCCCTGTGGCCGACGACCACCACGTTTACCTTTTTAAAGAGCTCCATCTTTTCCGGAATCCTTACCAAAATCGGGTAGCTCCCAAGCTGCCTTCCGAGGGTGTGCTCCCCGTCGTGGGCTTCAAGGAGGACGTCCCTTATAACCGTCCCGACGGGAAAGACTCTCTTCATCATCGGAAGGTCAAAGTTTTCCCTAACCCACTCCTTAAACTTCTCAAACTCCTTTCTGTACTTGGTTTTCGGTCTCTTAACCATTTCGGCAATGGGCGTTCCTTCAAAAACCATTACCTGCCTTATGTTAACTCTTCTAACGAGCAGTCCTTCGTCAAGAATTGACTTTAAGAAATCAATGTTTTTCCTGAAGGTCTCCTTTGTCTCTCCCGGAAGCCCTACTAAGAAGTTTATTCCCGGAAGGAGCTTGTAGAGGCCGTCTTCCCTCTCTTTAAAGGCCCCCACCCTGTTTACTATCCTTATTGCCCTCTTTATTCCCTCAGGGTTAACCTTTAGGAAGTTTTTCTCTATTACTCTCTCGTCTGCCGTCTCAAGGCCGAAGGGGGCTACGTCTCCCTCTGTGTCGTACTTTGCTATACACTCAAGGGCTCTTTCGCTTTCAACCGGGTGGGCGTCTATCGTTCCTGCGTTGACGTTGTCTATGTGGAGGGTTCTGATTTCCCCGATTTCCCTAACTTCCCTAAAGAGGTTGCAGATTACTTCAGGGTTTGGCTTGGGGAATTCCCCTTCGGTTTTAACGGCTTTATAGCCCAAGATGTTGGGCTGGCGTCCGATTCTGAAGTACTTTACCCCTTCTCTATAAAGTGCCCTTATCTCCTCAACAATTTTTTCGGGCTCCCTCTCATCGGGGCTACCGTAGAAGCCCTCTGTACAGTAGGAGCAGTGCCTTCTCCTCTCACAGCCCCTGAAGGTCTCAATCTCGCAGATTACGTTGGGGTAGTAAAAGTGGTGTTTAACTATGAAGGCTCCCAGGGGGGCAAACTTGTCAACGTGCTTTGCCGTCCTTTTCTGGTTAAAAACCCCTTCGGGGAGCTCCCTCCCCTCTACGAGGTACTTCCCGACGTAGTAGGCGGCGAGCTCAACGTCTCCCCGGCAGATTAGCTGGTAGCCGCCAAAGGGGAGCTCCTTTGCCCTGCTCCCCCCCTGTAGGGTAAAGCCGAACTTTATGGGGCCGCCCACCACCTTGTAGGCGGGAATTTTCCCGATTTCCTTAATCTCCCTCTCGGTTATGGGCTTTCCCCCCAAATACCTTCCCGGAACGGTCATTCCTGTAATGAGGAAGATTACGTCTGCGTCAAAGAGGGCCTCTTTCAGCTCGGGCTCTCTCCTGAGCTGGTCAATTGCGTAGTACTCTACCGCTTCCTCGGGAACCCCCGCTGCTACGAGAGCTCCGGCCGTGTAGCGGACGTAGGTTGAGATGTAGGGGGGAACGCCCAGGCAAGTAGGCTCGTCAACGTAGCCGTCAACAATTGCTACTCTCATTCTCTCTCCTTGAGGAGGAGGTTAAAGAGGGTGGGAGCTCCTACTCCAGTAGTTATTGCAAGTAGTATTAAGATGCTCTCCGTGTGGTGGTCTATCAACCCCATCTTTACACCCAGCTCCGCCGTGACGATGACGAGGGTTAGGGGAGCAGAGAGGAGAGCTCCCGCCCCTGCGGCCTCCTTCAGGGAGTACCCTTCAAAAACCAGCAGGAGGGACGAAATCAGCTTTACTCCGAAACTTGCGACAACCAGAATTGCCAAGACTTTTAAGGTGTGGCCGTCAAGGTGGGGCATTACGAAGTTTATTCCCACGTAGATAAAGAAAATCGGAATTAAGAAACCGAAGCTTATTCCCGATAGCTTCTCCTCAATGTTCTCGGTCTCCTCAAAAACCGTTGCGAAAATCATTCCCGAGATAAACGCCCCGATTATCGGCTCAATGTTAATTAGGGAAGCAGCAACGGAGAGGGTAAACATTACCGCAAGGCTAATCCTCACGCCGATTTCTGCGGGGTTCTTCTCAAAGAAGAACTTAAACCTGTCCGGGTACCACCAGACAAAGCTCCTTAAAAAGAGAAGGACAACCCTTGCAACTAAGAGATAGAGAATGAGCTTTCCTATTCCCAGCCAAAACTCAAGGCCGAAGCCGTACTCGTAGTAGAGTGAGAGGAAGGTAAGGACGGCGATGCTGAGGACTTCCCCCACGATTCCTACGAGGAAGACAGTCTTTCCGTAGGGAGTTGAGAGGAGCCCCTTCTCCCTCAAGACCGAAACCACAATCCCCACAGAGATTGCCCCTATTGCAACGCAGATGAGAGCGTTGAAGTCCAGCTCCTTACCCAGCCAGAAGGAGAGGATAAAGACCAGTGAGGGTATAAGGGTATAGAGGAGCTTGCTTTTTAGAGGGAGAGAGTAAATCTCCTTCAGTTTAACTTCAAGGCCGGCAATGAACATTAATAGCAGGAAGCCGAACGTTGAGAGGAAGCCGAGCCACTGGGAGGGCTCAACTATATCAAGGAAACTTTTTCCTATAACTATTCCGTAAAGGATTTCACCTACCGCAACGGGGATTCTGAAGAGTTTGCTCAAAAAGGGTACAAAGAGTATTCCGATTGAAATCAGGAGGATTGAAAGGAAGGAGCTCTCACTCATCTTACTCACCTACGCAGATTAGTATTGAGGTGCACTTTGCCTTGTGGAGCATAAAGTAGGGAGGGTAGGGGGAGAACCAGTTGACCTTCCTTCCCTTCCTTGCCCCTATTACGGCAAGGCTGTAATTCCTGCTCTCCTTTGCAAACTCCCTTACGGGGTTTCCCACCCTCTTTATAAACTCAATAGGGGTTTTGTACATGTGGGAGAGCTTTGTAATCTTCTCTCTCAGCTGATTTGCCTTCTGGTCGTTTTCCGAAGGGGCTACGTAAAGGGCGCTCAGCTTTGCACCGAGCATCAGGGAGAGCTCTATCCCCACTTCAAGGGCCCTTAAACTGCTGAAAGAGCCCGAAACGGGAACGAGAATCCTCTCAACCGGCGTCGTTCCCCTTGCCACCATTACAGGGGAGAGGGTCTCCTCTGCAATTAAAACGGGGAGTGTTTTTATTCCGAAATTGAGGGGGAGTTCCTTGTATTTGTCGGGCATTACAAGCAGGCCGAAACTCTCCCCTTTAACCTCGTTAAAGAACTCCTTCTCGCACAGCCTCAGCTTCTTTGTTTTTATCTCTCCCTTTTTTAGGTGGTTGAAAAGTTCCGCTGTGGTCTTTTTAAACTCTTTACAGTAGTAGATTGAAACCTTTTGAACCCTTGTATTCTCGTAGAAGTACTTTCCGTCCTTTATTACCTCTTCCTTCTCCTCGGGGAGGAAGATAACCTCCTCAACGCCGAACTGGAGGGGGAACTGGGGCTCCCCCGACTTTATAAGCCCCGCTATGTACTTGAGGATTTTCGGGTCTCCCACTATTAAAACCCTATCTCCGGGCTTCACTATCGTTCTGGGCTTGGGTAGGATTAGTTTATCCCCCCTGAAGATTGCAACTATCCTCCAGCGCCTTGATGAGAACTTGCCCACCGGATAGCCCGCAATAATTGAGGTGGGCATCACGCTCACCTCAATAATTTCCCCCTGACCTAAACCGATGTTTGTGGGGGCAACCACGCCCGACTCAATCTGCCGCTCAAGGATGGATGCTGTGGCCACGGCCTTGTTTATGTAGTTAATCCCCTCCCTCTCGTAGAGGTGGTCGTGCTCTGTGCTGTTTGAGACTGCGTAGATTGTGGGAACGTCAAACTCCTTTGCCAGCCTGCACGCCTCAAGGTTTACCTCGTCGTCGCCGGTGCAGGCGGTAAAGGCCGTTGCCTCCTCTATTCCGGCCTTCTTCAGTATCAGCTTGCTCGTTCCGTCCCCCTGAAGGAGTAAAACTCTGTTCATACTTTCGGAGTTAAGTATTTCAACGATTTTCTTGAGCTTCTCTTCGTCCTGGTCAATTACTACTATGCTCCACTCTTTCTGGAGTCTTTTGAGGAGCTCCCTCCCCACCTCACCGGCACCGACGATTATCAGCTTCATTCTTCACCTCAACCTTTAAACTGACTGGGAAATATATTCTACGACTCGCCCCTTTCAATTAATCAGGAATTGTTCTCAATAAGGATGGGTAAAGTATTGACACGACGAAAATTTGGCTATAAGATTTAAACTAACCTGAGAAGGAGGGAAAGTATGAATCCGATTTTAACGGTAAACAGCGTTAAGCTTACCATAAACGGCAAGCCTATTCTCAAAGGGGTTGACCTTGTCGTCAATAAAGGGGAAATCCACGCAATACTGGGGCCCAACGGTGCCGGTAAGTCAACCCTTGCGGCCCTAATAATGGGAATTAACGACCTAAAAGAGCCTACAGACGGAGAAATTATCTTCAGAGATAAACTCCTTAACGGTCTTGAAATATACGAGAGGGCAAAGCTCGGCGTGACCCTTGCCTGGCAGGACCCTGCAAGGTTTGAAGGAATAACTGTTGAGGAGTACCTGAAACTCTCCGGCAGGAACAACCCGGAACTTGACGTTGTAGAGTGCCTTGAGCTTGTTGGCCTTGACTGCAATTACCTTAACCGCTTCGTTGATGAAACCCTCTCCGGCGGTGAGAGGAAGAGGGTTGAGCTTGCCTCAATTCTTGCAATGAGGCCCGAGCTTGCAGTTCTTGATGAGCCAGACAGCGGAATTGACTTCGTCTCTATGGAAGACATTGCCAATATGATTAAGACCATGAGAGAGAGGGGAACCACCGTTTTGATGATTACCCACAGAGAGGAGATTGCCGAGATAGCCGATAGGGCAACTTTAATGTGCGACGGCAAAGTAGTTCAGACCGGCTCCCCCAAAGAGGTGGGTCAGAAGTTTAAGACGATGTGCGTTAAGTGTGAGGTTAGGAACCCTGAGCTCGTTGGAGGTGAGTAATGGAAGTTAAGAAAAACCTTCTTGATACAATCGGAAAGAAGTTCGTTCAAGTAGGGCTTCCGAGGGAGCTTTTTGAGAAGAACAGGTTTAACCTGCTTGTTGACAGGAACAAAATCGTTGTTCGCTATCCGGCTCCCGGAGTTCGCTCTGAGGTGATTGAGACTCCGACAGGGGTTAAAACCAAAGTTTACGTTGAGCCCGGAACAAAACTTGAGGAACCGGTTATCCTCTGCTTCGGCGCCGCAGAAACTACCGAGGTTCAGACCACCGAGGGAGAGATAATCGTAGGCGAAGGAGCCGACGTTAAGTTTCAGGTTTACGGTGCAATGGCTGAAGGTATAAAGCTCAAGCACGAAAATAAGCTTAAAGTAAGGGTAGAGAAGAACGCTCGCTTTGAGTTCCTTGACCTTCACTATAACGGTGAGGAGACCTTCGTTGAGCTTGAAACCGAGACCGATGCCTACGTCGGCGAAAACGCCTACTTCCGCTCTATTTTTAAGCAGACCAGAGGAAGGGCTGGTAGAGTTAGAATAGTTCTTAAGGCCAACGTTGACAAAAAAGGCGTTGCCGTTTTTGAGACAAAGATGATTGGTAAGAAGGATGACGAAATCTACGTTGAGGACGTAATTCACCTTAATGGTGAAGAGTCAAGAGGAATCTCAAAGAGCCGTATAATTGCGGTAGATGAGACAAAGGCAACTTTTGTGGGGGAAACCTACGGAAACGCTCCAAAGTGCCGCGGCCACATAGACTGCTCCGAAGTTATAAGGGGTAAAGACGTTGTAGTTAAGGCTGTTCCCGTTGTTGTTGTAAACGATGAAACCGCCAAAGTTACCCACGAGGCGGCAATCGGCAGCATAGATAAGAAACAGCTTGAAACCCTTATGGCAAGGGGATTAACCGAAGACGAGGCTGTTGATGTAATTGTTCAGGGAATGCTCAGATAAAACTTACTATACTAAGGAGGAGGAACGATGAGAGTTCACGGACCTGAGCCTGAAGGTAAAAGGAAGCACACGCCGGTAATTGAGGCTCCCGCTAAAGTAAAGAAAGGAGAGTGGTTTGAAGTAAGGGTTGTTGTAGGTAAAGACATTCCCCACCCCAACACGAAGGAGCACTGGATTGAGCACATCTCCCTCTGGGCAGGGGACTTTTTGGTCGGAAGGGCAGACCTTGAGCCTGAAAGGGCAGCTTCCGAAGTTGTCTTCAAGATTAAGCTTGAGGAAACTACAACTTTAACTGCCCACGCCTACTGCAACCTCCACGGCCTCTGGCACAGCGAAGAGGTTAAAGTAGAGGTTGAGGAGTAATTTCTTTCGGCGCCCTTTCGGGCGCTTTTCCTGTTATCCTTAGAAATTTCCCGGCAGTAGAATAATAAAGGAGCTCCCGATAACTTCTTATAACCTGCAGCGAATCTCTTTTCAATTCCGACATGCTTTAAACTCTTGTTCTGCTTGCGTTTTCCCCGACTTTATTAGAACTTTATCATAACCTTAATCAAGGTTCACTGCACTTCACTACCTTTATCCGTAATTTGCTATACTTGGAATACATAGGTAGCTCTTTGACTTCTGAATATGCACCGGGCTCGGTTTTATCTGAACAAGTGAGATTTAAAGTG
>Ga0256838_1000234_pt1 | contig 38768 bp, 39 predicted proteins | sample 4571419metaG_FD_185978 | JGI IMG/M metagenome (GOLD analysis project Ga0256838, IMG submission 185978) | Hydrothermal vent microbial communities from Guaymas Basin, Mexico - 4571-419 | ecosystem: Environmental > Aquatic > Marine > Hydrothermal vents | place: Mexico: Guaymas Basin | collected... | reverse complement strand
AAAGAAGAACCTAAACAAAAAGAAAATGAACTTGGTGGACTTGAAGAGTTATCACTTGATGAATTATTAAGCTCAGATGAAATTCAGATTCCAGAAGGAATGGAGATTAGCTTATCATTTGAAGATGAATTTAGTGATATTGAGAGATTTTTGCAATTAAGTAAAGAAGAAGCCGAAAAAGAGCTCGAAGAAGAGATGAAAACTGCCGCAGAAGAACTTTCAATGGATATTGATGAAATTAAAGAGTTAAAAGATGAATTATTTGAAATGATTAAAAGCGAAAAGCCAGCATTTGAAAAGGCCATAAAAGATAAAGATTATGAAAAGCTTCATAGAGTAGCTCACAAACTAAAAGGAGCAGCATTAAATTTAAGATTAAGTACTCTTGCAGGAGTTTTAAAACTTATTGACGAAAAATCAAAAGCTCACGAAGATATTGATAAGATTGAATACTTGGTAAATAAATTTTACGATTTATTGGATAAGCTATCAAATAATAACACTCAAAGCAATAATCAAGAAGAAACAAAAGACCTTCCAAAACCAATAAGAGATTTGATTGAAAACACAATAAATCACTATGAAAAAACAAAAAACGAAAGAAAACTTCAAAAAGATTTAAAATATATAGGAAGATTTTTAAACATTCAATTAAATTCGCTTAACGATTTAAAAAGATTGATTGGTAAGGAATAAAGATGAAAAAGGGTATTTTTTTATTAGCAGTTGGAGTTTTAGTATTTGGACTTGATTTAACTTTTACCAAAGCATTCAACAATTATAAAAAAGGATTAAAACTATTAAAATCAGACCCTCCAAAAGCTCGGGTTTATTTTGAAGAGTCATTGAAACTATTTAAAAAATTGGTAAAAGAAAATAAAGCTTCTTCTCAAACTTATTTCTTTTTAGGTAGAATGTATTGTAATGGAGAAGGAACAAAAGTTGATTATAAAAAGGCTGAAAAATATTTTCTAAAAGCCCTCTCACTTGGAAACCAAAGAGCAACTTGCTGCTTAGCAAGACTTTATATAAAAACGGGAGAGCTTAATAAAGCAAAAAAATATTTGGCAATAGCTCTATCTAACCCAGGAGTTAGAATATATTGCACAGACATAGATGCACAAAAAATGAAAATTATCAATCATTAATTTAAAGGAGACATTATGAAAGTTAAAGGTTCATTAACCAAATTAATTGCCGCGGCAATATTCGTCCCAACGCTGATTTTGATGACGATTAGCGGTATTAGCTTATACAAAAACGCCAAAACTTATATTGAAGTTCAAAAAAGCGTTAAATATTTAGAACTTGCAAAGCGACTTGAAGAAATACTTGTTGCTCTTGGACAAGAGAGGGGTATTACATCAGTTTATGCCGTATCAAAAGGACAATATCCAAATTCAAGAAAAATTTTAAAAGAAAAACGTAAAAAAATGGATAAAGCAATCACTGACTTTAAAGCCTTTCTTACAAAAAACCCAGAGTTTTATCCACAAGTTAAAGAGATGATTAAAATAATCAATACTTTACCAGCTGTTAGAAAAGAGATTGATAGTTTTAAAAAGTCATTTATTAAAACTACATTTTTTAGTTTTTATACAAAGCTTGAAGCATTGCTATTAAAAACAGAAGCTCAATTATTTAAACACTTCCCAGTTACACTAAAAAAACAATACGAATCAAAATTTTTATTTGAAAAAATAATGGCATTTTCTGGAATTGTTAGAGGTATTGGAGCTTATTACATTACAGCAGATATCCCAATGGACGAAGATACATTTAAAAAAGTATATCTTAAATATTACCACGATATCAATTTACTTCCAATTGAATTAATTGATGAGAAAGCAAGAAAAATTTTAGAAGATGAAAAATTCAAAACTCTTGAAAGTAACTTAAAAGATATTTTGTTTTATATGGCACAAGCAAATATTGAATACTACTTAAACGATGAATTTAACGGATACCCAGTGGATGCGACTGACTATTTCCACATCTTTACAAATAGAATCAGTTACTTTGATAAAGTTATTAAATTAATTAACCAACAAATTAACCAAAAACTACACGAAACAACCCAAGAAGCAACAATCGCACTTTTAGTCAACATTATTGTGCAAATTATCTCAATTATTATGCTTATTATTGGTTATTACATTGAAAGACAAATTACAACCCACATCAAAGAACTCTCAAAACTTATTACACAACTTACACCTATTACAGGTCATAAAGTTAACATCAACATCGGAACAGCTGAGGGTATGCACAAAGCAGTTGAGATTGTTGCCGAAGCAATTGAAAAAACTCAACAAGCGGTTAAAAAAGCAGAAGAAGCAACAAAAGCAAAATCTCTATTCCTTGCAAATATGTCACACGAGATTAGAACACCTCTAAATGGTATTTTAGGGTTCTTAGAATTATTAAAAACAACAGAATTAACACCAGACCAAGAAGATTATATCAATACAATTGAACAGAGTGCAAAAAACCTTCTTCAAATTGTTAATAACATTCTTGATGTATCAAAAATTGAATCTCAAAAAATTACTCTTGAAATTATTGACTTTAAAGCTCTTGATGAATTTGAAAATACTCTTGAAATTTTTGCAACACCAGCAGCAAATAAACAAATTCAATTTGTTGCAAACTTATCTCCAAATATGCCAACAACCCTAAAAGGGGACATTTTAAAATTAAAAGAAATTCTTACAAACTTAATCAATAATGCCATTAAATTTACACCAGAAAAAGGGACAATTAGCGTAAAAATCCAATACCTTGAAAAAACTCCGGATAACAAAGCAAAAATTTACTTTGAAGTTAAAGATACTGGTATTGGAATGAGTGAAGAGCAAAAAAATAAAATCTTTGAAGCTTTTGCCCAAGCTGATGAGTCAGTTACAAGAAAATATGGAGGTACTGGACTTGGACTTACAATTGTAAAATCATACATTGAAATGATGGGCGGACATATTGAAGTTGAAAGTGAATTAAACAAAGGAAGTAAATTCTTCTTTACATTAGAACTTCCAATTGTAGATGAGACTCCAAGATATAAATCAAATGTATTCAAACATATCACTTTTGCTATCTTAAATACTGAAAAAGATACAGAAAGAAAAGCAATTACAATTGATTACTTAAATTACTTTGGAGTTGGAAAAATTGGTATCAATTCAGCAGAAGAGTTGCTTAAAATTAAAAAACAAGAAAAAATTGAAGGTATTGTAATCTTCTATGAAGAAAGCAACAAACTTGAAATTGCTAACTTACAAAAACTAAATATTCCAACAATCTTCTTATCATCATACGCATATAAAGAAGAAGTGGATAAATATGACCCAGATATTACAATTTGGGATCCAAATGTTCCATCTAAAACATTTAACTCAGTAAAAACAGCAACAGAAGAGAGAAAAGTTCTTCATACAACAAGAAAAGTAAAAGTTAAAGAAAAACCAATTTACGAGCTAAAAGCATTAATTGCAGAAGATAACCCAATTAATATGAAACTATTAAAAACAACCCTTAAAAACTTAGGAATTGAAGCTGATACTGCAACAAATGGACTTGAAGCGTTCAACAAATACTCAATGAATCCAGAAAAATATGACGTAATCTTTATGGATGTTCAAATGCCAGTAATGGATGGAATTGAAGCAACTCACGAGATTTTAGAGTTTGAAAAAGAGGAAGGATTACCTCATACCCCAATTATTGCCGTTACGGCAAACGTATTAAAAGGGGATAGAGAGAGATTCCTTGGAGCTGGAATGGATGACTATATCTCAAAACCTATTGAAAAACAAAAACTACTTGAAGTAATTGATAAAGTAATTAGACATAAATATGTATCAGCTGACGAGCAAGAGAGACTTGCAGAGGAACTTGAAGAAGAAAAAGCACCAGAAACTAAACAAGAGAGTACAGAAACTAAACAAGAGAGTGAAAAAGTAACACAAACTCAAAAAGATGAACCAAATGTTAAAAATCAACAACAAGAAGATACTCAAACTACTAAAAAAAGTGCTACAATTTCAGTAGATAAAAACACGGCTGTAATTTTAGCAGCTGAGAGTAGTATGTTAGTTCAAGAGTTTGAGAGCATATTGCCAAATGGTATAGTAGCTCATTCAGTAAAAGAACTCGATGCAGCATTAAAAGCAAATAAAGGTAAAAAAATTTTGCTTTTAGTAGAAAAAGATTTTGCAAATGTTAATACAAACAAATTGGCAATTTTAATTAAAAAAGCCTTCCCAAATTCAAAAGTAGTAATTATTGGAGAAGGTGACATTCAAGGTGCAGATTTGGTTATAACAAAAATAGATGAAGAAACATTAGAAAAATCAATATCTCTATTGAAAGGTTGATAAATGAAAAAAATTTTAATTGTGGATGATGACCAAATTAATAGAAAATTATTAGCAACAATGTTATCAAAACAAAAAGGGTATGTAGTAGAGGAAGCTCAAAATGGAGTTGAAGCTTTAAGTAAGCTCACTCCTGATACCGCTTTGGTGCTTTTAGATTTAATTATGCCAGTAATGGATGGACTTACATTTTTACAAAGATATAGAATTGAAAAACCAGAATGTGCAAATGTACCAATTTTAGTCTTAACTACTGATGACTCTAAAAAAATTGAAGCTAAAAACTTAGGTGCAAAAGAGGTAATTATTAAACCAATTAATCCAGTTGAAATTATGGAAAAAATCGCAACTTATTTAGAAGATTAACCGCCAAAATGGCGGTTTTTAGAACCTTTGAAGTATATTATAAAGACTATCTCTTCTTATAGGATTAAATCCAGCATCCTTTATTTGAAAAATTAATTCATCCAAATTAAGCCCATTCTTAGAGTTAGCACCAGCTGATGATTGGATTGACTCTTTTTGAATTGTCCCATCAATATCATCAGCCCCATATTCTCCCGCTACTAAGGCTAAATTTAAAGTAAAAGTTGGCCAATAAGCCTTAATATGAGGAATATTATCCAAAATAATTCTACTTACTGCAACCGTTTTTAAAATTTCATTTCCAGTTAAAAAGTTTTTTACTTTTAAATAATTATTTTTTCTTTGATACACAAGAGGAATAAAAGCATTAAACCCACCCGTTTTATCTTGAAGTCTTTTAAGCCTTAGCATATGCTCAATTCTATGAAGAGGAGATTCTATATGTCCAAAAAGCATTGTAGCATTACTTTTTTTACCACGCTTGTGCCAAAGCTCATGAATTTTTAACCAATTATTGCTACTAACTTTTCCTTTACAAATTTTAGCTCTTATCTTCTCATCAAAAATCTCAGCTCCACCTCCTGGCATAGAATCAACCCCAGCCTCAATCATATCATCCAAAACCTCTTCATATTTTTTTCCACTAAGCTCACTTAAAAAATTAACCTCAGCCGCAGTAAAAGCTTTAATATGAATTAAAGGCAAAGCTTTTCTTATCTCTTTTATAATATTCATATAATAATCATACCCAACCTCTGGATTATGAGCTGATACTATATGCACTTCATCTGCTCCCTTATTATAAGCATCTTTTGCCACATCTACACACTCTTGAATACTCATAACATATGGATTTGGATTTTTTCTATGAGCTGAGAAGGCACAAAATTTACAAACATCTTTGCAAATGTTTGTAGGATTGATATGGCGATTTATATTAAAAAACATATCTCTTCCATACAATTTTTCTCTTATCTCATAAGCCCTCTCTCCCAGCTCAAATAACGACTTATCAAACAAGTTCTCCATACTGCCTCCTAACTTTTTTTGATAAAATAACACAAAAAGAGGGAAAATGCAACTACAAGAGTTAATTTATAAAAGCAATGATAATTTAGAAATTACCAAAGCTTTTAAAGAAGAGATTAAAAAATATTTAAATAATATAACAATAACTGGTGGAAAAGACTTTTTTGTTAAACACACAAAACAGATGGATTATTTCATAACTCTTATTTACAAATATTTACTCAAAAAAAACTTCAAAGCATTCTTACCTCCAATAAATAATATCCCAATTACAATAATAGCTCTTGGAAGTTATGGAAGAGAACAACTCTCAATCTATTCAGACATTGATATTATGATAGTTTATAAAAATATAAAAGGATTTAACTTAAAAGAGTTAATTGAAGACTTTATAACAATGCTTTGGGATTTAGGGCTTAAAATAGGTCATAGAGTCCATGAAATAAGTGACTTATTTAAAGCAAGTAATGAAGATATTACAATAAAAACCGCAATGTTAGAGAGTAGATTTGTAATAGGAAGCAAATTTTTATGGTATGAAACTCAAAACGAATTAAACAAAATAAGAAATTACAACAAAAAAGAATATATACTAGCTAAATATGAAGAAATGAAAAACCGCCACAAAAAATATCCAATCTTAATGGAGCCAAACATTAAAGATGGATTTGGAGGAATTAGAGACTCAAACACTCTACTTTGGATTACAAAAGTAATCTTTAACTACCCAAACAACTCATACCTTATCCCAAAATATGTAAGTGAAGAGGAGTTTAGGGAATATAGAAGTGCTCTTGAATTTTTATTTAAAACAAGAGTTTATCTTCACTTAGTTGCTAAAAAAAAGGTAGATACGGTTTATTTGGAATATCAAAGAGATATAGCTTTAAAAATGGGATATGAAGATTCTCCAAGACTAAGAGCTGAGAGAAAATTTATAAGGGATTTATTAAAGTCTCTTTGGAGAGTCAATACTTTTTGCGAAATTACAATAAAAAAACTTATAAAAAAATATCTCTACTCAATGAATTTCAAAGAAGCAAAATCAAAAAGAGTAAAAAAAGAGCTTTATATTTGTAATGAGATTCTATTTACTACTTTTAATAACCACTACTCTTTTAAAGAATTACTAAAAACAATTTCCAAAATCAATCATAAAAATTGCGATATTTCTATTATAAATACATTTAAAACAAAATTTACTCCTCTCTCTAAAACCGCTTCAAAAGAGCTTTTTTATTCAACTCATCTTTATCCAATCATGTTTGGACTTTATAGAACTGATGTTTTAGACAAAATTATTCCTCCATTTGAAAAAGTAAAACACTTAGCTCAATTTGATGGTTATCATCAATACCCAGTAGATATCCATTCACTTTATACTTTAAAAGAGATTGAAGAGCTTGAAGAGTTTAAAAAACTTTCCGAAAAAGAAAAAGCACTACTTAGATTTACCGCACTATTTCACGACCTTGGAAAAGGAAGAAGCGAAGACCACTCTATAATAGGAGCAAAAATTGCAAAAGAGTTTGCAAGTGAGATAAATTTTCACTCTATTCAAACTATTGAAAAATTAATAAAACACCACACACTTATGTCAAATATCGCTCAAAGAGAGGATATTTTTAATGATAAAGTTATTCTCTCCTTTGCAGAAATTGTGCAAGATGAAAAATTTTTAAAATATCTCTACCTTCTTACAATTGCTGATATAAAAGCCGTTGGCAAAGGGGTATTTAACTCTTACAAAGCTCATTTATTAAATACTTTATATCAAAATACTCTTGAAGCTTTAAAAAACAAAAGCTTAATTGATGAAATTAGTATAAGAAAAAGAAAAGAAAAACTACTTTTATCAAAAGAAGAATTTAAAGCCTTACCAAAGCTTTTACAAAAAGCACTCTTAAAATCTCCATCAAATCAACTCTTCTTACAAAATTCAACAACCGAAATTTTAAATCTTTTAAATTGGATAAAAGATACAAAAGAGTATAAAGTAAAATTTGAAAATTCAAAACACCTAATAATTCATCTTGCAAAAAAAGAGCATCTTAACTTCTCAATTGGATGGTTTTTAGAAAAACTAAACAACCTCTCACTTCTTCACCTCTCAATCTATAAGATTGAATATATTAAGTATTTTAAAATGGAGTTTGACAAAGCAGTAGAAGAGTTTGACTTGGAGATAATAAAAAAGTTTATTGACAAAGCTTTTAAAGAAAAAAAAGAGATAAAAACAAAACTTAAATTTAAAAAAAAGGAATTTGAGATAAATTGTAACCATTCAAAAAATTACGCTTCTTTAAAATTGAAAATAAAAGATAAAAAAGGTATTATTTCAACCTTAATGGATACTTTTGATAAATTCGATATTAGCGTAGAAGATGTAAAAGTATCTACCCACAAAAATGTAGCAAGAGATTTATTTATCATTCCAAAAGAGAGTGACTTTTGTGAGAAAAAAGAGGAAATAATAAAAAGGCTTATAGAATGAAAAAGAGGATTTTAATAATAATTGCAATTATTATGATAATTAGCACCATTATAAAAACATTCTTGATAACTGGAACTTTTTACAAATTTGCAGAAGCATTAGTAACAAATCAATCAATCATAATAAAAGAAATAATCAAAAAAACAGATGAAAAAACAATCCCTATCATTAGCAACATAAAAGAGATTAAAGATATATCAATAATAAATCAAGAAAAATCAAATATTCAGCTTGACTTTATAAACAAACAAGTTATCGTATATCTTCCTTATAAAGAGCACAAAAGCCTAAAAATTATCTACAAAGCTCAATACTTTTACAAAGAGATTTTTAAAACCCTGTTTTTAATCATAATTTTTGCAATTTTATCTTTAATTATCATTATTTTAATTGTTAATTACTTCATAACTCCTTATCTTAATGTATTAGAAGAAATCCAAATCTCTACAAAAAAAATTTTAAAAGGAGATTTCTCATACCAACTAAAAACATATCTAAAAGGAGAAGAGAATTCATTCGTAAAATCATACAATGAATTTTTAAAGAAATTAAAAGAGAGTTTTGGAGTTATAGAACAAAAATATACTTCCCTTATTGAAAAAGAACGCACCGAAGACCCACTAAACGATGCAAAAGAAACAATAGAACAACTTGCAAACATTTATAAATTTAAAAAAATTATAGAAGAAGATGAAAATTATAAAATTATTCTAAGAAGACTTTATGAGCTTGTTAAAGAGTTTAATATCCAAAATTTCGTAATTTTCGTAATTGACAAAAGAGAAGAAAAAGTTACAACTCTAAAAACAACCAACCCTTGTTGCAATGTAGAGAATAATTACAAAGAGTGCAGAGCCATAAGAACCCACAAAGTTATAAATGAAGCTGAATTTGAAAAAATTTGCTTAAAGCACACTTGTCAAAACCACTACATATGCTTGCCATTTGATATTAAAGGAAATATTACACTAGTTTTAAAAATTATGTTTGAAGATATCAAAGAGTATGCTTATATCAAAAAAAAGCTCCCTTACATTAAAGCCTACTTTGATGAAGCAATTCCTATCCTCCAATCAAAATATAGCATAGAAAAACTCCACAAAGAATCCATCAAAGACTCTTTAACCGGACTTTATAATAGGCGCTATTTAAATACAATCCTCCCAACCCTTATAGAACAGAATAAAAAACAAGAAAGAAAAGTTGGATTTTTGATGCTTGATATGGATTATTTTAAAAAAGTAAACGACATTTACGGACACGACGCTGGGGACTTGGTATTAAAACAACTCTCAACTCTTATCTTATCAGTAATAAGAAAAAGCGATGTTGCAATAAGAATGGGAGGAGAAGAGTTTTTAGTCCTGCTCCCAGGACTTAATACCAAAGAGGAGTTATTAAAAGTTGCAACAAAAATCAAAAATGCTATAAAAACTCATAACTTCAAAATAGACAAAAACCAAACAATTAAAAAAACAATAAGCATTGGCGGAGCTTTATTCCCTGATGATTGTGAGAATGAGCAAGAGTGCATTAAAAAAGCCGATGAAGCTTTGTATAAAGCAAAAGAGACAAGAGATACAATAGTAATAATTTAATTCTTCTTCCCAGGTTTTGCAAACTCTATCAAATCCTCAGCCGTTACAATCTCTTTTGGAAGATTTTGGATTCCTTTTAAAAATAATTTTGTAGTAGTCCTCGCATCTCCCAAGGCTCTATGGTCAACTTCATCTGAGAGTTTTAGCTCCTCTTTAAGATAGCTAAGCCCATACCTTTGGGCATCAATCGTTTTTTTTGCGAGGGAGATAGTACAAAGATACCTATTTAAAAGCTCACCTAAATTTTCCTTTTGAAACTGCTTAGCCAAAAAGTTAACATCAAAATCAGCCGCATGAGCTACAATAACGCTATTACCTAAAAATAGTCTAAATTTTTTTAAAATCTCCTTTTGAGAACTCTTATTTTTTAACATTTTCTCATTAATCCCAGTAACTTTTGTTACATACTTTGGAATATCTTTTGCATAAATCAAAAACGAAAACTCATCAACTGGTTCTAAATTTTTTAATTTAACCGCGCCAATTTCAATAATTTGCCCCTCTTTTGGCTTTGAATTATTAACCTCCAAATCCAAAACCACATAATCTACCTCTTTATAAGGAAGAAGTGCCGTTTTTAGATAAACTAAATTATTCTTTATTATCAAAGGAAGCCCTTGAAAAGTTAAAAAATCATACAACGACTCAAAGTCAAATCCAGGATACTCTTTACTAAAAAGTTTTAAAAACTTCTCTTTACTAAGCCCTCTTTTTAATCTCTCAATAACCTTTTGCATATCCAATCTTTTTTTAAAAAAATTATAACAAAATTATTGACTTAAAAAGGAAAAAAATTATTCATTAATATCTTTTTTCATTGAAAAAGGGAGTTAAACTTGCTATAATACTGCAAAAAAATAAAAGGATAAAAATGGTATTAGTTATGAAAGTTGGTGCAAGCGAAGAGGAAATCCAAAAAACTATCAATCAAATTAAAAAGTGGGGACATGATGTTAGCATTGCACCAGGAGAGAAACAAGTAGTTATTGGTATTATTGGAGATAAAACAGATCTACTTGGAAGACCTCTTAGCACCCTTCCAGGAGTTGCAAAAGTGCTTGAAGTTTCAGCTCCATATAAAAGAGCAAGTAGAGAATTCCATCCAGAAGATACAATTATTGAAGTAGATGGAGTAAAAATTGGTGGAGGACATAAGGTAGTAATTGCTGGACCTTGTAGCGTAGATAATGTTGAAAATGTAGTGTATTTAGCAAAAGTAGCAAAAGCAAATGGCGCTCATATGCTAAGAGGAGGAGCATATAAACCAAGAACTTCTCCATACACTTTCCAAGGTCACGGAGTTGAGGGATTAAAAATGCTTTTAGAAGCTAAAAAAGAGACAGGGCTTCCGATTGTAACTGAACTTATGAGCATAAAAGATATTGATGATGTATATAAGTATGCAGATGTTATCCAAATTGGGGCAAGAAATATGCAAAATTTCCCACTTCTTAAAGAAATTGGAAAACTTGACAAACCAGTTATCCTTAAAAATGGAATTTGCTCAACTGTAAAAGAGCATTTAATGAGTGCAGAATATATTATGAGTGAAGGAAATGATAAAGTAATTTTATGTCTTAGAGGTACTAGAACTTATGAACCAAGCGTTAGAAACACTCTTGATGTTACATTAATTCCAATTATGCAAAAAATGACTCACCTACCAATCATTGTAGACCCAAGCCACGCAGCTGGAAAAAGAGAATTTGTAAGCGCATTAGCTTATGCAGGAATGGCAGCTGGGGCTGATGGATTAATCGTTGAGATGCACAACTGCCCAAAAGAAGCACTAAGTGATGGAGACCAAGCTTTACTTCCAAGAGATTTTGAATATTTAATGAAAAAATTAAAAGAACTTAAACCTTGGAATCAAAAAGAGTGGTGGGAGTTTGATAAACAAAAAGAGACAGACTGCATAAAAGTTAAATAACTTATATCAACTTCCTTTCCTCTTGCTTTTTAACTTCACATTTGCTACAATTGTCAAAAAGGCTTATAATGGAACTTATAAAAGATGCCATAATTCCCGCAAAAGAAGCCTTGCAAAAAGCACCTCAAATTACAGGAGTCAAAACTGGCATAGAAGGACTTGATGAGCTATTTTTTACCATTGAAGATAATAAATTAAAAAAATTAAATGGTATTCCAAAATATAGCGTATGCAATATAACAGGAGTAAACGATACTGGAAAAAGCATAATGGCTGAGCAATTTAGCGTATATCAAGCATATTTAAACAAAAAAGTGTGTTTTATAACTCTTGAAACCCCAGCAAACTTTGTAGTAGCATCAATGAAACTAAGGACAAAAGCTATGGGGCTTGATGAAAAGATAGTAGATAATATTATCTTTATTGATGCTACAAGCCATTATCAATTAAGAGATGATATTATAGCTTTTTTAAATACCTTAGCTTATGCAATAAAAGAGTTCAAAATTGAATTTACAATAATTGACTCAATTACTGGGCTATTTGAAAATAAAGAGATGATGGCAAGAGTAATTGTAAGAAGAGTTTATAACTTCTTAAAAAAGTGGTATCAAACAAGCCTTTTAATCTCTCAAAAAAGAAGCTCGCATGAGCTTTTAAGCTCAGAAGCAGCTGGGGGATATGCGATTGGACATATTGTAGATGGAACTATTGTGCTTAGCAAAGAGATAATAGATACCCCTTATAAAGCGAAAATTTATAAAAAGCCACTTGGAGAGATTGTAAGATTATTTAGAATTGATGGATGTAGAATGTGTGGACACGATACACGCGTTAGATTCTTTGAGATTACAAAAACTGGACTTATAAAAATATTAAAACCAATAGGAGGAGACGATGATTTTGGAGATTAAAACTAATGATAACGAACTTAAATATATAACAGAGAGAGTCTTTTTTAAATCAATTGACTTATTAGGAGGACTTGATAACTTAGCTAAATATAAAACCCTAACTTGGCTACCAAGCCTTGCAAGAGCTGCTTTTGTTATTGTATTAAAAGAAGAGTATTTAAAAACAGAAGATGAGATTGCAAAATTTGTAGGAATTACAAAAACTACAACCCGCCAAATTTTAAGAGCTGACCCAAACTTAGCGCTTTATAAAATCAAACACTTTGATGAGCTAACAAAAGAAGAGAAAAAAAGCCTAAAAGTACACACAGCAGGAGGAATTGCAAAACTTGCTTTTAAACTCATAAAAAGCGGTGAAGATTCTCAAACACTTATGGAATATTGTCGCTCAATAGCAGAAAAGATTGCACAAAATTGTGATGCACCTTGGACTTATTTGGTATTAAAAAGTATAAAAGGAGTAAAATATCCAATAAAAAGCGCAGATGAAATTATTGATAGATTTAAACATCTTGAAATAAAAGGAATAAAAGCAACTGAAATAGTAAAAAATATCCACTATCCAATCAAAAACCCAGCAGAGCTTTTAAAAGAGATAAAAGATTATCTTCTTAGCAAAGGAATAAAATGAAAAAAGCAAAAATAGTAGCAACTCTTGGTCCAAGCAGTGAAGATAAAATTGAAGATATGATAAAAGCTGGGGTTGATGTTTTTCGCCTTAATTTTTCCCACGCTAACCACAAAACTCATAAAAATTCTATTAAAAAAATAAGAGAAGCCGCAAAGAAATTAAACTCAAAAACGGCAATTCTTCAAGATATCTCAGGACCAAAAATTAGAATTGGAGAGATTAACGGAATTTTGGAGGTAAAAAGAGGAGATAAGATAAGACTTGTTAAAAAAAATCCAAAAAGTGCATATGACTTAACAATAAGTTATCCAGAAATTATCGACCAAGTAGAAGTTGGAGAGTATGTATTTTTTGCAGACGGCTCAATTAGAACAAAAGTTATTGAAAAAACACCAGATTATTTAGTACTAGAAGTAAAAAATGAAGGAGTTTTATCAAGTAGGAAAGGGATAAATTTCCCTCACTCAAACTTAAAAATATCAGCAATTACAAAGAAAGATGAAAAAGATTTAATTTTTGGAGCAAAAAATGGAGTAGATATTGTAGCTATTTCTTTTGTAAATAATAAAGAAGATATTTTAAAAGCAAAAGAGATATTAAAATCTTACACTTCCCACATGCCTTGGGTAATAGCAAAAATTGAAACTAAAAAAGCGGTTGAAAATCTTGATGAAATACTTGAAGTTAGCGATGGAGTAATGGTAGCAAGAGGAGATTTGGGAATTGAAATTGGAATTGAAAAAGTTCCAGTCATCCAAAAAAAGATAATTCGCCGTGCAAATAAGCTAAAAAAACCAGTAATTACCGCAACTCAAATGCTCCTTTCTATGGTAAACTCGCCCTTCCCTACCAGAGCTGAGGTTAGTGATGTAGCAAATGCAGTAATGGATGGAAGTGATGCGGTGATGTTAAGTGATGAAACCACCGTGGGTAAATATCCAATAAAAGCAGTTGAAGTTTTAGTAAAAATAATCCAAGAAATTCAGACAATTTATCCATACTACAAAAAATACGAAACTGATGATGATGATGCAATTGCTCTTAGCGTGGCTGATTTGGCAAAATCAATTGAACCAAAAGCAATTGTAAGTTTTACAAGCTCGGGCACAACTGTTAAATCAATTGCAAAGTATAGACCAAAACCACCAATTTTTGCCGTAACTCATAATAGAGAAACAAGTAGAAAATTAAAAATCGTATGGGGAGTTGAAGAGATTTTTGAAGTACCAAAAATCAAACATCCAGAAAAATTGATAGATAGATTCTTAAATGAAGCTATAAAAAATGAAAAACTCTCAAAAGGAGATAAGATAATTATTACAATGGGAAGCATAATCGGAAAAGAGGGAACTACAAATATGATAAGGATTATCGAAGTTTAAAAAGAGATTTTATCAAGCTCCAATTTTATAAAAAAACTCTCCTCTTTTAGTTCTTTACTAAGTCCTTTATCAAAAAAACTAACAATAACCGGTAATCTAAAATTCTCTTTTACCTCCTTTAACAAAGGAACAAAATCCCTATCCCCACTTATTAAAATAACTACATCCATCTCTCTTCTTACCGCTTTTGATAAAATATCAACAACTATCGCACTATCAACTTGCTTTACATTCTTCTCACGCGTTAAATCAATTGGATAAATTTTTGCTATAAAACTTATACCTTTTTTTGAGAGAATTAAATTTACACTATTTAAAAATCTCTCTTTTTTACCTCTTTTACAAACATCGCTTATAACCTCTCCATCATACAAAATCACCTCTTTTATCTTAATTCTCTCACTACTTAAATACTCCTCAAAAAAATCAACTAATTTTCCATAATGAACTCTCACTCCATTACAATCCATATTGCCAGTAACATCTTTTAAAACATTCAACAAATTTGAATTATCAATAAACAAAATCGCCCTATTAAAGTAGTTACTCAATTTAAAGCTCATATTACCTCTTTCTCAAAGAAAAATTCAATCTCTGGAAAATTGCGATACAAAAAGTCCTCAATTTTCCTTGCAATTTCTTCTGCTTGCTTTTCATTATGAGCCAAAAACGCAATAGCTAAGCTTGCCTCTTTGGGATACTCTCCTGATATATCAAGCACACTTACATTAAATTTTTTAAGTTTATCTTTTATAGAATTTAAAATTTTTCTTCTCTCTTTTAAAGAGAAGACAAAAGGAAGATTAAAATCTGTAATTATACTAACTATTACCATTGCATTCTTTACAAAGGCCATAAATATAGAGCTCTTTTTGAGAGTTTGGATATCTCCTCTCTATCTCCTCGCTAACTAACTCATCAAAAGGAACATCTATAATCTTCCCACAATTTTTACAAATAAAATGAGCGTGAGGATGTTTTTTGATTTCATATTTTGGCTTTTGATGAATGCAAATTTCACTAATTACGCCAGCTTCTTGTAAAGAGGTAATATTTTTGTAAATTGTAGCAAGAGAAATAGTAGGAAATTGTTTTTGAATCTCTCTATAAAGCTCATCTATATTTGCGTGCCCTTTTTTATCAATCTCTTTTAAAAGAGCAAGCCTTTGTGGGGTAATTTTTAAACTAGTATTTACTAATAAAGATTTATAATCTTTCATCCTAAGCCTCTAAAAAAAAGAAAAGAATTAAGCGTTTTTAAACGCTTTTACCATCTCTTCCATCTCTTTTAAATCGTTTTCATCAATAATATCTTCTAAGCTAACATATTTTCCAACATTTCCTGTCATTTCTTCCATCTCTTTGTTTACCGGAAGCGTTTTTTTACCAGGTTTCCAGTTAGCTGGACAAACTTCACCAGTTTTATAAGCGTGTTGATGAGCAATAATTTGTCTAATAAACTCTTTAACACTTCTTCCAACTGGTGGAGCTTGAACTTCTTCTGCTACAATTTGTCCATCTGGATTGATTAAAAATCTACCTCTTAGCGCAAGTCCAGCACCCTCAATCATTACCCCAAATTTTCTTGTAACTTCCCCAGTTGGGTCAGCTGCAATTGTAAGTTTAAGGTCTTTAAGTAGTGGCTCAGTCTCTACAAATCTTTTATGAGAAAATTTTGTATCAGTTGAAACTGCAAGTACTTCTACTCCAAGCTCTTTTAGATATGGAAGTGCCGCATTCATTGCTGCAATTTCAGTTGGACATACAAATGTAAAATCTGCTGGATAAAAACAAATTACTGTCCATTTTCCTTTGTAATCATTACTGCTAACTTCTGTATAGTGCCCGCTCTCAGCATTATAAGCTTCCATTTTAAATTCTGGCATCTGTTTTAATACTAAAACCCCTTCTTGTGTTTTTACTTCTTCCATTGTTACCTCCTGTTTTAAGTTTTTATCTTCACAAGCCATAAAAACTCCTTTATATGCAAAATAATTATATCAATTAAATTTTTTTTTGTCAATAATAAACTTCAAAGGAAAAAAATTATTCCTCAAAAATTTTATCCAAGTCCATAAAAAGATTTGGATGTTCTTTTTTTATTTTTTTTACTATGTTTGAAACTTTTTCATCTGGATTAATTTTCATCTCCTCTTTAACGACTGCTTTAACATCCTCTAAATCAATTGGAAATTCTGGAATAATTTCTCTTTCTAAATTTAAATTAAATTCCATCTCTAAAAGTTTATTAAACTTATCTTGAAGCTTTTTATAAAAAGAAGCTTCAATTCCTATCATTTGAGTATCTTTAAAATTAATTAATACAAACCTATCCCTAGCCTCCACATCAGAACACTCAATAACTTTTTTAATTTCATCCACTTTTACAAATTCCTCATTAGCCATACCATCAATCCTTTTTGAGCATGGAGTCTATTTTCTGCTTCTTGAAAAATCTCTTTTGAATGCTTCTCAAAAACCTCTTCACTTACTTCATATCCTCTATAAGCTGGAAGACAATGCAAAAATAAAGCATCTTTTTTTGCAAGGCTCATAAGCTCACTATCAACTTCAAATCCTTTAAAATCCCTAACCCTTTTTTCTTTTTCATCTTCTTGTCCCATACTAACCCAAGTATCAGTAGTTACTACATCTGCATCTTTTACCGCCTCTTTTGGGTCATTTGTAAAGATAAGTTTAGCTCCACTCTCCTTTGCAATCAAAAGAGCTTTATTTTTTATCTCTTCATCAATCTCATACCCTTTTGGAGTCGCAATCCTTAGCTCAAACCCAAGCTTACTTGCTAAAATAGCCCAAGAATTTGCCATATTATTCCCATCTCCAATATACGCTACAATAGTTTTTTTAGGATTTTCAAAATCAAATTTTTTAAATTCTATCATCGTCATCAAATCAGCAAGAAGCTGCACAGGATGACACAAATCAGTAAGTCCATTAATTACAGGCACTCTACTATATTTTGCAAACTCTTCAAGCCTATCTTGACCAAAAGTCCTTATCATTATCAAATCAACCATTGAGCTTATAACCCTTGCGGTATCTTTTACTGGCTCCCCTCTTCCAAGTTGAATATCGCGACTACTAAGAAAAATACCATTTCCCCCAAGCTGATTAATCCCAACTTCAAAACTTACTCTTGTACGAGTTGAAGATTTCTCAAAAATCATTGCAAGTTGCTTATATTTTAAGTAAGGCTTAAATATTTTATTTTTAGTCTCTTTTTTTATCTTAAACCCAAGCTCTATAATCTCTTTTATCTCTTTTTTGCTATAATCTATCAGCCATAAAAAATGTCTCAATTTCCATCCTTTATTATTTATTAGGTTATAATTTTATCAAAAAAGGAGCTTTTTTGGAAAAGTCACAAATAGCAACCCTCCCTACAAAGTTTGGAACATTTAAAATCCAATCTTTTAAAGAAAAAGACAAAGAACACTTAGTCATTTTTACAGAAAATCTCCCAAAAATTCCTCTTATTAGAATTCATAGCGAATGTTTAACAGGAGATGCACTTGGAAGTTTAAAGTGCGATTGCGGAGAGCAACTTGAATACGCACTAAGAAAAATAGCAAAAAAGGGCGGAATGGTAATTTATCTTAGACAAGAAGGCAGGGGCATTGGACTTTTTAATAAAGTAAACGCATATGCTCTCCAAGATAAAGGACTTGATACGGTAGAAGCAAATCATCAACTTGGATTTGAAGCAGACCTTAGAGATTTTAGTGTAGTAGAAGAGATTTTAAAAGAATTTAACATCAAAAAAATATATCTTCTTACAAACAATCCTAAAAAAGAGTTTGCATTTAAAGAGATTAAAGTTGTAAAAAGAGTGCCAATTAAAATGCCTCCAAACCCTTTTAATGAAAATTATTTAAAAACTAAAAAAGAAAAACTTGGACACAAACTATAAAGGTTAAGAAGATTTAAGCAATACCTTCTATTGACTAAATCATAGAAAAATTGATAAAATTTAAAAAATAAGGAAATATATTCAAAAAAACAAACAAAAAAAGAATTAATATGCAAGAATTAGTTCAAATCATCAAAAAGAAGATGATTTAAAAAAGAGTTATATTTAGCAAAACAAGGAAAGCAATACAAGAAAATAGCAAAGAGACTAAATGAAAATATTTGAAATTAGAGTAAAATCACAAAAAGACAAAAACTTTTTTATAAACTATATCTACAAATTTGGAGTTGATTTATATAAAAAAATGAGATATATCTATTCTCCAAAAGAGAAATATGATTCCACTAAAAGAGGATTATTTAAGAATAAAACTCTTAATAAAGTATGGAATACCAATTTAAATGGAGCGGTAAATCATATAAAAGTTGCTTTTAAAAAATCGTTTAAATGGTTAATTAGTTATATGTGGAAGATATGCAATCAATTAAAACTAAAAAATGCAGGCGAATTTTATTATTGGAATAGCCACAACAGTAAAGCTCAAAAAGAGCAAACGATACCACAGGCTTATAGATATGCTTATAGAAGCTATCTGTAAATCTGTAATGGCGGTAAAATATGGAAGAGAAGTTTATAAAAGAATTACTAAAATGGAACAAAACCCACAAACTAACAAACTATTCCTCATACGAAGAGATAAAAAAGCAAATAGAAGATAGTCTGTATCCTTTAAAAATAGAACCTATTTTAAAAGATGCAAAAAGTGCAATTGATATTGGCACAGGAGCTGGATTTCCAGGGCTTATTTTAGCTATGAATATGCCAAATACAACTTGGTATCTGGTAGAACCAATAAAAAAAAGATATAGCTTTTTAAACTACATTAAAACCCTTTTAAATTTAAAAAATGTAAAAGTAATCCCAACAAGACTTGAAAATTCAAATCTTCAAAAAGTAGATTTAATTACAAGTAGAGCAGTTATGAGAGTAAAAGATATTTTAAAAATAGCAAAACCTTTTATGCACGAAAATTCAACTTTACTTCTTTATAAAGGGTCAAATATCTTTGATGAGTTAAAAGAAGCAAATGTAGACGCAAAAATAATCTCAAAAGATAAAAGAAATTATATCTTTATAAAGGAATAAAATGGCAAAGTTAATACTATTTTTAATAATAGTTGGGATTATTTACTTTATTTTTAAATCCAAAAAAAAGAAGACTACCTATAAAGAACCTCCCATAAAAGATTTAATAATGTGCGAGAAGTGCAAAACTTTTTATACGAAAAACGAAATTTTAAAAATTAATGGAAAAAACATATGTAAGGAGTGTTATGATAATTCTTGAAAAACCATTTAGCAACGAAGAATTTGTAAGAGTAAATTCAATTGAAGATATAAAAAAAACAAAGCCAAATAAAACTTTAATCTTTAAATATTGCGATTCAAGCTTAGAAGTTTACAACTTTTGCAAAATAAACTCAATTCCTTATGCAGTAGAGGTATCAAATATAAAAGAGCTTATATTTATCTCAAACCTCAACGCAAAATACGCCTTTTGCAAAGATTTAACAACTGCTAAAAAGCTCCAAGAAGTTGCAGAAAACTACCTACTGGATACAAAAATAATCTATCTTGCAAAGAGCTTAGACGAAATTGAAAAAGTAGCATCTTACTCAATTGATGGGATAAAAGTTGAAAAATCTTAAAAATTTTGACTTTTTTTTAATCTTATTAATCCTACCATTTATTGGCATTAGCCTCTTTTTAGTCTCAGAAATTTCACCTATGCTTTTTAAAAAAGAGTTAGCCTACATTGGAATTGGAGGAGTTATATTTATAATTATATATATGCTTCCTCTTAGAAAATTACTTTGGATAATTCCCATAATATATTGGGCAAACATTTTGCTTTTAATAATGGTAGATTTATTTGGAATTAAAATCCTTGGAGCCAGAAGATGGCTAAAAATCCCACTTCTTAACATTACAATCCAACCATCAGAATTTATGAAAACAACTCTTCTTTTAATGCTTGGATATTTAATCTACCGCAATCCCCCTCGCCCCCTTTACAATTTAAAAGAGTTTTTAAAACTCTCTTTTTACATTCTTTTGCCATTTTTGCTTATTGCAAAAGAACCTGACCTTGGAACTGCTCTTATTACTTTAATCGTCGGATTTGGAGTATTATTTGTAATAGGAGTTGAAAAAAAGATATGGATTACTCTTTTTATAGGAGCTATTATCTTCACTCCAATTGCGTATAAATATCTTTTAAAAGATTACCAAAGAAAAAGAATTGAGCAATTCCTAACAAAACCAAGCTATCATGTCAGACAATCGTTAATCGCTATTGGAAGCGGAGGCTTAACTGGCAAAAGCGAAAAAGAAGCCACTCAAACTCAATTAAAATTCCTCCCCATTGCAAGTAGTGATTTTATATTTGCTTACTTAGCCGAAAGATTTGGATTTATTGGAGTTAGTTTAGTAATTTTGCTTTATTTTACCTTAATTGCATATCTTTTAAAAAAAGCTGAGAGACTAAAAGAGGATTACTTTGCAAAAGTTATGTTTATTGGAGTTGGACTTATGATTTTTATTTATGCATTCGTAAATATGGCAATGACAATGAACTTAGCACCAGTTGTAGGAGTCCCTTTGCCTTTGATTTCACACGGAGGCACAAGTTTTATCAATTTTATGATTTTATTTGCAATTTTAGAGAATTTGATAAGTAAAAAAGAGTTTTTACATAGCTATGGAGTAAAGTAGGAGCCTTATTTAGACTCCTCTTTATTTTCTTCTTTATTTTCAGCTTTTGGCATTTGAGTTGGAGCTTTTGGTTGGTTGAATTTAACCATAAGAGATGAAAGTTTTTCTTTAAGAGTTTCAAAGATATCTTTTGTTGACTCTTCACCTTCAAGGATTTTTTCAAGTTTTTCAATTTCTTCATAAAGGTCTTTATAATCAACTTTATATCCAAGTGCTTCTGCAAGCGCAATTTGTTCTTTTGCATACGCAAGCAACTCTTTTAACTCATCTTTATTTGGATTTTCACCATTTGCAAGCTCATTTGCTCTAATGATTGTTTGTTCTGCTCTTAGAATTGGCAATGGAATCACAATTTTTTGAATTACCAATGTTTCAAGAGCCTCAATTAAAAGTGCTTTTGCTTCTTCAAATTTTTCTTGCTCAATTAATGGAATAATTGCTTTTAATACAACTGGATATGTTCCAATTGGAAGTGCTGTTACATAAATATCAAGCTCACTTGCAAGTTGAAGCATAATATCTCTTGCAACTTGAACTTCACCTTCTTTAATAAGTCTTACAACCTCAGCTTTTGCAAACTCTACATCATCAATTGTCCCTGGAAAATCAATAACTTGCTCTTTAACATCAACAGGTACAACTTGTAAATTTGGATCTCTTGCAATTAATACTTCAAGTTTTCCAAGAATATTTGCAATCTCTTCAAGAGCTTTATCTTTTTCTTTGTTATCAAGTAACTCAATTACTTTTGTAACTAAATTAATAGCTTCTACTGCTTCTTGTGTGATTTTTTTCACTCTCTCATCAATGTAATTTTCTTGTGCTTGATTTACTTTGTTAGTAACTTCTTTATTTTCTTCCATTCTTACATCAGTTTTAACTTCTGCCATTTTTCCCTCCTTAAATTTTTTATAATTATATAATTTTAGCCACCTTATGTCAAGGTTTTTTAGATATTTTCTTTAAAAAAGTTAAAAAAATAGTTTGATAACCAAACTCTCTGGCACTTTTAAATAATCCCCCTATTAAAAAGGGGTAACTTCAACTGATTTAAACCTTGCCGTTTTTACTTTATGATCAGACTCATCTCCAAAAAGGTAATTAATTTTATTTTTTGCAAAATGAAAAGTAGTAAAAAAAGTATAAGGTCTTACTTTATCTGTAAATTTAACTCTAAGAGGACCACTTATGCCATAAGCTGATTTTAACCTAACAACTTCTCCTATTTCACCTTTGTGAATTTCATTAACTAACAAAATATCATCCCCATATCTTTTTGTAAGTCTTTCACTTTTTGCACTCTGAGCTGCATTATTGTATTGAGCAAGTGCTCTTCCAGTATTTAAATACCACTTTCTCTTTCCTTCAAGCAAATCTTTAACCTCTCCTCTTAGATGATACTTATGATAGTGAAAATGCCCTTTTCCATCAGGAGTGCTAAACTTATCAAGATGTAAAATAGGCGAATCGCTCCCATCTTCTTTAATTGGCCATTGAAGAGGTTTTTTTTCAAGTCTCTCATAAGTAGCTCCTCTAAATCTACTAACTTCTCTTTTACACGCTTCAAAAACTTCTTCGCTATCTTCATACCCTCTATCTACTCCAAGCCTTTTTGAAATTTCACTCAAAACTTCCCAATCATCCGGTAAACTACTCTTTATAAGAGGTTTACTTAAATGAAGGCGTCTTTCTGCATTTACATAAACTCCCTCTTTTTCATAAGCGCTTTTTGTAGCAAATACAATATCAGCTTTTTTTACTATCTCATTTTCCATAACTTCCATTACCATCAAAAATTCAAGCTCTCTAAAAGCTTTGTGAATTTTATTTTGGTTTGGATGAATGTGTAAAATATCCTCCCCCATATTAATAATTGTTTTTATTTTTCCTCTTAACATCTCATCAATCATATCAGGAGTCATAAGTCCAACTTCACTTGGGCGAACATAATCTGGAAGATAATAAGGTAAACATCCAACATCACAAGCACCTTGGACATTATTTTGCCCACGAAGCGGCAACACCCCAGCACCTTTTTTAAAGTTCCCAGTAAGCATTGCAAGATTGCTTATCGCATTTACGCTCTCAGTCCCATCAATATGCTCAGTAACCCCAAGCCCCCAAGCAAAAATAGTCTTTTTTGTAATAAGCTTTGCAATCTCTTCAATTTGCTCCTTAATTTTTTCAAATCCTTTTAATTTTTCAAAAAACTTTTTATCATACTTATCTTTTAAAATTAGATTTTTATATTCTTCAAACCTCACACACCTATTTTTTACAAACTCTTTATTAATTAAATCTTTTTGAATCAACTCTTTTGCAATTGCATTTAAAAAGAGTAAATTTGCTTCAAACGGCAAAACGACTGCAACATCGGCAAATTTCATTAAAGGAATTTCCCTTACATCTACAACTATTAACTTAGCACCTCTTTTTTTGGCTTTTATTATTCTATTTGCTACCATAGGGTGGGCCTCTGTTGTGTTTGAACCTATAACAAAAATAGTCTCAGCATCAAGTATAGCATCAAAATCCACACTGCTTGCCCCCTCCCCTATACTCATTTTAAGTCCGCTTAAACTTGGAGAGTGACAAACTCTTGCACAATTATCAATATGGGGAGTCTTTATAACTTCTCTTGCAAAATGCTGCAACATCCAAGCACTCTCTACATTACTCCTTGCTCCTCCAATTACTCCAATTGATTTTGGAGTATATTTTTTTACAATATCCTTAATTTTCCACGCCGCAATATCCAAAGCCAAATAGAATGGAGCTTTATAAAATCTCTCATCAAAAGGCATTAAATTTGCAAGTCTAACTTGCAACGAAAAAGGCATATTTTTAGCTTCTCTATCTACAAAATCATAACTTATTAAGTGCTCTTTTAATCTATGCTTTAAAAACTCATATCCATATCTACCCTTAATACAAAGCTCCCCTCCACTTGAAATTCCATTTTTTAAAGGTTTTATCTTTACAATTTTGTTATCTTTTACCTCAACATCAATCTCACACCCTACCCCACAATAAGTGCAAACAGATACCATAAAAGCCCTTTTTTGAGAGAATATATCCTATTTTACAAATTTTTGCAATAAATTATCTTGAATTTTAAGTGGCAAAAGAGTAAAAAGTTTAATTAAGTAATAAAATCTCTTTGGAAAAGCATACTCTCTTAGCTCCCTCTCTATTGCCATCTCAATCCTATCAACTCCATCACTAAGCTCCATTAAAAATGGCATATAAAAATCATTTTTAGCAGTCATATCCGTTTTTATAAACCCTGGTAAAATGTTTATTACTTTTATATTATCTTTTGCAAGAAGATTCCTAAGAGACTGGGCATAAGAATTTAAAGCTCTTTTGCTTGCACTATAAGGCAAAGAAGTAGGAGAAGCCACTAAACTTGCAAGAGAAGAGATTAAAACAATTTTTCCATCTTTTCTCTTTTGCATCTTTGGCACAATCCCCTCTAACAAAGCGTGGATACTTAAAAAGTTAATATCAAAAGTCTTTTTAAAATCCTCAAAAGGGGTAAAATTTGGAGAGTGAGGAAGAGATATCCCAGCATTACAAATAACTAAATCAACATCAACCCCCCTTCCAAATTCCCTAACTTTTTCTAAATCAGCCAAATCCAAAGCAACTCCCTTAACATTACTAAATTCACTTTCAAGTTCCATTAATTTCTCTTTATCCCTTGCAATAGCATAAATCTTATTAGCTTTTTTAGAATATCTTCTAATAAGCTCCCTACCAATTCCTCTACTTGCACCAGTTATTAAAACTCTCATTATTATTTCTCCTTAACATAATAATTTGTTATAATAGCTAATAAAAAGGAGAATTATGACTTACAAAGCTTATAATATCAAAAGCATCAAAAAATTACCTCAAATAATAAAAAATCTACCAAAAGAAGAGATTGAAAATATAGAAATTGCCGCAAAAATTTTCCCATTTAAAGTGAGTAATTATGTTTTGGACTTAATTGACTGGAAAAATTATAAAGATGACCCTATTTTTAGACTCGTATTCCCTCAAAAAGAGATGTTAAAAGAAGAAGATTTTAAAAGATTAAAAAATGCTCCGCCAGATGAAGTCGATAAAATCATTTATGAAATAAGAATGAAACTAAATCCTCATCCAGCCGGTCAAAAAGAGAATATTCCAGAAATTAATGGAATTAAACTTGCAGGAAGTCAACACAAGTATAAAGAGACAATTTTATTTTTCCCAAGACAAGGACAAACTTGCCACGCATATTGTAGTTTCTGTTTTAGATGGCCTCAATTTACAGGAATAAATGAATTAAAATTTGCAATGAAAGAGATAGAAGCTTTAATTGAGTATATAAAAGCACATCCAACAATTACTGATATTTTATTTACCGGTGGAGACCCAATGGTAATGAGCGCAAAAATTTTTAAAACTTACATTGATGCAATAATTGATGCAAAAATTCCTCACTTACAAAACATAAGAATAGGCTCAAAAGCACTCGCATTTTGGCCATATAGATTCATAAGCGATAGTGACTCACAAGAACTTCTTGATACATTCAAAAAAATAGTAGATAGTGGATATCATCTAGCATTTATGGCTCATTTTAGCCACTATAAAGAATTAGAAACTGATGCTGTAAAAGAAGCTATTAAAAACATCCAAAAAACAGGAGCAATCATTAGAACTCAATCACCTATACTAAATCACATTAATGCAAGTAGCGAAGTTTGGGAAAAGATGTGGAAAGAGCAAGTTAGACTTGGAATGGTGCCTTATTATATGTTTATGCCAAGAGATACAGGAGCAAAAGAGTATTTTGATGTACCACTTGCAAAAGCTTATAAAATCTATAAAGATGCAATAAGCAAAGTTTCAGGACTTGCAAGAACGGTTAGAGGTCCGAGTATGAGTGCGGCTCCTGGAAAAATAGCAGTTACAGGAGTTAGTGAGATAAACGGAAAAAAAGTATTTGTTTTAAATATGCTCCAAGCTAAAAATCCATCCCTTGTAAATATCCCATTTTTTGCAAAGTATGATGAAAAAGCAAGCTGGATTGATGAATTAAAACCGGCTTTTGCCAATAAATTTATATTTGAATGATTTATGTCATTTCAAAACTCTTCAACGCCCTTTTGCCTCCTGGCATTTTTATAATAATTTTATTTTTAGCAGGAGTCTTTGCAAAAAGATTTAAGTGGCTCTTCTTTTTTAGTGCAATTATGTTATGGGCAATTTCTATAAAATTTGTAAGCAATCTTTTAATCTATCCACTTGAAAAATTCTCTCATAAAGAGAACATAACTCCAAAAGCAGTAGTCGTTTTAGGTGGAGGCGTAAATCCAAAAGATATTCTAAAATCAAGCCCAGATGCCTTTAAAAGAGAAGTTTATGGAATATTACTTGCACAAAAATATAACTTACCTTTAATTTTTACGGGAAATGAAGCAAATTTTACAAAAAAAACCATACAACTCATAACTTCAACTTGCAATTGCAACATAAAAAGCTACTTTGAAGATAAGTCTCTTACAACTTATCAAAATGCCTCTTTTACTTCAAAATTATTTGAAAAACTTAAATTAAAAAAAGAGATTTTCTTAGTAACAAGTGCTTACCATATGAAAAGAAGCTATTATCTTTTTAAGCATTTTGGATTTAAAATAATCACCAAACCAGTTGGCTTTTTCTATTCACCCAATTATAAATGGATTGACTTTCTTCCAAGTGCAAATAATTTCTACATAAGTTACAAAGCCCTCCACGAATATTTTGGGCTTTTGAGCTTAAAAATAAGGGGAATTATTTAAGTCCCCACTTTTTCATAACTTTTTGTCCCCAAGGAGATGCAGACAAATCAACAAATTCTTTTGCCAAATCTTGATTCTTACTATAAATTGTTGTTGCAATTATAAGTTTCCTTTTTGGTGCATATCTTTCTGGAATATCAATATAATCAACTTTTTTTCTATTATTTCCCCAATAATAAACAGCTCTCCAATTCAAAGCCGCATCAATTTCAGGCTCAAACCCAGCAAGTGCTGAAATTAAGGATTTTGATGCTAAAAAAATTTGAGCTTTTTTTCTTACTTTTTTATAAAACTCATCTCCTCCATAGCGAATTAAAACCTCTTTTGCAGTTTTTCCAACTGAGCTTCTATCACTTCCTAGTCCAACTTTAATATCATTTCTAATAAAATCTCTTAAAGTTTTTACATTTTTTGGATTACCTTTTGTCACAAAAATTTTAAGCTGATTGTAACCTATCTCTTTTTTATAAGGGAAAAGATAACTTTTTTTATTAATAAACTCATCACTCCCTGGTAAATATAAATCAGCTCTTTTTGCATTTTCAAGTTTTCTAAGAAGCATCCCAGAAGAACCTGTAATCATTCTAATTTTTACATCTGGATGTTTTTCTTGAAATTTTTTAATAATATCTTTCATTGCTTTGCTCATAGTAACACCGCAGTAGAAATTAAGAGTAGCAGCTGAGAGAAAAGAAGCTACTACAAAAGATAACATCCCAACTTTTTTCATCTTTACTCCTTTTTAATTGCGTCCTAATTTTATTATATCAAAAAAAAGATAAAAATATACAAAATAGAACTTACAATAATTAAAAATGCAACTTTTCTTGGATAGAGATTAAATAATGATGCAAGATTTACATTCGTTACTGCCAAAGGTGAGAGAGATTCTAATAATACAATCTTTGAAAAAGGAGGCTTTAATCCAGCAATTTTTACCACCAAAAAAGTTACCAAAGGAAAGATAATAAATTTATTTACCATCGTAATAACTCCAAGTTTTAAAGAGATTTCTCTTATCTTAACCTCAGCTATATAAATCCCAAAAATAACAAGTTGAGTAACAATTGAAGCAAAAGCACCCATTTGTAAAATTTTCATAACTTCTTTTGGAAAAGTTACATGAAAATAGTTCAAAACCAAAGCAAGTATCCCAAACCACATAATAGGAATTTTAGCCACTTTAATAATGGCATTTTTAAAAGAGTATTCCCCTTTTGCAAAAAAGAAGATTCCAAAACTATAAACAAAAAACATATTCGCAAGATTTATCAAAGTAGCAACACTCGCTCCAACATCTCCAAACAAAGCATAACAAACAGGCACCCCAATATTACCAGTATTTGCAATCAAAGCAGTAATTGAAGCAATAATTCTTTCCTTTTTATCTTCTAAAATGCGGGCAGTAAAATAAGTAAAAATTAAACTTACAAAAATTGCAATAAAATAAAAAATTGGAGAGAGGATTAAATCTTTGTTTAAAGGCACAAGCATAATCCCCCACAAAACCAAAAACGGCTGAAAAAAATAAGTAGATAAGATAACCAATGTCTTTGCTTCAATCTCTTTAAAAAACTTTTTTGCTAAAAACCCCACTAAAATAAAAACATAAACTCCAATAATAGCTAACACAACTATCCCTTAATAAATTTTAAACTATTCCTTAATAAATTTTAAAATCTCTTCTTTTATTGCATTTTTATTTATTATGTTCTCATTAACAATCTCTTTTTCAAAAAGCTCTCTTATAACATCAGGAGCCTTTACATCATAGTGAGTTTCAATGTAAGCAATTGCATCTTTATCTGAAATTGTAACCTCTTCATTTTCTACAATCTCCCTCTCAACATCCTCGCCAGTTAGCGCATAATAGATACTTGGAGCAAACTTCGTCCACTCAGCCGTAGAATAAGCTACAACATAATTTTTAATTTTGCCTTTTTCTTTTAGATTTTCATAAGCTTTTATAGCTGTGGCTGTATGTGGATCCATTAGATAATTCTCTTTATTTGCATACCTTCTTATAATCTCTTCACACTCCCCATCCGTTGCAAAATCAGCGTCAAAATCTTTTTGAATTTCTTTTAACTCATCAGGGGTTAATACAAAATATCCATCCCTCTCCAAACTCTCCATTAACTCTTTTGTCCTCTCTTCTCCAAACTTATCAAAAAGCATCCTCTCAACATTGCTTGATTTTAAAATATCCATAGCCGGAGAGATTGTTTTTATAAGCCTTTTATCCCTTAAATCATACCTTCCAAATTTTATCATCTCATAAAGAACATTGTTTTTATTTGAGGCAATAATAATCTTATCAACAAAAAGTCCCATTTTTTTTGCATAATAAGCCCCAAGTGCATTTCCAAAGTTTCCGCTTGGAATAATTAAATCAATCTTATCACCTAAATTAATCTCACCATTTTCAACCAACTTCAAATAGCTCCAAAAATGATAAATTATCTGAAATATAATCCTTCCAAAGTTTACACTGTTTGCGGCTGAGAGTTTTAATCCAGCTTCACTAAGACTTTTTTTAAAATCTTTATTCTTTAAAAGATTTTTAAGTGCACTTTGGGCATCGTCAAAATCCCCCAAAATTCCAAGCACTTTTTCATTCTTGGCAGTAGTTGTAACCATTTGAAGTTTTTGAACTTCACTAGTGCCATTATGAGGATAGATACAAACTACCTTGATATTCTCTTTATTCTCAAAAGTTTTTAAAGTAGCAGGTCCAGTATCCCCAGAAGTTGCAGCCATAATAAGATACTTTTCATCCTTTTTTTTCGCAAGCTCAGACAAAATCACTCCAAAAGGTTGGAGTGCCATATCCTTAAAAGCCCTCGTTGGTCCGTGCCAAAGCTCAGCCACACTCAAATCACTTTTTACTTTAACAACCGGCACAACCTCATCATCATCAAAATTTCTAAGATAGGTATAAAGAGCTTTATTAATCAAATCTTTATCAATATCAATTTTAAAAAGTCCTAAAACCCCTTTTGCAAGAGATTTATAACTCTTCTCTTCATTATCACTTAAAAATCTAATCAAAAATCTCTCATCAACTTTTGGAAGCTTTTTTGGAACATAAAGCCCTCCATTTGGTGCGGCTGGATTTAAAATAACCTCACTAAATCTCCTCTCACCTTCACTTCCACGTGTTCCAATAAACTTCATTTTAAACCCTTTTTATTGAAATTATAGTAAAATTTCACAAAAAAGGATTATCCTTGAATAAAGAACTCCAAGAAGCAATTAAAAAATACTCTCTCTCACATAAAGAATTCCACTCACACTTACTTGATAAATCAAAAGATAACCTTATCGGAATGTTAAGCGATTTAATTACAATGTATATCAACGATAAAAATTCCTCAACTCTTAGAGAATTTTTAACAACCTCTATTGCCGGATATACCCATTTAGAAGATAAAATAGGTTATAACGGATACAAACAATCAAGTTATAAAAAACCAATCTATTGTGAAGTAAAACCAAAAAACATCTTTTCAAAATCCAATAAAAAATTAAACGGAGGAGGAAACTTTACAGACTATACTTGGGAAAGATTTAAAAAAGATAAAAAAGCAAATCCCAACATGTTAATAAGTGGATTTATAGATGGAGAGTTAATTTACATTATAGAATTTCCCTTTAATAGTAAAAATTTCCTCTCCCACTTAGAAGAAAAACTAAAACAAAGATTTCCAAATGGAGATAAAAAAGGAGAATATTTAAGAAGTCTCTCTTTTAGTTTCAAACACTACAAAAACGACAATCCAAAAGCTATTTTTAAAAGAAAAAATCTAACAAACTATGAAAAATATATAACCAAAGAACTTTTTAATTTTTTAAAGGAGAAAAATGGAGCTAAATAAAATCTACATTGGAGATGTTTTAGAAGTTTTAAAATCACTTCCTGATAACAGCATAGATTTAGCAATTACTTCTCCTCCTTATAACAAAGGCGAAAATAAAAAAGGGTGGCTTGTTAAAAATGTAAAATATAAAGGTATAAGTGATAAAATAAAAGAAGAAGAGTATCAAAAATGGCAAATAGAAGTTTTAAATGAAGTATACAGAGTAATAAAACCAGGAAGTAGTTTTTTTTATAATCACAAAATACGTTGGGAAAAAGGTATTATGCTCCATCCAATAGAGTGGATTAGCAAATCAAATTGGCATATCCGTCAAGAGATAATTTGGGATAGAGGAATTGCAGCTAATATAAGAGGTTGGAGATTTTGGCAAGTAGAAGAGAGAATATACTGGCTTTACAAACCAAGAGATAAAAAAGATTTAATCGGAGATGAACTTTTATCCAAGCACGCTCTTTTAACTTCAATTTGGAAAATTCCACCAGAAAAAAACAATCCCCACCCAGCCCCTTTCCCAATAGAAATTCCAACCAGAATAATTTATTCAATTTTTGATGAAGAAAAAAACAAAATAATACTTGACCCATTTGCTGGAAGCGGCACAACCCTTGTAGCTGCAAAAGCCCTAAATCACAATTATATTGGAATTGAAAAAGTAAAAGAGTATGCAGACTTTGCAAAAGAGAGATTAAAAAACTATCAACAAGAACTTCCAAAAATAAAAGAAGAATTAAAAAAGCATCAAGTAAAAAAAAGCTTTAAAGAGAGAAAAGCAAGAGGTGAGTTTACAGGTAAACATAAACCTAAAACCACTCTTTTTTAGTTACAATTTCACAAAAAAGGATAAGTGTGATACCTTTTCATATCCATAGCGATTACTCTTTGCTTCACTCTCCTTTAAAAATTAAAGACCTTGTAAAAAAGGCAAAAGAGCTTGGGTATAAAAGTCTTGGGATTTGTGAGCTTGATAATATGTTTAGTGCAATTGAATTTTATGAGAGTTGCAAAAAAGAAGAGATTAAGCCAATAATTTCAACTGAGGTTTGGGTAAAAAAGGATAATTCAACTCACAGAATGATTCTAACTGCTAAAAATTACCAAGGATATAAAAATTTAATGTATTTAAGCTCAATTAGCTATCTTTATCACATGGAAAATGAAAAACCAATTTTACCTTATGAAGAGCTTATAAAAAATCAAGACAATATTGCAATTATCTTGCCAATGTTAGAGAGTGAGATTGGATTTCACTTAAATATTACGGATGAAAAAAATATTTTAAAAGGAGCAGCTGGATATGAGAGAGCAAAAGAGATTTTAAATAGTTTAAAAAAAGATTTAAAAGAGCTTTACTTAGAATTTAGAAGAGATAATTTTAAAGAGAGCTTAATTGAAAACGATTTAATAAATCTTAGCAAAGAGTGCAATATCCCTTTAATTGCTTCAAGCAATATCTACTACCTCAATAAACTTGATTACATCTACAAAGACGCACTTGAATGTATTGAAGAGAATAAACAATTTGATGATATCCACAGAGAATTTGACATAGGAAAATATTATCTAAAAAATAAAGAAGAGTATGAAGAAATTTTTAAAGATGTAAAAGACGCCTTAGAAAATAATAAAAGCCTATTTGAAAATATAGATATACAAATCCCTCTAAATAATCCAACTCCTCCAACTTTTAAATTTACAAAAGAGTATGCAAAAGCTGAGGGGCTTGATATTACAAATGATGTTGAATACTTTGAGTACAAATGTAAAGAAGGGCTTAAAAAAAGACTAAAAAAAATCCCCCCAAACCTTCACGATAAGTATAAAAAAAGATTAGAGTATGAGATGGATATTATTAAAAAGATGAAATTCCCAGGATATATGCTAATAGTGTGGGATTTTATCAACTACGCAAAAGACCCAAGTCGCCATTTAAGAGGAGATGGAAACCCTATCCCAGTTGGTCCTGGGAGAGGGAGTGCTGCTGGGAGTTTAGTAGCATATGCACTTGAAATTACAAACATTGACCCAATAAAATATGGGCTTTTGTTTGAGAGGTTTTTAAATCCACAGAGAGTTTCTATGCCAGATATTGATGTAGATTTTTGCCAAGATAGAAGAGATGAAGTTATTGAGTATGTGCAACAAAAATATGGAAACGAAAATGTAGCCCAAGTTATTACCTTTGGTTCATTACTTGCAAAAGGAGTATTAAGAGATGTTGCAAGAATTTTTGGAATTGATTATAGTGAAGCTGATAGATTTGTAAAATTAATCCCAGATAAACTTGGAATTACTCTAAATGAAGCAAAAGAGATTGAAGAGAAGATTAATCAAATAATAAAAGAGGACCCTCTTTATGAGAGACTTTACTCTTTTGGAGAGGCGCTTGAAGGGGTAAAAAGAAACACAGGAAAACACGCAGCAGGAGTTGTAATAAGCGATACAAAACTTTGGGAAAAATCACCCCTATATAAACAACATCAAAAAGACAATTTCCACACTACTCAATACTCTTTAAACTATCTTGAACCGGTTGATTTGATTAAATTTGACTTTCTTGGATTAAAAACTCTCTCAGTAATTGATAAAGCGGTTAAATTTATAAAATTCAACAAAAATAAAAAGATAAATATTGATGATTTAACCCTTGATGATAAAAAAGTTTTCGAATTAATCCAAAGCGGAAAAACCCTTGGGCTTTTCCAAATTGAATCAGATGGGATGAGAGATTTAGCAAAAAGATTAAAGCCTACAAATTTTGAAGATATTATCGCTATGCTAGCCCTCTATCGCCCAGGTCCTATGGATGCAGGGATGCTTGATGATTACATTGAAAGAAAACACGGAAGAAAACCAATTAGCTACTTTTATGAAGAGTTTGAAGAAGTACTAAAACCTATCTTAGAACCAACTTATGGAGTAATTGTCTATCAAGAGCAAGTTATGCAAATAGTTCAAGCAATTGGAGGATTTAGCTTAGGTGAAGCTGATATTATAAGAAGGGCTATGGGTAAGAAAAAAGCCGACCTTATGGCAAAATATGCCGAAGAGTTTGCAAAAAGGGCAAGTGAGAGGGGATTTTCGTATGAGAATGCAAAAGCCCTTTTTAACCTGATTGAAAAATTTGCAGGATATGGATTTAACAAATCTCACTCAGCCGCTTATGCTATGATTACATATCAAACAACTTACTTAAAAACTTACTATCCAACTGAGTTTTTTGCTTCTCTTCTTACATACGATGCTGATAATACAGACAAAATCGCAAAATATATTGATGAAGCAAAATCACTTGGAATTGAGATTTTACCACCAGACATTCAAAAATCAAATGCAGAATTTACCCCACTTGATAATAAAATTTTATTTGGACTTAGTGCAATTAAAGGAGTTGGAATTAAAGCAATTGAGTCCATTATTCAAAATAGACCTTTTAAAAATTTAGAAGATTTTATCTTAAAAATTGACACAAGCAAAGTAAACAAAAAAGTTTTAGAACAATTAATAAAAGCAGGAGCTCTTGATAGCTTTGGATATAATAGAAAAACTCTTCTTAATAACTTAGAAGCAATGCTTGACTTTAAAAGAAGAGTAGAAGAGAGAAAAAACGCAATAAAGCACAAAAACTCTTTGTTTGCTACAATTGCCGATGAAGAGGAGATAAAAGAGAAACTTCAAATTATGCCTTTTGAAGAGTTTGATACCCAAACGCTCTTAGAAAAAGAGTTTCAAACTCTTGGATTTTATGTATCAGCTCATCCGCTTGACCCTTATAAAGAACAAATTGAAAAACTAAACTACAACCTATCAAGCGATTTAGAAGGTTTAATCGGAAAAGAAGCACTATTTGTTGGAAAAATTGACAAAATTCAATACAAAATCTCAAAAAAAGGTAATAAATTTGCAATTATAACTCTTATGGACTATCACGGTAAAATTAGCATTATGGTATTTAGAGATTTAGAAAAACTTGAAGCCCTAAAAGAGAGTCCAATTGCCATTAAAGCATTTGTTGATAAAAACGGAGAGTTTATAAGGCTTAGTGCAAGAAAAATTCTAACCCTAAAAGAAGCAGAGAGTGAAAAAGGAGCAATTAAAGAAGAGAGTATAATCCTAACAAAAACCCTCTCAAAAAATTATGAAGAAGAACTTATTCAAATCTACAATCTTCTAACTAAACACCCGGGTAACAAAAAAGCCATACTTCAACTAAAAACGCCTTTTGGATTCATCTTACAAATTGATACAAGAATAAAAACTTCACTAACTACTCTTGAATAAGTTCTTTTATCTTCTCTTTAAAGTTGCATAAAAATTGAGGATACTCTTCATCAACTTTACTCAAATCAACATACTCTCTCATAAATTCATCAAGAGGAATTCCAGCTTGCATTCCAAGCGAAAAGCTTTTAAACATCTCCTTTAATTTAGGAGAATCAACAAGCTCAACCATAGACTCAGCAAACGCAACCCCCTCATCAATCATCCCCTCTTTATAAAAGCCTATCATATTATCAAAAAGAGTTACAACCGCAAAAAGCTCCTCTTCATCGCTAAGATTAAATTTTTCATTGTTTGTAAGTTTATGCTGATATAAAATAAAAGCTTCATTAAAAGCTTTCTCAAACTCCTCAGTTGCTTTTTGAATATCACCTTTACTTAACGCATTTCTAAATTCTACATAATGTTTTTTTATACTCATTTTCTTCCTTTTTTATAAAATTTTACCATTTTATTTGCTTTTTTTGAATTTTATGGATATAATGTCAGTGCAAATTAATTTTTAGGAAAACAAATGAAAACAATTTATGTAGGAAACATTAACTATAACGCAACTGCTGATGAGCTAAAAGAACTTTTCTCTCAATATGGAGAAGTTTTATCAGCAAAAATCATTATAGATAGAGAAACAGGAAGAAGCAAAGGTTTTGGATTTATAGATATGGAAAGCGGAGCTGAGAGTGCAATTGAAGAACTCGATGGAAAAGAGTTTCAAGGAAGAAGACTTAGAGTAAACGAAGCAAGACCAAGAGCTTAATTCTCTTGGTTTTTCGCAAAAATAGTGCCAATCACTTTTATTAGACATCTACTATCCTTAAAAAAAACTTAAATTAAGCAATATTTAAGAAAAAGAAAGTAAAATTTCAAACTCAAAAAAGCTACAAAAGGATTAATAATGAAAAAAGGAATTCATCCAGAAATTATGGAATGCCAAGTAACTTGCACTTGCGGACATAGCTTTGTTGTATTCTCAGATAGACCAACTCTTAGAATTGAAGTTTGTGACAAATGCCACCCATTTTATACAGGTAAAGAGAGAAACTTAAATGTTGGTGGTAAAGTAGATAAATTTAAGAAAAAATACGGACTTGCTTAATTGCTTTTATTTGTCCCAACTCCAATTGGCAATTTAGACGATATTTCTAAAAGGGCTCTTTTAGCCCTAAACGAAGCAGAAGTAATTTTTTGTGAAGATACAAGGGTTACCAAAAAACTCCTAAATCTTTTAAACATTCCTCTTAATAAAAAATTTATCTCTATGCATTCTCATAATGAAGATAAAGTTATCAAAAATATTGATAAAAATGAACTTATAACTAAAAAATGTGTATATGTAAGCGATGCTGGAATGCCAGGAATTAGTGACCCTGGAAGCAAACTCATCCAATTTGCTCAACAAAATAAAATCCCATATAGCGTAATACCAGGAGCAAACGCTGCACTTACCGCATTCGTAGCAAGTGGATTTGAGGGAGAATTTTGTTTTATTGGATTTTTGCCTCACAAAGGAAAAGAGAGAGAAAATAAGCTAAAAGAAGTTATAAACTCAAAAAAAGTATCAATTCTTTATGAAAGCCCCCATAGGATTGAAAAATTAATAAACGAATTAAAAAAACTTATCCCAAACAAAGAAATATTCTTGGCAAAAGAGATAAGCAAAATCCATGAAACCTTTATAAAAGGAAAAGTAAAGGATATAGAACTTGAAAATACAAAAGGGGAGTGGGTTGTTGTAATTGATAAAGCAAAAAAAGAAAATAAATTAAGCTTAAACTATGAAGATATTTTAAATTTACCACTTCCTTTAAAAGAAAAGTCAAAACTTCTTGCAAAAATTAGCGATAAATCAGCAAAAGAAATATACAAAGAACTCCAAGAAAAATAAAAATTAACTTTTAATTGAAACTTTTTTTGATAAAATACTACTTATGATAGTTTATGGAAAAAGAGTAATTGAATACATAATTAAAAAACACCCTAAAATTGTTGAAGAAATTTTAATTGCAAAAAAGCTAAGTAAAGATGAACTTAAAAAATTTAAAAATTTTAAAATAAAATTCATTGATAATAAAACAGCTCAAAAATTAAGCAAAAACCAAAACCACCAAGGCTTTTTTGCAAAAATAAACTTTACACCCCAAGAGTGGGATATTAGTGGGAGTTTTGTATTAGTTTTAGAAAATGTAACAGATATGGGAAATATTGGAGCAATTATTAGAAGTGCATATGCACTTGGAGTTGATTTAATTGTATTAACAGGAATTAAAGAACTAAAATGGGATAGAGTCATACGCACAAGTGCAGGAGCAGCTCTTGATATGAGAATTATTGTGCATAAAAATATTCTTGAACTTATAAATATCCTAAAAACAAAAGGATATTATATAGTAGGAGCTGACTTTGGAGGTAAATGCCGCCCTTCAAAAAAAGAAAAAATTGCCTTAATTATGGGGAATGAAGGGGAAGGACTTAGTAAAAGGGTAAAAGAAAAACTTGATGAGATAATTACAATTGAAATGAAAAGAGATTTTGACTCATTAAATGTATCAGTTGCAGCTGGAATTTTAATAGATAGGATTGTCAATGAGTGCTAAATTAGATGAATTTTTCAAAAAATATTCTATTGATGAAATATCAAAAAGAACAAAAATCTCCCCAATTTCTCTAAATTACATAAAAAATAGAGAATTTGATAAGTTAAATAAAGTAAAACTAAAAGGTTTTATTAAATTAATTGAAAGAGAATTTAAAGTCTCTTTGTTAGATGATGTTATGAAAGAATATGAAGAGTATTACCAATCACAAGCTCCAAAACAGGAAGAGCCAAAAAAAGAGATTCAAGAAAATAAAAATATCTATTTTAAAATCCTTGCAGTAGTAGCTTTGATAATAGGAGGTGGAATACTCTATATCCTTCAAAAACCCAAGCAATCAAATACTACTCAATTAACAAAACCACCTTATACTACCCAATTAACAAAACCAACTTACCAAACCCCAATAAATACTTCAAAAGAAACAACAAAAGAGATAAACTTAACAGATAATAACTTAACCCATAAAAAAGAAACAAAAAAAGAAGAAAATGTAACTACTCCTCAAATTTTTAATCTAAAAACTAACCAAACACTTCAACAAAAAGAACTTCCAAAAAGCAAAATTAAACAAGAAAAAAATCAAAAATCAAAACAACAATCTCAAACTAACCAAAATAAACCTACACATCAAAAAGAAAATAAAACAAAAATCAAAAAAGAAAATAAACAAAAAACAGAAACTAAAATCCAAAAAAATATCCAACAAAAATCAAATAAACAAACTCCAACCCAAAAACAAAAATCAAAGCCACAACAAGAAATAACTAAAACAA